>ODAK010004958.1_pt1 | contig 13570 bp, 15 predicted proteins | sample 1539591 | NCBI WGS metagenome assembly ODAK01 (sample SAMEA3539303, study PRJEB22396) | soil metagenome | biome: tundra; feature: field; material: soil | place: USA | collected 2010-05 | depth 0.15 m | reverse complement strand
GCGTCTCGGCGCAGCGCTGCGCGGCAAGGCCGCCGCCGGCGATCACCACGCCCTCGCCCGCCGCGTTTGGCCTCCCAGTCGTCATCGACACGCACACCCGTCGTTGCCTGTCCGCCAATGCTAACCGTCCGCTGCGCGCTCGATGCGCACCCGCCGCGGCGATCGCCTACGCTCGTCGGCCATGCTGATTCAACGCGCCGATATCCGCAACGTTGCGATCGTTGCCCACGTGGACCACGGCAAGACGACGCTGGTCGACGCGATGCTGTGGCAGTCCGGTGCGTTTCGCGCCAATCAGGAGGTCGCCACGCGGGTCATGGACTCGATGGACCTCGAGCGCGAGAAGGGCATCACGATCCTCGCCAAGAACACCTCCGTGCGCTACCGCGGCGTCAAGCTGAACATCATCGACACGCCCGGTCACTCCGACTTCGGCGGCGAGGTCGAACGCGGGCTGACGATGGTCGACGGCGTGCTGCTGCTGGTCGATGCGAGCGAGGGTCCGCTGCCGCAGACCCGCTTCGTGCTGCGCAAGGCGCTCGACGCGCAGCTGCCGGTGATCCTCGTCGTCAACAAGGTCGACCGACCCGACGCGCGGATCGGCGAGGTCGTCAACGAGGTCTATGAGCTGTTCCTGGACCTCGATGCCGACGAGACGCAGATCGAGTTCCCGATCGTCTACACCAACGCCAGGGCCGGCTGGGCGGCGCTCGAGGAGGGCGCCGTGGGCACCGACCTCGGGCCGCTGATGGACCTGCTGCTCGAGCACATCCCCGCCCCCCTGCACGACCCCGAGCATCCGTTTCAGGCGCTGGTCACCAACCTCGACGCCTCCCCCTACGTCGGGCGTCTCGCGCTGTGCCGGATCCGCCACGGCACCGTGCGCCGCGGCCAGCAGATCGCCTGGTGTCGCGCCAACGGCGAGATCACGCGCGCGCAGATCGGCGAGCTCTACGTCACCGACGCGCTCGATCGCGTCGACGCCGAGGAGGCCGGGGCGGGCGAGATCATCGCCGTCGCGGGGATCGCCGAGGTCACGATCGGCGAAACGCTCGCGGATCTCGACGACCCGCGCCCGCTGCCCGTGATCACCGTCGATGAGCCCTCGCTCTCGGTCACCGTCGGGATCAACACCTCGCCGCTGGCCGGTCAGAGCGGAACCAAGCTCACCGCGCGCCAGATCAAGAGCCGCCTCGACCAGGAGCTCGTCGGCAACGTCGCGCTGCGCGTCAGCGACACCGAGCGGCCCGACGCGTGGGAGGTCCAGGGGCGCGGCGAGCTGCAGCTCGCAGTGCTCGTCGAGATCATGCGCCGCGAGGGCTTCGAGCTGACCGTGGGGCAGCCGCAGGTGCTGACGCGCGAGATCGACGGACGGCTCCACGAGCCGGTCGAACGGCTGGCGATCGACGTCCCCGAGGACTACGTCGGCGTGGTCACCCAGCTCGTCGCACTGCGCAAGGGCCGCCTCGAGCAGATGGTCAACCACGGCACCGGATGGGTGCGGATGGAGTACCTCGTCCCGGCCCGTGGGCTGATCGGCTTTCGCACCGAGTTCCTCACCGAGACGCGCGGCACGGGGCTGCTACACCATGTGTTCGACCGCTGGGAGCCGTGGGCCGGCGAGCTGCGGATGCGCCCGACGGGCGCCCTGGTCGCCGATCGCAACGGCGTCGCGGCGCAGTTCGCGCTGATGAACCTCCAGGAGCGCGGCACGCTGTTCGTCGGGCCCGGCGATCCGCTCTATGAGGGGATGATCGTCGGCGAGAACGCCCGCTCCGACGACCTCGACGTCAACGCGTCGAAGGAGAAGCACCTGACCAACATCCGCTCCTCGACCGCCGACGTGCTCGTGCGGCTGGTGCCGCACCGTCAGCTCTCGCTCGACCAGGCGCTCGAGCTGCTGCGCAGCGACGAGTGCGCCGAGGTCACCCCGGCCGCGGTGCGGCTGCGCAAGGTCGTGCTCGACAAGGTCGAGCGGATGAAGCAGGCGCGGCGCGCGCGCAGCTGACTCAGCGCCCGGTTTTTCGCGCCCGGCGTGCGGCCTTCGCCCTGGCGCGCGAGCGCTTGATGCGCTCGGTCCGCGGCGCGACCGTGGCGCGACCGCGGTCGATGTCGCGCGTGGCGCGCCGCGGGGCGTGGGCGTGGGCATCGCGGCGAATCACGTAGATGATCGTCCCGAACAGGCCGAGCGCGACCGCGCCGATCCCGACCACGTCGAGCGTCGAGATCCCGCCGCTGCCGCTGCTGGTGGTCGGGGCCGTCACCGGCGCCGCCGTCGTGGCGGTCTGGGTGGTGCTGAGGGCCGGCACGGTCGTGGTCGGGGTGCTCAGGCCCCCGAACGGCGCGGCGGCGAGCGCGGTCGCGGGGAGCGCGAGTGCCACGAGCAACGCCGGCACGCCGACAAACGCGCGGATACGCAGGAATCCGGGCCTCACACGCCCAATATATCCTCCACCGGTCCGTAGACTAGGTCGCCGTGGCACCCAAGCAACGTCAGATTCGCATCGAGCAGCGCGTCGCCCCAGACGTCATGGAGCAGATGCAGACGCGCAGCAACGAGCAGCTCGAGGCCGAGAAGAAGCACCGCTCGATCGCGTTCTCGATCCTCGGTGCCCGCGCCGCCGAGCGCTACGACGCGGAGACGGCACGCAGCTGGTTCCAGAAGGCGATGGTGGCCTCCACGCATCCGCAGGAGCGGATGCAGATCCGCCGGATGGCCGACGCCTCGCTGGCCCTCGCCGAGCGGCGCGCCGGTGACCTCAAGGTGGCGGTCGAGAGGCTTGGTCAGGAGGCTCCCTCCTCGCGCGCGCTGTTCGGCCTGCGCGTGATGGGCCTGCTCGCGCCCCCGCGTGGCTCGAGCATCCTGGTACGCATCCGCGGCGTGCTGATCGTGATCGGGCTGATCATCGCACTGGTCGCGGCCGGGACCGGCATCGTCGAGTTGGTCTCGCTCCCGTTCGGCCGTTTCAGCCTGCCGCCCGCCGTGTTGCTCGGCGTGATCCTCGACGCGGTGGTGCTCGGGATCCTTGCGATGTTCGGGCGCCGGCGCCAGAAGGCCGCGCGGGCCAAGAGCGCCGGCGGCTCCTGAGCGGCCCGCGGGCCTGCTCGCATCGCTCCTGCCGCACCGATCGCCGCCGCCGCGGTCAACCGATAATGGAGACGGCGTGAGCGCGAAGCGCACCCACCACAAGCACTCCTCGACGAAGGGCTACCGCCGCGTCCTCGACCGGCTCGCGGACCATCCGGCGGTGCACCGCGTGGCGACCGGCCGCGTCACGCCGCGGATGGGCGCCGGACGGCCGGTGGCGATGATCTCGAAGGTCCGCCCCGTCACCTCGGGCCTGTCGATCACGATCAACGTCGAGGGCGCGATCGTCGACGCCTACGTGATCACCGACCAACCGGCGGCGGTCACCGCCTTCATGGCCGAGCAGGGCTGGACCCAGCCGTGACGATCGACGTCCCCGCGGCGATCGCCCGCAGCGTCGGACGGGCGGTGCGCGCCGCCGGCCATGGCGGCACGAGCCTCCCCGGGAAGCTGCTGTTGCGAATGGATTCGCGCGCGATCACGCGGCTCGCGGGCGGCCTGAGCGAGGGCAGCGTGCTGGTCTCAGCGACCAACGGCAAGACCACGACGGCCGCGCTGGCTGCGTCGATCTTCGAGGCCGCCGGGATCGCGACCGTGCACAACGTGGCAGGCGCGAACATGGCGGGCGGCGTGGCCTCGGCGCTGCTGCAACGCGACGCCCTCGCGCGCCTGGGCCTGTTCGAGGTCGACGAGTTCTGGCTCGAGGAGGTCGCGGCGGCCGTCGGACCCCGCGCGATCCTGCTCGGCAACCTGTTCCGCGACCAGCTGGACCGCTACGGCGAGTTGGAGACGATCGCCGAGCGCTGGGCTGCCCTGATCGCCGCGCGCCCGACGCAGCTGGTGCTGAACGCCGACGACCCGCTGATCGCCGACCTCGGGCGCGAGCACTCCGACACGCTGTACTTCGGCATCGAGGACCCCACCGCCGCGCGCGCCGGTGGCCTCGCCCACGCGTCGGACTCCAAGCTCTGTCGCAACTGCGGCGCCGCCTACGTGTACGCGCAGGTCTACATCGCCCACCTCGGCTCCTACGCCTGTCCGAACTGCGGGCGCCGCCGGCCGCAGCCGTCGGTCAGCGCCCGTTCTGTCGCGCTCGACGGCCTGCGCGGCGCGACCTTCGAGCTGCGCACCCCGCTGGGCACCGCCGCCGCGCGGATCGCGCTCCCCGGCCTCTACAACGTCTACAACGCGCTCGGCGCCGCGGCGCTCGCGAGCGCGCTCGGCATCGAGCCGGCGACGATCGCCACGGGTCTGGCCGCCACCGCTCCGGTCTTCGGGCGCGGCGAACGCGTCAGCGTCGACGGGCGCGAGCTCGTGATCCTGCTGATCAAGAATCCGGCCGGGGCCAACGAGGTGCTGCGGATGCTCGGCGCGCAGGACGGCACGCACGACGTGCTCGGCATCCTCAACGACAGGATCGCCGACGGGCGCGACGTGTCGTGGATCTGGGACGCCGATTTCGAGACCCTCGCCGCGCGCGTGCGACACGCCACCTGCGCCGGCACAAGAGCCGCCGAGCTGGCGCTGCGACTGAAGTACGCGGGCGTCCCCGACGAGCGCATCACCGTAACGCCGGACCTCGAGGCCGCGCTCGCAGGCGCGCTCGCGCAGGCCCACGGCGAGCTCTACGCGCTACCCACCTACACCGCGATGCTCGCGCTGCGCGAGCTGCTCACGCGCCGCGGGGCGGCGCAGAGCTCGTGGGCGCGCGGATGAGCGCCGAGGCGGTGATCTGGCACGACCTCGAGTGCGGCGGATACAGCGCCGATCTCCCCTGCTGGCACGAGCTCGCGCGGCGCTGTGGCGGCGCGGTGCTCGACATCGGCGCCGGCACCGGTCGCGTCGCCCTCCCGCTGGCCCGCGCCGGCCATCCCGTCATCGCCCTCGAGCGCGACGCCACGCTCGCCGCCGAGCTCTCGCGCCGCGCCGCGCGGCTCCCCGTCGAGGTCCGCTGCGCCGACGCCTGCGACTTCACCCTCGACTCCCCCGTCGCGCTCGCGATCGTGCCGATGCAGACGATCCACCTGCTCGAGCACCGCGCCGCGTTCTTCGGCTGCGCCCGCCGCGCCCTGCAGCCGCGCGCGATGCTCGCGATCGCCCTGCTCGGCGACGGGGTCGAGCCGTTCGAGCTCGAACTGGAGCCGGACACCGTGCAGCTCGGAACGGTGCGCTACGAGAGCGCCCCGACCGCGCTGCGCCGCGGTGACGGCGTGGTGGCGCTCGAGCGCCGGCGCTCACGCATCTGCAAGGGCGACTCGCAGTCCTCGATCGATCTCATCCGCCTGTGGGAGTGCGACAGCGCAACCCTCGTGGCGGAGGCGCGGGCCTTCGGCTTCGCGCCGCTCGAGCACCACGTGGTTGCCCCGACGCGCGAGCATGCCGGCAGCGAGATCGTCTGTTTGGGGGTGTCGGCGTGATCCTCCGGGTGTGCGCGATCTATCCGGACCTGATGAACATCTACGCCGACCGCGGGAATCTGCTGATGCTCGAACGCCGCTGCGCCTGGCGGGGCATCGAGTGGCGGTTGCACGAGAGCACGCTCGGCGAGCCGCTGCTCGACGAGCACGACCTCTACTACATCGGCGGCGGGCAGGACGCCGACCAGCGCCGCTGTGCGGGCGATCTGCTGGAGCACAAGGCGGCGGCGCTGCACGCCGCGGCCGCGCGCGGCGCCGTCGTCCTCGGCGTCTGCGGCGGCTACCAGCTGCTCGGGCACTCATACGAGCTGGGGACCGAGACGATCCCCGGGATCGGGCTGCTCGATGTGCACACCGTGCGCTCCGACGGCCCGAGGCTGATCGGCAACGTCGCGCTGGCGAGCCCCGACGGGGTGATCGCCGGATTCGAGAACCACGCCGGTCGCACGCATCTGGCGGACGGCCAGGCGCCGCTGGGACGGGTCCTTCACGGCCACGGCAACGACGGCCGCAGCGGCTTCGAGGGCGCCCGCAGCGCCAACGTGATCGGGACCTACGTGCACGGTCCGCTGCTGCCGAAGAACTCGTGGTTGTGCGACTGGCTGACCGCGCGCGCGCTGGGCGTCGAGCCCGACACCCTGGCGCCGCTCGAGGACTCACTCGAGCGGGCCGCACACGCGGGCGCGCTGCGCGCCGCCGGGGTTACGTCAGGCTGATCCGTGGCGGCTGGCGATCGGGCTGCCTGCGGGCTAGACTCGCCGCCACAGCGATCAGAAAGGCACGGTCATGAAGCTTCTGTTGGTGCGGTATGGCCGCCAGCGCGGCCACGACGATCCCGATCAGGCGCGGTCGTTCCATCACGCCGCCGAAAAGATCGCCGGTCTCCCCGGCTTGGTCTGGAAGCTGTGGTCCTACGACGACAGCGCGCACGTCGCGGCGAGCATCTACCTGTTCGACAGCGAGGAGCACGCGCGCGCGTGGGGCGACGGCGCGATGAAGCCGTCCCTCGGCAGCCATCCGGGGATCAGCGACATCGAGGTGAGCTACCTTGACGTGGACGAGCAGCTGAGCGCGATCACACGCGCACCGCTGTTCGCGCCACAGCCCGCCTGAGCAAGCCTCAGACCGACAGCGCCGGGTCTCAGCCGCTCGAGCCGAAGCCGCGCTCGTCGCGATCGCTCGCGGCCAGCGCGCCGAGCTCCTCGACGGTGACCGCCGCGAACGCGACCACCAGCAGCTGCGCGATGCGATCGCCCACGGCAACCTCGAAGGCGGCCTCGCGGTCGGTGTTCAGCAGCAGCACGCGCAGCTCTCCGCGGTATCCCGAGTCGATCAGCCCGGGCGCGTTGACCAGCGCGATCCCGTGCCGTGCGGCGAGCCCCGAGCGCGGCAGCACGAGGCCGGCATGCCCGGCGGGGATCGCGACGGCGATCCCGGTACCGACGCTGGCGCGCTCAGCGGGCGCGAGGCGGACGGCTTCAGCGGCGTAGAGGTCGAGGCCGGCGTCGCCGTCATAGGCGCGCGTCGGTAGCAGCGCGTGCGCCGCCAAGCGGACGACCTGCAGCGTCATCGCGCTCCGGGCCGGTAGGCGAAGCGGGCGAAGCGCGCGGCGCTGGCGGGTGGAAGCAGGGCGCGCACGCGAACTCCGTCGGGGGTGTCCTCGCGCTCGAGCTCGCCGGCCAGTTCGTGCAGCTCGGCGAGCCGTCCCCCCTCCGCGTAGGGCAACAGCAGCTCGACCGGCTCGAGCGAACTGACGAACATCGCCTCGATCCGCGCACGCAGCGCGTCGAGGCCGACGCCCGTGGCCGCGGAGACCAGCAGCGCGTCGCGGTGGCCGTTGACGGCACGCGTCCGCCCGAGCTCGTCGAGCAAATCGGCCTTGTTGAGCACGAGAACGCGTGGTCGCTCGCCGGCGCCGATCTCCTCGAGCACGTCCTCGACCGCGCGGGTCATCGCCACGATCTCCTCCTCCGAGGCGCTCGCGTCGACGACGTGCAGGATCAGCGCGGCGCGGCGCGTCTCCTCGAGCGTCGCCGCGAACGCGTCGACGAGCTGGTGGGGCAGCTTGCGGATGAACCCGACGGTGTCGCTGAGCAGATAGGTGCGCCCGTTGATCTCGAGCCCGCGTGTCGTCGGATCGAGCGTCTGGAACAGCCGGTCGGCCACGGCGACCTCCGATCCTGTGAGCGCGTTCAGCAGCGTCGACTTTCCGGCGTTGGTGTAGCCCGCCAGCGCGATCTGTGGCAGCGCAGAGCGCTCGCGCTCGCCGCGCATCACCTGGCGCGAGGCGTGCACGCCGCGCAGGCGTCGCCGCAGCGCCGCAATCCGGTTGCGCGCCAGCCGACGGTCGGTCTCGATCTGGGTCTCCCCCGGTCCGCGCGTGCCGACCCCGCCACCGAGGCGCTCGAGGTGGGTCCACAGGCCGCGCATCCGCGCCAGGTTGTACTCGAGCTGCGCGAGCTCGACCTGCAGCTTGCCCTCGGCGCTGCCGGCGTGGCGGGCGAAGATGTCGAGGTTGATCGCGGTACGGTCGACGACCGCGATCCCGAGCTCGGACTCGAGCGTGCGCTCCTGGCGCGGCGACAGTTCGTCGTCGCAGGCGATCACGTTCGCGTCGAGCGCTGCCGCGAGCGCCTTCAGCTCCTCCAGCTTGCCCGAGCCCAGGTAGCTGTTCGGATGCGGGTGCTCGCGCTGCTGGACCAGCTCGCCGACGACCGCGACGCCGGCCGTTCGCAACAGCTCGCCAAGCTCGCCGAGGTCCTCCGGGGTGGCCTGCGAGGCGATGCAGAGGGCGCGCTGCCGCGCGCGTCCCTCGCGCGGAGCCCCGTCATCGTGCGTCTCGACGTAGCCGTGGCTCGGGCGGGCCACCTAGTGGTTCCCAGCGAGGGTTCGGTCGTGTATCCGGCGAGCGAAAACCGAGCACGGCAAGGACACCGGGAGGAAGCAATCGCAGAGCCATTGCTCCGACCGAGGACGCCGCCGGACGATGGTTTGCAGCCGTCGGGACGCTGCTGAACGTTCGGCGGGGACCACTATCCGTCAATCATCGCGCAACAGCGACGTCACCGTGCGAGCCTGCCGAGGCGCTCAACGGCCTCGGTCAGCCGATCGTCGGGCGTTGTCAGCGAGATCCGGAAGAACCCCTCGCCGTTGCGGCCATAGGCGCCGCCCGGGGACAGCACCACCGCGGCCTCCTCGAGCACGTGCTCGCAGTAGGCGGCGGCGCTGTCGAAGCCGGCCGGGACGGGTGCCCAGATGTAGATCGTGCCGCGCGGCGGCGTGACCTGCACGCCGATCTTCGCGAGCGCCTCGCAGACCAGGTCGCGCCGGCGCTGATAGATCACGTTCATCGCCACCTTGTAGCTGTCGAGCAGCGGTGAGAGCGCCGCGGCGCCGGCGAGCTGCACGGCTTCGAACAGACCCGAGTCGATGTTCGTCTTCAGCCGCCAGTAGGAGGCGATCGCATCCGGGTTGCCGACGATCGCCGCGCAGCGCCAGCCGGTCATGTTGTAGCCCTTGGACAGCGAGAAGACCTCGACGCCGACGTCCTTGGCGCCGGGGGTCGCGAGGAACGACGGCGCGACGTAGCCGTCGTAGGTCGTCTCCGAGTAGGCGTTGTCGTGGACGATCAGGATGTCGTTGGCGGCGCCGAACTCGACGAGCCGCTCGAAGAAGCCGTCGGGAACGACGGCCCCCGTCGGGTTGTTGGGGTAGTTGACGAACAACAGCCGCGCTCGCCCGCGCGTGGCCGCGTCGATGGCGTCGAGGTCCGGGATGAAGCCGAGCTCGGGGACCAGCGGCATCAGCACCGCCTCGGCGCCGGCGAGCAGCGGGCCGCCGGTGTAGACCGGGTAGCCCGGGTCGGCGGCCAGCGCCACGTCGGTCGGGTCGAGGAACGCGAGGTTGAGGTTGAAGATGCACTCCTTGGCGCCGATCGCCGGCATCACCTCGTGATCATGGTCGAGCGTGACCCCGAAGCGGCGCCCGTAGAACCCCGCGACCGCCTCGCGGAACTCCTCGCGACCGCGGTTGGAGGGATAGGTGTGGGTGGAGGGATTCGCCACGGCCCGCTGGGCCGCCTCGACGATCGGCGCAAACGTCGGCGTGTCGGGATCCCCGATCCCGAGCGTGATCACGTCGATCCCGGCGGCCCGCTTCGCGGCGATCTTGCGCTCCAACTGGGCAAAGAGATACGGCGGGATGCGCTCGAGGCGCTCACTGTGTCTCATCGAGCTCCTTACGGAAGTCCTCGGCGAGCGTGCTCGCGAACACGGGCACCGCCCAGCCGGTCAGGGTCACGTGCAGGTCCTCCCCCACCTCGACCGTCAACTCGCCGCCGTCCAGATGCACGGCGATCCGGCGCGGCCCCCCCGCGAGGTGGTGGGCGATCGCCGCGCCGCTCGCACCGGTCCCCGACGAGAGCGTCTCGCCGACGCCGCGCTCGAAGATCCGGGCGCGGATCGAGCCCGGCGCCAGCTCGCGATACCAGGAGACGTTGGTGCGATTGGGGAACAGCGGATGGTGCTCGATCGCCGGCCCGATCGCGGCCAGATCGAGCGTCTCCAGCTCCTCGCAGTGGATCGCACACTGCGGGTTGCCGATCGAGACGTGCTGGAAGCTCCAGCTCCGCCCGCCGGCGTCGAGCTGACCGCGCCCGTCGCCGGCGCCGGAGGGAAAGTCCGGCGAGCTGGTCGCCGCGCGCCCGAGATCGACCGCGGCGCTCGATCGGCCGGTGATCCGCGCCCGGATCGGCCCGGCCGCGGTCAGGATCGCAAAGTCGTCGCTGTCGGCGCGACCGTGCCGGCGCAGGTAGATCATCGCCTGGCGCGAGCCGTTGCCGGACAGCTCGGACTCCGATCCGTCGGGGTTGAAGATCCGCAGCGCGGCCACGTATTGCGGGTCCTCGCTCGGCGACAGCAGCAGGATGCCGTCGGAGCCCATCCCCAGGTGGGGATCGCAGATCTTGCGGATCCGCGCCGGCGTCAGCGGCCACGGCAGCTCGCCCGCCTCGACGATCAGGTAGTCGTTGCCCAGCGCCTGCCATTTCTCGACCCGCATCAGGGATCCGATCATTGCATTGCGGCGGCCAGCTCGTCGGCGCCGCGACCGGTCGCATCGAGCAGCCGTACGCCCGCCAGCTTGCGCATCCAGGTCAGTTGGCGCTTGGCGTAGTTGCGGGTGCGCCGCTTCATCGCGTCGATGTCGCCGGCGAGCAGCTCCTCGAAGCCGAGCGCGGCGCGGGCGGTGGCCGAGGCGCCGGCCCGGTGTGCGGCGCGCACCTCCTCGATCACCCCTGCGGCGACCATCGCGTCGACGCGCCGGTCGATCCGCGCATAGAGCTCGCCGCGTTCCATCGTCAGACCGATCAGCCGCGTCGGGTGGCGAACGTCATCGCTCCACAGCTGCGAGTCGCCCTCCGGCGGTTCGAGCGCACCGATCTCCTCGAGCTCCAGCGCACGCACGAGGCGATGACGGTCGGCCGGGTCGATGCCGGCGGCAGCCCACGGTGCGCGCTGCTCGAGCAGCGCGTGCAGGGCCTGGGGCCCGCTCCGTTCGAGCTCGGCGTTCCAGCGCTCGCGCGCACCCGCCGGCGGCGGTGGACGCAGCGCGAGCGCGGTCAGCGCGGCGCGCAGGTAGAGGCCGGTGCCGCCGATCACGATCGGCGTGGCGCCCTCGGCCAACAGCTGGTCGATCTGGGCGTGGGCGAGCGCCGCATACTCCGCCACGCTGAAGCGCGCGTCAACCGGCAGGAACGACACGAGCCGATGTTCCAGGGCCCGTTGCTGGTCCGCCGTCGCGACGCCCGTGAGGAGCTCGAGTCCGGCGTAGACCTGAAGCGCGTCGGCCGACACCGCGACCGGGTTCTCGCCCTGCTCACGCAGCTGCCCCGCGAGCGCCAGCGCGACGTCGGTCTTGCCGACCCCAGTCGGGCCGAACAATGCAATCAGGGCCTCAGGCACCGCCTCAGTATCGTGCGGGTCGTGGCACTTCGCATCGGCGTCGGTCTCTCGCGCACGCACGACGCCCGCGTGGGTGCCATCGAGGCGGCCCAGACAGCCGCCGTGGGCCTCGCGGGCGAGCGCGCAGACGTTGCCGTCGTATTCGCCTGCGGTGCCCATCTGGCGGCTCCTGAGGCGGTCCTGGAAGGTGTTCACGAGGCGCTTCGCCCGGCGCAACTGGTCGGCTGCGGTGCCTCGGGGGTGTTGGCCGCCGGTGCCGAGGTGGAGGACGGGACGGCGGTCGCGGTGTGGGCCGCCGCGCTGGCTGACGGCGCCGTGACCACATTCCACGCCAACGCGCCTCCCGATGACACCGATCAAAGCTCCGCGGCCGCCGCGGAGCCGGCCGGGCTCCCGGGGCTGGGCGGCGCGACCAGCGCGATCGTCTTCCCCGACCCCTACACGTTCGACACCGAGGCGCTGCTCGCCACGCTGCGCCGCAGGGCCCCGGAGCTTCCCGTGCTGGGCGGCCTGGCCAGCGCGCGGACCTTCGACGGCACCGCGGCGTTGTTTCATGACGAACGGGTGCTCGAGGAGGGCGCCGTCGGCCTGGCGTTCGACGGCGTGCCGGTGCACACCTGTGTCTCGCAGGGAGCATCGCCGGTGGGACCTGAGCTGACGATCACGCGCGTCGAGGGCCAGGTGATCCACGAGCTCGCCGGAAAGCCGGCCCTCGTCAAGCTGCGCGAGGTCTTCGACGAGCTCGGCGAGCGCGAGCGGGCGCTGATCGCCAGCGGTCTGCTGATCGGAATCGTGATCGACGCCGGGAAGCCCGAATACGAGCAGGGCGACTTCCTCGTGCGCGGCGTGGTCGGCGCCGATCCCGAGCAGGGTTCGCTCGCGCTGAGCGCGAACCTGCGAGCCGGCCAGATCGTGCGCCTGCACGCGCGTGACGCGCGCAGCGCCGACCGCGACCTCCACGAGGCACTCGAACAGCGCCGCGCCACGCTCGGCGCGGCAGCCCCCGCCGGGGCGCTGTGCTTCACCTGCACGGGCCGCGGGCGGAAGCTGTTCGGCGTCCCCGACCACGACGCCGCCGCGCTCGCCAGCGCACTGGCGGGAGCGCCGGCCGCCGGCTTCTTCGCCGCCGGGGAGATCGGGCCGGTCTCCGGCACGAGCTTCCAGCACGCGTTTTCGGCCAGCGTCGCGGTGTTCGGCGGCTGATGGCCGTGCAGCTCGACGGCGCGCGGGTGCTGCTGACCGGTGCCACCGGAGGGGTCGGTCAGGCGATCGCGCGTCGACTCTCGCGCGAGGGGGCGCAGCTGGTCCTCACGAGCCGCCGCTCCGAGGCGCTGCGGGCGCTGGCCGACGAGCTCGGGGGGCAGGCGATCGTCGTCGATCTCGCTCGCCGCGAGGAGGTCGAGCGTCTGCTTGCCGGTGCCGGCGAGATCGACCTGCTCGTGGCCAACGCCGCGCTGCCCGGCTCCGGACGCCTCGCAACGCTCGAGCGCGATCACCTCGACCGCGCGATCGAGGTCAACCTGCGCGCTCCGATTGCGCTGGCACACGGCCTGCTGCCCTCGATGCTGCAACGCGGCACGGGGCACCTCGTGTTCATCGGATCGCTTTCCGGCAAGGCTCCCAACGGCGGGGCGTCGCTCTACAGCGCAACCAAGTTCGGGCTGCGCGGATTCGCGCTCGCGCTGCGCGCCGAGCTCGCCCCGGCCGGCATCGGAGTGTCGCTCGTAGCCCCGGGGTTCGTCAGCGATGCCGGAATGTTCGCCGACACCATGATCAGCCTCCCTCGGGGCCTGACGACCCGCACGCCCGGGCAGGTCGCCGACGCGGTCGTGCGGGCGATCGCCGAGAACCGCGGTGAGATCAACGTGGCGGCGCTGACGATGCGCCTCGGTGCGGACCTCGCCAATCTCGCTCCGGGGCTCGCGGAGCGAGCGGGCCGCGCGATCGGTGCCGATCGCCTCGCGCTGCAATTCGAAGAGCGCCAGGCCGACAAGCGCTGAGGGCCTCAAAAGAGGCTGTCCTGCGCGACCGCCTTGTCCGTCGCCGCCACGGCTCGCGGCCTTGGGCGCGATCGCTCAAACCGCTCGGCGTTTGACCGGCGCGCG
>ODAK010004957.1_pt1 | contig 13573 bp, 12 predicted proteins | sample 1539591 | NCBI WGS metagenome assembly ODAK01 (sample SAMEA3539303, study PRJEB22396) | soil metagenome | biome: tundra; feature: field; material: soil | place: USA | collected 2010-05 | depth 0.15 m | reverse complement strand
AGAGGAAAGCCATGGGTCAAACAGCTCGCAACCTGAACATGGTTGCTCATCCGTCAGCTTCGCTGACACCTTCTCCCGCAAGGGGAGAAGGACGCTTTAGGGTTGGCCCCATTCATCGCCGCATGCGAAAATACCCTCGCGCGGGGGCCACAACCGCGGAGGAAACGCACCCATGGACTACGTCACGCTTGGCCGTTCGGGCCTCAAGGTCAGCCGCGCCTGTCTGGGCGCGATGAATTTCGGAACCTCGGAGACCGCGCCCGCCAGCGAGGCCGAAGGCCGGCGGATCATCGACGCCTTCCTCGACGCCGGGAACAACTTCATCGACACCGCCAATGTCTATACCGGCGGTGAGTCCGAAGGCGTCGTCGGCCGCGCCGTGGCCGGCAAGCGCGACAAGGTGGTGATCGCCACCAAGGCGCGCGGCGCCCAAGGCCCCGGCCCCAACGATTCCGGCCTGTCGCGCCTGCACCTGACCCGGGCGCTGGACGCCAGCCTGAAGCGGCTGGGAACCGACTATATCGACCTCTACCAGATGCACCATTACGACGCCGACACGCCGATCGAGGAGTCCATGGACACCCTGGCCGGCTTCGTGCGCGCCGGTAAGGTGCGCTATATCGGCTGCTCCAACTTCACCGGCAGCCAGATGGTCGAGGCGCAGTGGGCGGCCGAGAAGAACAACGGCGTGCCGCTGACCAGCCTGCAGCCGCGCTACTCGCTGATCGCCCGCGACATCGAGACCGACGTGCTGCCGACGGCGGAGCGCCACGGCCTGGGCACGCTTATCTACAGCCCACTCGGCGGCGGCATCCTCTCCGGCAAATACCAGCGTGGCCAGGCGCCCGCCGCCGACACCCGCTATGGCCGCCGCGGCCGTCCGGGCATGGCCGCCATGGTGCTGACCGACCGCAATTTCGAGATCGTCGAGGCGGTCGAGCAGGTCGCCGCCGAGGTTGGCGCCACGCCCAGCGCCGTCGCCACCGCCTGGTGCCTGACGCGGCGCGGCGTCACCTGCGTCATCGCCGGCCCGCGCACCCTGGAACAGCTGCAGGACTACCTGCCCGCCTTCGAGCTGAAACTGCCCGACGAAGCGGTGAAACGGCTGTCCGACGCGTCGAGGCCCGGCGGCGCGCGGCCAACAGGGACCGTGACGCCGCAGCGGCAGGTGGCATAAACGCGGCTATTAAATCCGCTCATCCCTCGCGGGGGTGGGGTTGCCGCAGCACCGCCCTAAATCTGCGCGATCCGGCCACCGGTCATGGGCTCCGGGACGCCCGTGGTGGCCGGGAACGAGATCGACAGGCCCATCAGGCAGCGGGCGGCGAGATAGGCGAAGGCTTCGGCCTCAATGGAGTCGCCGCGCCAGTGGACCTCCTCGGCGGTGAGCACCGGCAGGGACAGCCGCTCGCGGATGGCGTCCATCAGGGCGGGGTTGCGCCGTCCACCGCCGGTGATCACCAGGCGCAGGGGAATTTCCGAGGCGGTCTTCACCCCACGCGCGGCCGCCTCGGCGGCGAAGGCGGTGAGTGTCGCGGCGGCGTCCTCCAGCGTGAGGTCAGCGACCGGATCCAGCGAAAAGTCGAAGCGGTCGAGCGACTTCGCACCGGTACGGCTGAAATAGGGGTGGGCGAGATAGGCGGCCAGGATGGCCTCATCCACCCGCCCGGCCCGCGCCAGCGCGCCCTCGGCATCGAAGCGCAGGTCGGTGCGCGCCTGGACCAGCAGATCGATCATGCCGTTGGCCGGGCCGGTGTCGAAGGCCTCGATCTCGCCGCGCGCGCCGATCAGGGTCACATTGCCGACCCCGCCGAGATTGACCACCGCCGTCGGCGACGACAGCTGCGAATAGCGCGCCAGGGCCGCGTGATAGACCGCCGCCAGCGGCGCCCCCTGCCCGCCCGCCGCCAGGTCGTCGGCGCGGAAGTCGTAGGCCGTCGCCACGCCCAGTCCACGCGCGACCGCCCCGGCGTCGATCAGCTGCACGGTGCGGCCCACGGTGCGGCCAGGGACCGGCGGCTCGTGCAGGACGGTCTGGCCGTGCACGCCGATCAGATCGAGGTCTTCGGGCAGGAGCCGGTGGCGAATCATGAAGGCCTCGCCGGCGGCCACATGCTCGGCGGCGATGGCGGCGGCGGCGACGGCGAATATCTCCGGCTCGGCTGCGCCCGCCGGCCAGTCAAGGGCGGCCGCAGTGGCCTCTTCGATCAGGGCTCGAACGCCGGGATCCAGCTTCTTTTCGCCGGCCGGCCCCAGGCCCAGCAGGGCCTCGCCGTCGGTCTCGATCACGGCCATGTCGACCGCGTCGAGCGAAGTGCCGGTCATGAAGCCCAGGACGCGCATCGATCCCACCCGAGGAGACTCCGTCGCGACCTTGCATGGGCGAGGCCCCGTGTGGCGTCAATGCGGCGACCGGTTCAGGCGGCGCGCTGGAACCAGCCTTTCCAGAAGTGCCAATAGTCGCGGGCGAGGTCGGGGACGATCCAGAACCCCTGCCGGTAGGCGGTGTCGACGCCGATGACCAGGGTCTGATCCGCCTCGCCGCGCCAGGTGCCGAACAGGTGGTCCCAGACCGGCGCCATGGCGAAATGACCGGTCGGCTGCTCGGAAATGTCCAGCACATGGTGCAGGCGGTGATGGTTCGGCGACTGGATGATCCAGCGTCCGATCCAGCCGAAGTTGCTGTCGATCCGCGAGTGGATGACGAAGCCCAGGGTGATGACCAGCACGTTGACGTAGATCATCGCCGCCGGCGAGGCGCCCAGAATGGCCATCGGGATGTTGAGGAAAAAGATGCCGGTGAAGGCGGCTGGATGCTGGCGGGTCGCGGTCACCACGCAGAAGTCGTCGGCGGCGTGGTGATAGCGGTGCAGCGGCCAGAAATAGCGCGTGTGGTCCAGCCGGTGCGTCCAGTAGTCGAAGAAGGAATAGACCGCGAAATAGGCGGCGATCTGCAGCGGCATCGGCATCGAGGCCGGAACCAGCGTCAGCGGAAAGCCGAGTGCTGTGCTCAAACGATCGTGGATCCAGGCCCCGGTCAGCATCGAGGCGCCCAGGGTCAGTATCGGGCCGGCCAGGTCGGTCAGATGCCCCTGCCCCATCAGGAAGATGGCCAGGTCGGTCTTGTTGGACGCCTTGCGGGCGAACAGCAGCTGGCGCGCCGAACTGCCGGCCCAGCCGACCACCAGCCATTCGAGCATGAGCACCGTCGGCAGCAAAAGGAAGATCAAGCCGTCGCTGACGATGCGGCGGTGCACCTCCCGGAGCGTCAATCCGTGGCCCAACAGCGTGACGTGCAGCTGATCGGGCAGGAAATTTTCCAGCGCCCACCAGGCCGCGATCAAAGCGGCGACATAGGCGACAAGGCCAAGCACGATGGCCAGCCGGCCGAAGACGGCCTTGCGGTCACCGGGCTTGGCGGATTGCCGCCGGCCGGAGACGACCAGGGCCGCCGAATAGTCGCTCATCAGAACCTGCCCACTCGCCTACGACGCTAAAAGCCGCTTCACGTCACGTGCCAGTCTCGCGCGCCAAGCCCAAGATCGCGCGACGCCCGAATAGGGGCGCAATATCAGCGGGATATGAGCGCGAAGTGAACGGATCGTGCGCGCGCGGCCGATCGAACGCCATCACTGGCGCCTCCCCCTGTCCAAGTTTCGGCCAGGTCATGCCAATGTGGCACATACCCACCAAGCCAACCGGATGCCCCGTGACCCAACCGACCGCCGGCGCGACGCTCACCGGCGTCACCGTCACCGACTTCGACTGGACCGACGCCGATCTGGCGGAGGCGATCTTCGTCGACTGCGTCATCGAGGACGCCCAGCTCAGCAACACGATCCTGCGCGAGGCGCGGTTTCAGCGCTGTCGCATCGTCCGCTGCCGCCTGGCCCATGTCGATCTGCGCGAAGCGGTGTTCGAGGACTGTGTGTTCGCCGACGCCGCGACCCACACCGGCCTGGTGGTCGCCTTCAGCCAGCTGGAGCAGGCCCGGTTCGCCCGCTGCGACCTGAGCTTCGCCCAGTTCGATCGGTCCGATCTCTATGACGTCGCCATGGAGGACTGCAATCTGCGCGGCGCGCGCTTCCATCGCGCCGACTTCTCCAAGACATTCGGCCGCCAGGTGGTTCGCACGAGCGCAACTTTCCGCCGTTGCAACTTCCATCTGGCGGAGCTGGCCGCGGCGAGGCTGCCGGGCTGCGACCTCGGCGGCTCGCTGTTCCGCGAGGCCGATCTGTCGGGGGCCGATCTCGAAGGCGCCGACCTGCAGGGTGCCGACCTGTTCGGGGCCATCTGGACAGACGCCAGGCTGGCCGGCGCCGACCTGCGCGGCGCCGAGGTCAGCGGCCTTGACCTGGGCGCCCTGGCCAGCCGGGCGGGCCTGAAGATCACGCTGGACCAGCAATATGCCCTGCTCAGCGCCTTGGGGATCGACGTTCACTTGGACTAGCCGGCCGGGCCAGACGCTGTGATAGGCTGGGCGCAAAGACGCACAGTGACTCAGTGCGCCGGAGGAAACGAAACCATGAGCGCCGGATCGCCCGCCGACCTGAAGGCCGAGGCCCGCGCCAAGGCCTATTCCCTGCCGATCGAAGAGATCGACGTGGGCGCGTTCGGGCCTGTTCCAGCGCGACACCCACTGGCCCTATTTCGAGCGCCTGCGGAAGGAGGACCCGGTCCACTTCTGCGCCGAGAGCCTGCACGGGCCCTATTGGTCGATCACCAAGTACAACGACATCATGGCGGTGGACACCAACCACCAGGTCTTCTCCTCCGACGCCTCGGTCGGCGGCATCGGCATCGCCGGCATGCCCAATGCCGAGGGTCCGTCCATGTTCATCTCCATGGACCCGCCCAAGCACGATGTGCAGCGCAAGACCGTCAGCCCGGTGGTCTCGCCGCACAACCTGCACACCATGGAACCGATGATCCGTGAACGGACGGCCAAGGTGCTGGATGGCCTGCCCATCGGCGAGGCCTTCGACTGGGTCGACCGGGTGTCGATCGAGCTGACCACCCAGATGCTGGCCACCCTGTTCGACTTCCCGTTCGAGGAGCGCAGAAGTCTGACCAAATGGTCGGACATCTTCACCGGCGCCGGTCACCTGCACGGCATCGAGACGCCGGAAGACCGCATGGCCGAGATGGTCAATTTCCGCGACACCTTCGAGCGGCTCTGGGCCGAGCGCGTCAATGCCCCGCCAGCCGGCGACCTGATCTCCATGCTGGCCCATGGCGACGCCACCCGCGAGATGAGCCGGCGCGAATACCACGGCAATGTCGTGCTGCTGATCGTCGGCGGCAACGACACCACGCGCAACACCATGACCGGCAGCGTCTATGCCATGAACCAGTTTCCCGACCAGTTGGCCAAGCTGCACGGCAATCCGGACCTCCTGCCCTCCATGGTCTCGGAGACCATCCGCTGGCAGACGCCGCTGGCGCATATGCGGCGCACGGCGCTGTCCGACATCGAGTTCCAGGGCAAGTCGATCAAAAAGGGCGACAAGGTGGTCATGTGGTACGTCTCGGGCAACCGCGACGAGACGGTGATCGACAATCCCAACGCCTACATCATCGACCGCGACCGCGCCCGCCAGCACCTGTCCTTCGGCTTCGGCATCCACCGCTGCGTCGGCAACCGCGTCGCCGAGCTGCAACTGACCATCCTGTGGCAGGAGATCCTGCAGCGTTTCCCCGACATCCAGGTTCTGGAAGAACCCCGCCGCACCAACTCCACCTTCGTGAAAGGCTACGAAACCATGCAGGTGCTGATCCCGGCGCGCCTCCAAGGCTAGTGTGGCGATCCAGAAATTCGCCAGCACCGAGGTCGACCCAATAAGCGGGCGAACTTCAAATCCAGCACACTAGGCGCACGCGTCCAGCTCATGGACGCGATCCAGCATCGGCGCCGACTTCAGCTCCACCGGGGTGCGGCGCGACATGGCGCCCGGCAGAACCACGTCGCAAGCGCGCCGGACGAGCGCCGCGCCACGCAGCTCGATGGCGGGGTCGAGTCGCCAGGCCCGGCGGACGACGGAATCGCCGGCCGCCGTCACCGTCACGCTCAGACGATCGTCGCCTTCGAATCCGAAGTCCCAAGGCTCGTCCGGGTAGGCCAGCAAGGGTCCGAAGGCGCGGCCGGTTTTCAGGTCCCAGATCTGAATGGCGTTGTCGACCTTGGTCGCGACGTGACGGCCATCGGGGGAGAGCCGGGCGAATATCGCATTGGCGACTGGCGGGATATGGCCGATCGTCGCGCCCTTCAGGTCGATCACGTCGATCGTCGACGTGTGCTCCATGTAGTTGATCTGACCCGCCTCCCACACGACCACCACGGCTCTTCCCGCTGATCCAAACGCGACGTTGTCGACTTCCGCGCTGAAGCGCTTTCTCAGCAGGATGTCGCCGCTCGAGACCTCGCGCACGACGACGTCCACGCAGCGGCTGCAGCTGGGGAGGTTGACGTATTCGCAGTTGGCGACCCGTTTTCCGTCCTGCGATAGCGCCAGGCAAACCTCGAAGTTCGGAAGAGCCTCGTACAGCTTGTCGGTCTTGAACTGGCGGATGACAGCCCGGCCCGGTCCCGGCCCCAGGATCTTCAATACCCCGTCTCTCACCACCACGCCCTCGCGCCCGTCGGGCGTAAAGATCGCGCCGTACAAGGGGCCGCTGCTCCCGCCAACGACCGCGTCGGCGATGTCGCCGGGGCGCGGTATCAGCGGCTCGGCGTCGGCCCATCTAGAGCGAAACGGTCGCCAGATCTGCACCGCGCCGGCGGCCGGCGCCACCGCCAGGCGCCGACCATCCGGCGAGAAATCGAGCGCCGCACCGCCGCTGAGCGGCGGTGCTTCAATGTCGGCCCATTTGCCGTCCAGGGTCCAGAATTGCAGCCAGAGCTTATTGTCGTAGTTGGTTGGAATCCCGGCAATAAGTGAACCATCCGCGGTAAAGACGGGTTGGCCGAGATCGGCGAAGTTTTCGGTGGCCAGGTCCGAAGACCTGGGCGCGGCGCGATCCCAGACCACCGCCTCGGCGGGCTGATCGGCGGTCGACCAGGACGTTACGATCTTCCGCCCGTCCCGGGACGCCGTCGCCGGTCCCCAAAAGCCGAGGCTGGTGGTCGCGGTCCTGGCGATCTGATCGCCAGTGTCGCTCGACGCCAGGATCAGGTCCGCATCCTTGGCCACGGCGACGTCATTGACGATCACGGCGCTATCGCCTCCCGGAAGCAGGCCAAGCACTTGCGTGTGGCCGCCGAAGGTCAGCGCGGGACGGACGGGCGCGCCCGTGCGGCTCGACCACTGGCAGATGGTGTTGCCGCCGCCCGCGTAGAGGCGGGCCCCATCCGCCGAGAAGCTCAGGGACCCTGTCTTGCCGGTGCAGCGCAAGCTTGGGCCAACTGGCGTCTGGGCGCGCGCATCCCAGACCTGGACCGCGCCATTGTCGCTGGCGAGCGCGAACAGCCCGCCGTCGGGAGAAAGCGCCACCTGGGTGATCGCCGACGACGCCGTCATCACCCCGCCGACGGGCGTCCCGGCAAGGGTATCCCAGAACCGCGCCGAACGGCCGCCGGCGGCGAGAACCCGCTTCGAATCCGGCGCGTAGCTGAGCTCCGCGATCGGCGAGTGCGTTTCGATCGTGCGCTCGACGATCATGGCCGACGCGATCGCGTTGGCGAGTTCGGCCTCGGCATCGGCCGGATCGAAGCCGATGAACGGCGTCTCACCGCGCCTCACGCCCGCGATCGCGTATCGCGCCGCGGCGCGATAGTCCTTCGCCTGCGCCGCTGTGTGGGCCAGATCGGCCAGGGTGCGGGACTCCTGCATCCGGGCATGGCGCGCCTGAGCCGCGTACCCGATGATCGAAGCAACGACGACGATGGCGACGCTGGCCGCGGCGGCGATGGTCACGGCCCTGCGGCGACGTTGCGCCTGAGCGTCGCGGCGGATCAGCTCGTCGAACGACTTCAGCGAAAGCAGGCCCGCGACCACGCGCAGGAACATGGTTCGGTCCGTGCGCTCGCCGTCTCGCCAATCGACCCACAACGGCTCGGCCGCGCGCCCGGTGACCCGCATGCCGCCCTCGCCGTCCGTCTCGAGCTCGAAGCGCAGGGCGTCGGGCAGGCATTCAAGCTCGGGCGGCTGACCACGCGCCGCGGCATGCGGAACGCCGCCCACGACGATAGCCAGAATGTTCTCGCCCTTCCCAAGCGCGCAGAAGTCGAGGATCTCCTTCTCCACCCACTCGCTGGCGGCCGCGGCCGGGCTGCACAGCACCAGCAGGTATTCCGAGCCTTCCAGGCCCAGGCGGATGCGCCTGGGCAGGTCCTGGCCGGGCACCAGTTCGTCCTCGTCGCGGAAGACGGGCTTCAGCGGCCGCGGATCGTGCTTCAGGCCGGGCTTGATCAGCCGCAGGGCCTGGGGCAGCACATAGCGTTCCAGCCTGGCCTGGAGGTCCCTGGCGGCCACGCGGTCGATGCGGCTGTAGCTGATGAAGGCGCGATACTTCAGATCGCCGCCTTCGGTGTCCGGCGTACTCATTTAATACCCCCCCGCCCCCCACCGGAATCGTTGACCCGCCTCGCCGCCCGCCATGGCCGCGGCCCCCTCGAAAATCGGGGACGCCACGGCGAAAGCGCGATTTCAGCCCGTCCTAGGGCGTGACGCCAAGGCGCGCCAATCCGTCCTTGGATGTTTGATGGTCAGGATCAACGATCAGCGACGCCTGATAGTCGGCGATGGCGGCGTCGCGCCGGCCGAGCCTCTCGTAGATCTCGGCCCGGGTCTCCAGATGGTTCGCGGTCGGCGCCAGCGTCACGGCTGTGCTCGCATCGGCCAAGGCGGCGGCGTTCTGACCCTTCAAATGCAGGTTCCAGGCGCGATTGTTATAGGCGACCGCCAGGGGAGTCGTCGTCTCCTGCCCCGACTGGATCAGGGCCGTGCATCCGGCGATTGCGGCGTCGGGATCGCCGCCCACGCATTGCGCCATATTCTCGTCCCGGGTCTGCGCCCAGGCCGGCAGCGCGAAGAGCGCCAGGGCCAGTCCTATGAGAGTCCGACGCATGTTCACCCCCCGCATCAGCGCGCCGCGCGAAGCCTGAGCTTAGCCGTTGGGGGTCCAAGGGTAAATTGGGGACACGTACGAGTTTGCCGCGAGCACGGGCGGCGCTGAGGAACGCGTACGTGTCCCCAATTTAGGCCAGTGCCGCCAACTCCTCGTCGGTAAACGCGTGCGAGCGCGTCAAAAACCGCCGCTCCGTGCCGTTATCCAGCGAGAACATGCCGCCCCGCCCCGGCACCACGTCGATGATCAGGCGGGTGCGGCGCCAGGCTTCGAACTGCGCCGCGCCGATATAGACCGGGGCGCCGCCGATCTCGCCCAACTGGACGTCGCGGTCGCCGATCAGGAAGTCGCCCCGTGGGTAGCACATGGGCGAAGAGCCGTCGCAGCAGCCGCCGGACTGGTGGAACAGGATCGGGCCGTGTTTGGCGGTCAGTTCGGCGATAAAGGCCAGCGCCGCCGGCGTGGCGCCGACGCGGCTGGGGGCGGCTGTGGTGGTGTCGGTCATCGGGCCTCCGGACGTGGACGGCCAACGCCGCCGCCCACGCCGATCGCGCTTAGAAGAAGCCGAGCTTCTTCGGGCTGTAGCTGACCAGCATGTTCTTGGTCTGCTGGTAGTGGTCGAGCATCATGCGGTGATTTTCCCGCCCGATCCCCGACTGCTTGTAGCCGCCGAAGGCCGCGTGGGCCGGATAGGCGTGGTAGCAGTTGGTCCACACCCGTCCGGCCTGGATGGCGCGGCCGAAGCGGTAGCAGCGGTTGATGTCGCGGCTCCAGACCCCGGCGCCGAGGCCGTAGAGGGTGTCGTTGGCGATGCTCAATGCCTCCTCGTCGTCCTTGAAGGTGGTCACGGACACCACGGGCCCGAAGATTTCCTCCTGGAAGATGCGCATCTTGTTGTCGCCTTTGAAGACGGTCGGCTTGACGTAGAAGCCGCCGGCCATGTCGCCGGGCATGTCGGCCCGCTCGCCGCCGATCAGCACCTGCGCGCCCTCCTGCCGCCCGATATCGAAATAGCTGAGGATCTTCTCCAGCTGTTCGCTGGAGGCCTGGGCGCCGATCATGGTGGCGGGATCGAGCGGATCGCCCTGGACGATGGCCTCGACCCGCTTCAGGGCGCGCTCCATGAACTTGTCGTAGATATCCTCGTGGATCAGGGCGCGGCTGGGACAGGTGCAGACCTCGCCCTGGTTCAGCGCGAACATGACGAAGCCCTCAATGGCCTTGTCGAAGAAGTCGTCGTCTTCCGCCGTGACGTCCTTGAAAAAAATGTTCGGCGACTTGCCGCCCAGCTCCAGGGTCACCGGGATCAGGTTCTGGCTGGCGTACTGGCTGATCAGCCGGCCGGTGGTGGTCTCGCCGGTGAAGGCGATCTTGGCGATGCGCGGCGATGAGGCCAGCGGCTTGCCGGCCTCCAGGCCAAAGCCGTTGACGATGTTCAGCACGCCGGCGGGCAGGATGCCGTCGATCAGTTCGGCGAACAGCAGGATCGAGGCCGGGGTCTGTTCGGCCGGCTTGATCACCACGCAGTTGCCGGCGGCGATCGCCGGGGCGAGTTTCCAGACCGCCATCAGCAGCGGGAAGTTCCAGGGGATGATCTGGCCGACCACGCCAAGCGGCTCGTGGAAATGGTAGGCGACGGTGTCGTCGTCGATCTGCGAGATGCCGCCTTCCTGGGCGCGGATGGCGCCGGCGAAATAGCGGAAATGGTCGACCGCCAGCGGCATGTCGGCGGCCATGGTCTCGCGGATCGGCTTGCCGTTGTCCCAGGTCTCGGCGGTGGCCAACAGCGGCAGGTTGTCCTCCATCACCTGGGCGATCTTGTTCAGCATGTTGGAACGATCGGCGGCGCTGGTGCGGCCCCAGGCGTCCTTGGCGGCATGGGCGGCGTCCAGCGCCAGCTCAACGTCGGCGGCCTCCGAACGCGCGATCTCGCAGATCACCTGGCCATTGATCGGCGAGGTGTTCTCGAAATACTTGCCGCTGACCGGCTCGCGCCAGGCACCGCCGATATAGTTGCCGTAGCGCGACTTGAACGGCGGCTTGGACGTGCGATTGAATTCAACCTTGGTCATGGGTTTCCTCCTGAAGTGCGCCTGTTCAGGCGTCGTGGCCCGCAACATCGCCCCAAAGCGGCGATCTGTCAGCATCTGTCGGATCGCGCGCCGCGAAATCGTCCTATGCTTGTCCGACGAGAGGGAGGCTCAAAGATGTCGAAATCCATCCTGGCCGTTGCGGCCGCCGCCGTGGCGCTCAGCCTGGCCGCGCCGGCCATGGCCCAGCTGCCGCCTGGTGTCTTCGTCGGCGAGCACGACTATCACCTGGCGCCCGCCGGGCCCTATGGGCTGGATCCGGCCCACACCGCCGTCGTCGCCAAGGTCTCCCACATCGGCTACGGGCTCAGTGTCTTTCGCTTCGACAAGGTCGACGGGGTCTTGAACTGGGATCCGGCCGATCCGGACCGGTCCAGCCTGAAGGTCACGGTCGACGTGGCATCGATCGACACGCCGGTGCCCAACTTCGCCAGCGAGCTTTCCGGCGACAAGTTCCTCAACACGGCGGCCTTTCCGAAGGCCACCTTCGTCTCCACCGCCTTCCACCGGATCGACGCCAGCCATGGCCGGGTCGACGGCGACTTCACCCTGTTGGGCAAGACCCGGCCGATGAGTTTCGAGGTCGACCTGATCGGCGCCGGCAAGGGCTTCATGGGCCATCCGCGCCTTGGCATCGAGGCCAGGAGCAGGCTCAATCCGCAGGAATTCGGCATGAGCCCGATGTTCAGCGCCCCGATCCAGCTGGTGATCGACGCCGAATTCGCCCGGCAATGACGATGAGGATCCTTTCCCTCCTGGCCTTTGCCGCCGCGCTCGCGCCAATGCAGGCTTTGGCGGCGCCCAGCCTGTCCGGCCAGTACGGCCCGCTGCTGATCGTCGTACAAGGTGATGCCGTCACCGGCGCCTTCAGCGAGACCCGCGTCGGCAACGGCACCGACGCCGCGCCGCAGTTCAGCTGCGCCTTCCAGCTTTCCGGGACCCTGAAGGGCGGCAAGGCGCAGGTGGTCACCTGGTATCCCGGCCAGGCCCCGATCGCGGGCCAGCTCGGTCTGTCGTCGGACGGGGTCAGCCTGAAGCTGAAGGACGACCAGCCCGGCTGCGCCATGACCGAGGCCAGCATGGTCGATCAGGCCTGGGAGTCGGTCCAGGACAAGGCCGCGCCGACCTGGATCGGAACCCGGCTGATCGCCACGGCCAAGGCGGTGATCCGCAAGACCGCCGAGGCCAAGCCCGGCCGCACCCCCTATGTGGTGCGGGACGATGCGGTCGCCGTGCTCGCCATCCAGGGCGGCGCGGTCGAGATCGCCTATCCGGGCCCCGACAAGACGATCACCGGCTGGGTGAACGCCGGCGACCTGACCTCGGCCGCGGCGCCCGGGCCGTGACGAGCGGAGCGCTGCCGATGACCCAGTCCAAGACCCTGATTGTGGCCGGGGCGACCGGCTATGGCGCCTGGCCGGCCAACAGCCTGGAAGGCGCCGAGCACTGTCTCGCCGCTCCCGTCGACGGCATCGAGATCGATGTGCAGATGACCGCCGACGGTCATGTGGTCGCCCACCACGACTACTGGCTGAACCCGGACGCGACCCGTCTGGACGGCGACTGGTTGCGCGAGCGCGGCGCGCCCTTGAAGACCCTGAGCCTGGACGTCCTCAGACGCTACGACATCGGCCGCGCCCGGCCCGGCTCCGCCGCCGAGGCGCAACATCCCGACCTGGAAAGCCTCGACGGCGCGCGCATCCCCACCCTGCCCGTCCTGCTGGCGGCGCTGAAGGCGGCCGAGGGTCCGCCACGGCTGATCTATGTGGAGATCAAGACCCACCCGAACCATCCCGACTATGCGCCTGACCCGGCCACGGTCACCGACGCGGTGCTCGACGCCCTGGACGCGGCCGACTATGCCGACCACGCCAAGATCATCGCCTTCGACTGGAGCGTGCTGCGCCTGGCCACCGCACGGACGCCCGGAATCGCCACCGCCCACCTGACCATCCCCAGGCGACCCGGCCAGGCGCCGGCCAACCGGGACTCGCCCTGGTTCGATGGGTCCGATCCGCGCCATTTCGGCGGCTCCGAGCTTGAGGCGATCAAGGCCCACGGCGGCATGGAATGGTCGCCCTACTATACCGACGTCACCGCCGAGCGGGTCGCTGAAGCGAACGCCTTGGGCCTGAAGGTCGGGCCCTGGGGCCTGTCAAAATCGGCGGACATCCAGCGCATGATCGGCCACGGTGTGTTCAGCGCCACGGTCTCGGGCCCGGACTGGGCCTGAGCCCTCTTCAAGGAGAACCCGCGATGAGCTTCGACGTCCTGGCCGAAGGGCTGCAATTCCCTGAAGGCCCGATCGCCATGCCGGACGGCTCGGTGATCCTGGTCGAGATCGCGGGCGGCACGCTGTCGCGCGCCTGGAACGGCAAGGTCGAGGTGATCTGCGACCTCGGCGGCGGACCGAATGG
>ODAK010004956.1_pt1 | contig 13573 bp, 9 predicted proteins | sample 1539591 | NCBI WGS metagenome assembly ODAK01 (sample SAMEA3539303, study PRJEB22396) | soil metagenome | biome: tundra; feature: field; material: soil | place: USA | collected 2010-05 | depth 0.15 m | reverse complement strand
TTCCCCGCACTAGATTCAGGCTGGTCGTGCCATTCCAACTGTGAGACCAGAGCCGTCCATTCACACCCCAGGGCAGGCCGAAACCGGTCAACCCGGTAGCCGACACGCCGGGAATTCCTGCGAAGGCTTGCTGGGCTGGATTCGTGAATCCTGCGATGCCGGCCGCAGTGTCAAGATTGGTTACTCCAACCCCAGGACTGACGAATGAATTGTGCGATTCCTGAAAGCCGCCATTGATGCTGAAAAGTATTGTCGGACTGATTGTGTAGGCGTAGTTCAGGGTATAGCTCTGCTGGATCGTGTTGTTGAGTTCAGATTCAGCGGGTGTATCGTTATAGAACGTGGTGGGACTGCCGTAGCGAACCCAGCGTCCGTAGAGGTGCTGGTTGGTTCTGAGTTCGTCATCGATGCGCGCGGTGCCTGAGCTGGTGTCGTCGATGACTGGCGCAATAGCCTGATAGCGTCCGGTGGAGGAGGCTAACCAATAAGGAAAGAAAAACTTCGCGGCGGAGTCAATGCGATCGGGAGGAATCACGTTGGACTGCCCGTTGTAACTGAACTGCTGGCTCGTCGTGGGGTCGTAGATTGCATTTCTACCTGAAAAGTCTCCCGTAAGCATCGCGGGCGTGGGAACTCGGTTGTCGAAGAACTGTTCCTGCCGAACACGAAGAAGCTCCCAGCTACCGAAGAAGAAGGTCTTGTCGCGAATGATTCGGCCACCCCCAGCTACGCCGAATTGATTTTGGATAAGCCTTGGGTTACTTGAGTTAGGTGGGGTAAAGTAGTTTTTCGCCGAGAAAGCACTATTTCGCGCGAATTCCCAAGCGGAGCCGTGGTACTGATTGGCGCCTGCTTTGGTGGCAACGAGAACCTGCAGCGGAAAGCGTCCATTTTCAGCGCTGAAGTTTGAGGTTTGAACATTAAACTCCGCAATGGTGTCCACACTCGGAATCGCGATCGCGCCCTCATCCATCGAACCATTGGCGTTGGATCCGTCCAACTGGAACTGCGTCTGGCCACTTGCGACACCGGAGCCCTGAACAGTTGACCCACGTTCCGCGCCGAATTGGCCGCCCGCCTGACCGGTATATTGCATGCCGGGCGCGAGGCCTACGAGTTGGATGACATTACGGCCATCCAGGGGCAGGTCAACAACCTGCTTCTGTTGAATCACAGTCTCTGCGGCGGCACTTTCAGTCTGGATTTGTTGTGCTAGTCCTGCCACCGTAACCTGTTCGCTTACGCTTCCTAATTGGAGCACGGGAGACAGCCTGCTTCGCTGGCCGATCTCCAGCACCATCTTTTCCAGCTTCCAGCCCTTGAAGCCATTCATCGAAACCGTCACAGAATATTGGCCAATGGGCAGCGACAATATCTCGAAATCGCCGGACGCATTGGTCAATACCTCTTTGGTGAACCCGGTATCCAGGTTCTTTGCCGTCACCTTCGCTCCTGGGATCACAGCTCCGCTCTGATCCGCGACGACGCCAAGAACGATACCTTCATTTGCAATCTGGGCTTGCGGGATGCTAGTCACGGCAAATAGCGTTGCAATCAAAACAATTAATTTGTTCATGGAGATCCTCTCCTAGTCGTTTGCGGTGTTCGAGCGACGAGCCATAATCGCAAACGACTTTAGTGGACTCATTCTTCAATTCGACGGATTATTAAGCAATGGAGATAAGACCTCGAAGGAGTAGATTGTCCGGCCCGCCGGATGGAAATCGAACCTCGCAGCTATCTGCGTGACTCCGCGAGGCCCAACGACTCCCGCTCAAAAGGGGATCAGGCTCTCAGCGGAAGCATTCACGATCTGGCGCAGGTGAATTCTGCCTATGGCAGCAACGTGCTGATATTTGGCCCCAGGTACGCCCCCGCACAGACCGTGCAGATGAACCGGCTAAACAGTCTCTGGCAGAAGAACTTAATCCATTGAAGGGTGCGGGCTTCAGCCCGTGCATGAATGGCTTAAAATCGGGCGGGCTCTAAGCCCCTGAGGGACATTTTGGGAGTCTTTGTCCGAAACTCTTGCCTTTTTCGGCAGCCTGTAAAACCGTTCAATTAGTCGGACATATTACACACGCCAGTCGAATTTCGTGTTAAAGTACGCCACATGGGTACATTTGATGGACTAAAAACGCAATCCGTGCCTGCGTTGGAGAGGGGGCTTCTAATTCTTGAGCAGCTCGCCCAGTCGCGGCGTGGTGTCACCTTGTCGCAGTTGACACGCAAACTTCAGCTGTCTCGGAGTACAGTGCACGCGCTTCTACTCACGTACCAACGCTGTGGGTATTTACAACGGGAAAGAGAAACAGGCCGCTATTGTCTGGGTTGGCGCCTGTACACACTTGCCAACATGGCGCTGTGCAGAAACTTCCTGCATGAACAACTCTCTTCTATCCTCAACCGATTGATGTTAGAGACGAGGCTGACAGTGCATCTCGCCGTCATGGTTGAAGGTGAAGCCATCCTGATCGATAGAATCCAACCACCTGAAGCGCCCCGGCTGGCCAGTTGGGTGGGCAAGAGAATGGGATTACACTGTACCGCTCTAGGGAAAGCTTTGATCGCTCATTTACCCGCTGCGGAACTGGAAAACCTTATCGCCAAACATGGGCTTTGTCGCTACAACGAGAATACTATTATTTCCATGCGAAAGCTTCACTCAGCCTGCGAACAGGTTCGGCAGTTGGGTTATGCCTTAGACGATGAGGAAGAGGAGATTGGTACGCGATGTGTCGGCGCGCCTGTATACAGCGTCGACGGTGAGGTTGCAGCTGCAATCAGTATCTCGGGCACAAGAGCGGAGCTTGAAGACATCCCCGGCAAGGCGGCCCTCGTGATGCATGCTGCCGCTTCGTTGTCGAAGCATATCGGTTCAGTCTGCAATAAGTCCTGTGTGTCGGCCCAGGCGGAAGAATCCCAATTTAAGGTCGCTTGAGCGTTTTCCGGTTTGAGGCCTGGTTGATGGTCTGGAATCGGGCCAGTGCTTCCGTGTTGGGGGAATGGGCAACGGGCGTACTCCATTTTGGAGAGTATGAGCAGTTGTTTTGCATGAGCTTGCCTCTACGTCAGTTCCACTCGGCCTCTCTCTGTTGACGGTGATGTCCTGCCAAGGCTTTCCGCTCAACTCCAGGCGGTTTAGGTTCCGTTGCGCCTCAACTCCTGTATTCCAAGCCGTCATCACGTCCAGCCGGTCGGATGCAAATTGCTGAAATGGCTTCGCGCCCACTATAAAAACCATACCGGATACCGGATTATTGTGCACAAGATCAGAGCGTCGTACGAGATCCACAGGAGTGACTCTCGGTTGGATCACCTCATTGCAACCACTGGTTTTCCCAGAACGAGGTGGCCGGTTGGTTGTTCTCATCATTCTGATTGCAACAGGAGTTTTCGATGAAGATTAATCGCCGAGAAGTGATTTTACTCGGCGTGTCTACATTGATCGAGAGTCAAGTCCTGAGCGAACCCAAGCTGTTCGACTCCCCGGCCCCCGCCGTGTCCAACCGGAATGAGCCGCTCGTAAACGAAGTGACGATCTACCGTGATACATACGGCGTTCCGCATATCGTGGGTGAGACAGAGGAAGCCGCGTTCTTTGGGTATGGCTATGCCCAGGCGGAAGATCATCTCGAGCGGATGATGCTGCAATACCGGGATGCGCAGGGTCGTCGCGCGGAGGTCCTTGGATTCGAAGCCTTGGGCGACGGCTATCTGCACTTCATCCCTTATGAATACCGCTGGGACGGCGATTACCTGCAGCGGCTTCTCCGCACCAAGCAAGGTGTGCTGGAAAACAAATCCAAAATCGATCCCGCTGTTTTCAAGATTCTCGATGCCTTCGCGCGCGGCGTCAACTATTACATTGCCAAGCATCGGCAAGAAATCCCTACATGGATTGACAGCATCACGGCAGAAGATATCGAAGCATTCGAACGTAGTAATTATTTTCGCTTCTACACCATTCACGAGGCGCTCATGAAGCTGTCAGACGAGACCTGGAACTTCCCGAATTTCGGTTCCAATCAATGGGCAATCTCTCCAGCCAAGTCGGCCAATGGGCGCATCATTCACGTTGAACACACGCACATGCCATGGGCAAACCACTTTCAGAATTACGAGGCGCACCTGATGGTTCCGGGCAAGCTGAACGCAGGCGGAATGAGCTGGTTCGGGAGTCCGTTTTTCCTGATGGGGTTTAACGACAAGATCACTTGGTCGGCAACCTGGAACCAGCCCAACATGTCCGACGTATACGAAGAAAAGATCAACCCCGCAAACAATCTGCAATACCTGTACGAAGACGCGTGGCGGGACATTCGCGTTGAAACCGCAAATTTCCGTGTGAAGGGACCCAAGGACACGGAGTCAGTCTCGCTCCCTCTGTATTACACACACCACGGTCCGGTCGTAAAGTTCGATAAGGAGCAGCACCGCGCCTGGGCGGTTAAACTGCCCAACTTCGACGGCGTGAATTACTCGCTTGGCTTATATGGATTGATGAAGGCACTCAATCTCGATGAGTTTAAAGAGGCACTGGCGCGCCAGCTCATTCCGCGCTGGAACTTTCTGTATTCCGACTCGAAAAACATCTATTGGGTACACAACGGCACTGTTCCCCGCAGGAATGAAAAATATAACTGGCTGAAGCCGGTTCCGGGATGGACAAGAGAGACCGAATGGGGGCCGTTCATCCCGTTCGGGAAATATCCCCAGCTCACAAACCCTGCTTCCGGGTTTCTCCAGAACTGCAACAACCCCTTCTGGGTCTCTACTCCTAACTCAGGCTTGGATCCACTGATGCTCGGGCCCTACTATCTGCTGTCGAATCCGGTCAAGCAGGGTACGTACATGGCGGCGTTAAACACGCGCGGCGAGCGGCTGTTTCAGGTCCTGGGTCAGGTCCGGAAGTTCACGTTGGACGAGATGACCGATCTCGGTTACGACACATATATCCTGCCCGCCGATGTGATCGTGCCGCTGCTCGTGGAGGCCGCTAAGACTTGGCTAAAGGACGCCCGGTTGCGGTCGCCGCTCGAGAAGTTGAAGGCCTGGGACCACCGTTCGGCAATCGATTCGCTAGCCATGACCTATCTCTTCTATTGGGCCAAAACCTACCAGGAGATGTTTTCGGAAGCGAAGTATGCCCGTTTTATGGCCTACGATCGCGGCACAATCGACATCCACTCCGCGGAGGAGCAGGACATGGCATGGCGCGCGTTTGTAGAGGCAATCGAGCGTCTGCGCAAAAAGTTTGGCAAGGTGGAAATCCCCTGGGGACAGATTAACGTCTTGGTGCGCGGCGGCGTATTTCCGATGGATGGAGCCAGCGTTGAGCTGTTTGGAGTGCTCCATCCCGACGAAGGGCCGGAACAGGATGACGGACGGATCTTCTGCAATGACGGTTGGGGACACTTCATGGTTGTTATGGAGGAGGATCCGGCAAGCGGTAAGCCCAAGCAGGTCTGGAGCCTGTTGCCATACGGCGAGTCGGAGCATCCATCGTCCCCGCACTACAACGACTTGGCAAAGCTGCATAGCGAACACCGCATCAAGCCCTTCTGGCTTACCCCGGGGGAAATATTGGAAAACAGCGAATCGGTATGGGGGGATAAGAACCGTATCCACCGCATGGATCCAAGGAGACAGATCTAAGTACGAGCTAATGAGTCCTTAACGCACGCATCACTCGAAGGAGAGGCTGCAAATGAAATGTTTCAAGGCGAATTCTGAATTCTTCATAGTCTGCTGTGCGTTGGCTCTTCTCTGGTTCTTTCCCGCAGCCCATGCGCAAGTGTCTTCCGCCGAAATCGGAGGAGTGGTCACTGACAGTTCCGGTGCGATTTTGCCGAGTGCAAACGTGCTGATCGTGAATCAAGGGACTGGCGCACGCCGGAGCACCGAGACGAATCAGTCCGGAGCCTTCGTCGTTCCCGCGCTGGAGCCGGGCAATTATCGTGTTACTGTAGAAGCCGCTAGTTTCAGGAAGACGGTAGTCGACCGTGTCACGCTGAACGTTGGCGACAGGAAAACTCTCAACTTCTCACTGACGGTCGGCGAGACAACGCAAACGGTCACAGTAACGTCTACGGGCGCACTGATCAATTCCACATCGGCGGACATTAGTGCGGTCATCAATGAAGATGAGGTAAAGGATCTGCCGCTCAACGGCAGGGATCCATCAAGCCTGGTCCTCCTGACAACAGGCGTGTCGAACGTCCTGGCCACAAGTGCTGGATGGGTTCAGGCAGCGATCCCCACTGAAACCGCCGCATCTGCGGGAGGTGGACGACAAGGAAGCACCTACTACCTCCTCGACGGCGTTCCCAACATGGACACTTATCTGCTTACCGCAGCGCCGTTTCCAAATGCGGATGCGACCCAGGAATTCAGGGTAATATCGAATAATTACGGTGCTCAATACGGATTTGCGCCGAGCGCCGTGGTCAGCATCCAAACGAAATCGGGCACGGATACATTTCACGGAGCGCTGTTCGAATTCCTGAGGAACAACGATCTTAACGCGGGAAACTATTTCTCCAGCCTGGTCGATCCACTGAAAAGGAATCAGTTTGGCGGGGCTATCGGCGGACCCGTGCTCAAGCAAAAGCTCTTCTTCTTCCTTAACTATCAAGCGACCAGGGCCAGCGAAGCATCATCGACCAACACCACATTCGATCCAACCCAAGCCATGCTCAATGGCGATTTTAGTGCCGTACCGCAGGTTCTGAGCGGACCATTTCAAACAGTGAATGGGGTGCCGAATCAGGTCAATCCATCGCTCTTCAGTAAAGGGGCGCTTGCACTCGCCAAGCTCATACCATTAGGGCAAAACTTAAGTACCGGTGAAGTGAATTACCTGGGGCCCGCGTACAAGATTTCCTACGATGAAGGCACTGGCCGCGTCGATTACGCACTCTCCGACAAACAGCACATGATCTTGAGAAGCTTCATAATCAACTACGATAGTCCGTCAGTGGCGACTCCAGGGAATCTTTTGGCAATCGCGATCAATCAGTCTGGTGAAAGCGGCAGATCGTTCAATGAAGTTCTTGGCCATACATGGACGATCGGTCCAAGCCTGGTAAATGTCTTTGAAGGATCGTGGACACGATTGGATGCCGGTTTTGGAGGACATGAAGAACGCGCGGATGGTTCTCCCGCCTGCTTGAGTCAATTTATCGATATTGCAGAACCACCCGGATGTTATATGAACTTTGTGGGGGCATCCAATGGATTTTCCGTTCCACCAGCGATGCCCTACACATACCACAGGATTTCATGGGGCGCAACAGATTCAATAACCAAAACAGTTTCAAATCACCTACTCACTGCCGGGGTGGACGCCTACCGTCAGTTAGCGCATGAGGTCAGTACTTGGCCTGCATATCCACAACTTTACTTTTCCGGATACGCTACGGGTTTTGGACTTGCAGATTTCCTACTTGGTGATATCGGTTCCTTCCTGCAAGGCGGAGGTGAGGTGAATGTCGAGCAGGGTTGGGTCCTCGGTGTGTACGGCCAGGACCAATACCGGGCATCTCGGTCGCTGACGGTGACTGCCGGTCTCCGATGGGAGCCGTACGTTCCGGCGGTAATTGCGGGTGGACATGGTTCTGCCTTTGTACCGGGACAGCAGAGCCAACGCTTTCCAAATGCGCCGGAAGGCTTGGTGTTCATTGGTGATAAAGGAGTGCAACAGGGCCTCGCGCCAAACGATTACTCAATTGTTGAGCCCCGAATTGGTCTCGCATTTCAACCTCGCAACATGCCGAAGACGGCATTCCGGGCGGGATTTGGGATGTTCGTAGCGCCAATGCAGTATTCGCAGTACAGCCCTTTCGGAGACGTCCCGCCCTTCGACCCGGCCTATACTTTGAATGCAACGGCTAGCTCACCGGTCTCTTTCGATAATCCATGGATTGGGTTTGCATACACCGGTGGAAAGAGTCCGTTTCCTCCTTTTGCCTCCGCTACCTATAATCCGCCGGCAAATGTTCAATTTGTTACGCCCGTAACTCTCCAGGGGACGTTTGCAAGGAATTTCAAACTAGGTGTGACGCAGAGTTGGAATGCTTCCGCAGAGCAGGAGCTCCCATGGCAGATGGCCCTGCATATAGCATATGTAGGAAGTCAATCGTACCATCAGGCTACTCCAATTGACCTGAATCCCGGGATATATGCAAATCAGAGCAATCGAAGCACTTATCCGTTGATGGGCCCCATTAATGAGTCGATGACCGCAGGAACGGCATCTTATCATTCACTGCAGGCCGCTCTGAATAAGCATCTCTCGCACGGTATTCAGTTTCAGTCGAGCTTTACGTGGTCAAAGGCCATCGACATAAACAGCATCGGGAGCTTAGCCCAGGGTGGCCAAATAGGCGACCCCTTTGATTTGAAATGGAATCGTGGGATCTCCAGTTTGAATTTCCCTTTCATTTCGATTACAAGTTTCATCTATGAGACTCCTTCCCTGAAGAATTCAGGCTATCTCATGAGGAACATTCTCGGACTATGGCAGGTGAGTGGGATATGGACCCTGCAATCGGGCCAACCATTCGGCATTGTCGGTGGTGATGGAAATAACAACTCAGGGGCACTTCAGTACGGGGATCGTGCCGATGTAACAGGAAAGTCATATCAGGTTCATCAGGGAGGGAAATCTCATTGGCTGAATCAGTATTTCAATCCTGGTGCTTTCGCGGTAAATGCGCCTGGAACGTTTGGCAACTCCGGAAGAAATATCTTTCAGGCGCCCGGGACCGATACCGCTGATATTGGCATCGACAAGAATTGGCAGTTCCACGAAAAGTATGCCATCCAGTTCCGCTGGGAGATGTTTAATGCTCTCAATCATCCCAGCTTTGGTATTCCGAGCAACGATCCATCGAGTGGCAACACTGGGCAGATTACGTCGACTGGTGTTACACCGCCTCGCGTGATGCAGGGAGCCCTCAAATTCACCTTCTAAGCTCTTAAGTTGGATTGCCGGCTCGTTTGTGGTGGCGCTTCTCACGCGGGGCGCTACCAATGAACGTTTGGGTGTAGGTCGCTTTCGTGACATTTATCGGGCACACGGTGTTCTGGCAGTGTCCTCAGTATCGGACAGTTCGTGGAAAGCCGGTAATTTGCGTCTTTAACTTTCATCGTTTTGCAGTTAGTCTTGAGGGCATGGCCAACCAATCGGAACGTATCTTAAGAAGCCCAGCAACAACAGTAGATCTTGAGTTGTTCGCACATATCGAATCGCATCTTTATACAGCGGTAATATCCGATTCCCTTGATGAGCTCGGATACCGTAACCAAGCATTCCGGGAATTCATTCGGCCCCTCTCTCCCAACGATCGATTCGCCGGCTGGGCGCGAACATTCGCCTATGCAGACATTTACCATATCCCTCCCGACCCCTATGCCATGGAAATCGAAGCCTTGGACTCTATCCTTACAGGCGAGGTCGTCGTCGCGTCTACTGCGGGCTCCTTGCAGACCGCGCCGTGGGGTGAATTGCTGTCGACGGCGGCACGTGCGCGAGGAGCGAGAGGGGCTGTGATCGACGGACTTGTTCGTGATGTACGAAAGATACATCAACTCGGATTTCCGGTTTTTGCTCGCGGTATAAAGCCTGTGGATTCAAAAGGCCGCGGAACCATCATCGACTACAACGTCCCGGTTGAATGTGCTGGGGTGCTTGTTTCGCCGGGGGACTTGGTGTTTGCCGACTACGATGGTGTGGTAGCTGTACCAGCCGAGGTTCTTCCCGACGTCATCAAGCTTGCCGATGAAAAAGCCAAGAAGGAAGACGGAAGCCGCGCCGACCTGTTGCGAGGAGACTATTTGAGGGACGTTTATGCAAAGTACGGGGTGTTATAGTGCGGAGGTGTCGATCGCCTCAAAGGACCGGCTAAACCGTGTCGCATGAATCCCTGGCAGATGCCGAGCAAGCGAAGCCGGATATGATTGCGAATTATGCTTGCGAAACCGGAGAAAGCCCACTCTGGCATCCCAAGGAACGACGACTTTATTGGAGCGATATTCCGGCCGGACGCCTATTCCGCTACACTCCGTCGACAGGCGCGCATGAGCAGTGTTATCAGGGCAGGCCAGTAGGCGGCTTTACCATACAGGCGAACGGGGCGCTACTTCTGTTTATGGATCGCGGCACAATCGCTCTTTGGCGCGACGGAGTTGCGACTGAAATCGTGACGGAAATTCCCTCTGAACGTCAATGCTGCTTCAATGATGCCATTGCCGACCCTTACGGCCGCGTCTTCTGCGGCACCGTGCCCAACGGAGAAGGTAAAGGAAGGCTTTACCGACTCGATCAAGACGCTTCTCTTCATTTGCTTTTAGACGGCATTGGCTGCTCGAATGGCATGGCGTTTGCCCTTGATCGCAAGAGTTTCTACTATACCGACTCGCTTGCCAGGGAGATCTATCTGTTCAACTACAATCTCGAAGACGGCTCCATCAGCGATCGCCGAGTCTTTGCTCGTTTCGATGAGGCAGATGGTCTCCCGGATGGGGCGACTCTCGACTCTCAAGGCAGGTTGTGGTGCGCTTTATGGGACGGAGCTAGTATTGTTCGCCTAAGTTCCGGTGGCGAGATTGCCGAGCGGATCAGTCTTCCAACCTCTCAAGTGTCGAGCTTGACCTTCGGCGGAGACGATTATGCTGACATCTATATCACTACCGCAGGCGGAAATACCTCGGTGGAGTGCGACCCTGTGGCGGGGGCTCTTTTCCGGATTAAAGCGCAGATTCCCGGTGTTCCGGAATTCTTCTCCCGTATCGAAGTTCCGGCAATCTCTCCGCTGACGACATAGGGGGAAGCGACATCCGGCAGCCGGTGCAGGTCCCATTCTCATGCATCCGATTAGCAGGATGCTTCATCACTTGTAGACAGCCTCTTCGTTGTTCTTCCGTGGTGCGGGTGTTAGATTAACGCTAACCTGAACTGATAGAGGGGTTGGATCATGCTGGTTGATTGCCACTCTCATGTGTGGGCCTATCCCGGCCATCTCTCCGACGAATTTGTAAACGAGGCTAACGCGAGAAGTCGTGGGCATAAACTGGACCTTGACATTCCGCCGGAAAAACACCTGCAAGCTATGTCAGGTGTCGATAAGGTGATCGTATTCGGGCTGCGAGCCCATCATTCGGGACTGCGAGTTCCGAACGAGTACATTGCTACGTATGCCGCAAGCCATCCGGAAAAGGTCATTGGCTTCGGCGCAATTGACCCCGCGGTCGATCCAATTGACGAAACGCTTGATGAAATCGTGCGGCTCAAACTCCGCGGTGTCAAGCTCGGCCCGATCTATCAGAATATTCATCCGACCGATCCCAGGATGATGACGGTCTACCAGTTCTGTCAGGCACATCGGCTTCCCATCATGATTCATCAGGGAACTACATTCGTCAGAACAGGCCCGTTGAAGTATGCGCTGCCGATTCTGCTGGAAGACGTAGTGGTTGAGTTTCCCGAGTTGAAGATGATCATCGCCCATCTCGGACATCCGTGGATCGCCGACACTCTCGTTCTCATTCGTAAGCATCCCCACCTCTACTCGGATATCTCGGCGCTGCACTATCGTCCTTGGCAGTTCTACAATGCGTTGATTATGGCCAAAGAGTACGGCGTGCTCGACAAGCTTTTGTTCGGTTCCGACTATCCCTTCACCACCCCTGAAGCGCAGATTGATGGGTTGCGCAATATCAATCATTTTGCTGAGGGCAACAATCTTCCCCGGCTCGACGGCGAAGAGATTGAGCGGCTCATTTACAGCCCCACGCTGACCTGTCTCGGATTGGAGAATGCGTGAAGATTACCGGCGTCAACGTAATCGTACTTGAATCGCCAGGGGCATATCAGTCGACAGCCGGCGGTGAAGAGGCTTCCGGAATTAAATATCTGGGCGTTGTCAAAGTCGAAACCGATGCTGGAATTACAGGGTATGCCGATCTCGAAACCCAGCCGCATGTAGCGCAAGCGATTGTCGACGCTCCGTCTGAAGGTTCGGCTCAAGGATTCCTGGGCCTCAGATCGGTTCTTATCGGAGAAGATCCATTCGAGGTTGAGCGCCTCTGGCACAAGATGTACATGGCCTCTGTCTACTACGGCAGACGGGGGGCAGCCATGCAGGTTATCTCTGGGATTGATATAGCGCTCTGGGACATCGTTGGGAAGAGTGTCAGGCAGCCAATCTACAAATTGCTTGGCGCAGGCTATCGCGATAAGGTGCTTGCTTATGCAAGCACATTGTTTCGCTCCACTCCAGAGGGGATGGCTGAGGCGAGTCGCGGGTATGTCGAGCAAGGCTTCACAGCCGTTAAATTTGGGTGGGGAGTTTTCGGCGAAGATCGTGAGCAGGATGTCGCGCTGGTGGCGTCGGCGCGGAAGGCCTTGGGAAACCGCGTAGAATTGCTGATCGATACCGGATGGTACATCCATCGCACGGCCAAGGAAGCGATTCAGATGGTGCGGCGGCTTGAGCCTTTTCGGCCTTTTCTGATTGAGGAGCCGTTGTCGCCTGAAGATTATGACGGATACGCGCAGCTTTCAGGCGCCGTTGACACGCTCATTGCCTGCGGTGAGCAGGAGGCCACGGAGTGGGGCTTTCGCACCCTGATTGAACAGGGTCAAGTCGATGTAATCCAGCCGGATCTATCTCGTTGTGGGGGCTTCACGGCGGCGCGCAAGATTGTGCACCTGGCGGAGCTTCATAACCGGCTCTGCATTCCGCATGCGTGGACTTCAGATTTGCTTACCGCGGCCTCGCTGCATCTGAACGCCTTCATGCGCAGATCCGTTTTTCAGGAATTCAACGTTACGAGCGGCCCCTTGAGTCGCGACTTATGCCATAGTGCGATCCGGCTTGAAGATGGCTTTCTGCGGGTTCCACAGGGGCCAGGGCTGGGCGTTGAGGTGGATGAGGCAACAATCGAAAAGTACCGAGTGGAGAGACCATGAACCGGCTAAAAGACAAGGTTGCAATTGTTACGGGCGGGGCCAACGGAATCGGGAGAGCGATCTGTGAACGATTTGCCGATGAAGGAGCTTGGGTTCTGGTGGTCGACATAGAAGAAGAAACGGGCCAGAGCGTCGCGGCCAGCATTGGTGAGAAGGGTGGAAAGGCCGCATTTTGCAGGGGCGACGTATCAAATCGCGAGGACATCCAACGCGCCGTCGAGCTTGCTGCTGCTCAGACGGGACGCATCGACATTCTTTGTAACGACGCGGCTTATCTTGCTCCCGACTTCCATGCCGTCTTGGAATCGACTGACGAAGAGTGGCGCAAGTGCATTGATGTCGCGCTCATGGGTACACACTACTTTACCAAGGCCGTCTTGCCCTACATGATCGCCCAAAGATCCGGCTCCATCGTGAATGTCGCCTCCATTCAGGCGATGGAAGGCATGATGACTTCGGTCGCTTACACTGCGACGAAGGCGGCGCTCCTGGGCTATACGATGAGCGTCTGCTATGACTACGGTCTTGATAATATCCGCATTAACTCGCTGTGCCCCGGTCCGATCCAAACAAGGATTGCGGAAGGGCCCGACGACC
>ODAK010004955.1_pt1 | contig 13577 bp, 13 predicted proteins | sample 1539591 | NCBI WGS metagenome assembly ODAK01 (sample SAMEA3539303, study PRJEB22396) | soil metagenome | biome: tundra; feature: field; material: soil | place: USA | collected 2010-05 | depth 0.15 m | reverse complement strand
CGGAGTTGGCACATCTGATCCGTCGCGAGGACGTCCCGCGGGCTCCTCAACGCCTGCCCCGAGCCTTGACGGCACAGCAGGATCAATCAATCCAGAAGGAACTGCTTCGGCGCAATGATCTGCCCTCCAACGTCTTCCTGCTGCTGGGCCATACGAGGTATGCGCATCAGCGAATGTACCGACCTATCGTACGATTGCCTTCACAATATCGGTCCGGATCGTTGGGGCATTCACGTCCCCCTTGGCAAGCTGAAGACGGAACGAATGGTTCCTGTGGACTCGTTTGTTTGTGAACTCGTCCAACGCCTGCGCTTCTTCCGGTCTTTCGATCCCCTCCCTGCCGACGGTCGTCTGCTGGCGCGACCCAGCGGCAAGCAGACCCTGATCAAACAACTGCGCCCCTACCTGCACGATGTCTCCGCCGCGGTCGGTATCTCCACCCGCATCGTTCCGCACCAACTCAGGCACACGTATGCCAGCGAGATGGTTCGCGCAGGCGTAAGCTTGCCCGCGCTCATGAAACTACTCGGCCACACCGATCCGGAGATGACGATGCGGTACGTCGACGTCACAGGCAATGACCTTCAGCGTGAGTTTCATCTGGCCCGCTCTCAGCCCCGGCATCTGGCGCCGCAACCTTAAGGCTCCAACAATTTCGCCGCGCGCCTGCCTGGACGGTGTTGCCGATGCTTTACTGTTCGCCCAACACGCAATCGAGATGTTCCGGCGATCCCTCCCAGAAGGCTTTCCGCGACGCTGCCTCGATCGGCTCACCAACCGATTGACCAAGATCCTCTCAGAGGTCCGCAAACTCAACCCCGCAGGATAACGGGCAGAGATTGGCCGGATAAGCCGACAAACCAGCCATGTGAATTGGGTGAGAGGACGGTGTCTCCTTCTCTGCTGCGCGAATAGCCCGGAACCGTCTGAATTCGGTATCGTCGTGAGGGTCACAGGGACGGGTCACGTAATACATGTGCCCATTGGACCGGGCCTTCGGAATTCGGATCGGCCCTGACGCCCTGGGAATCCTCCGCGAGCGATTTCGCACGCCGACACCGGAAGTTTTTATGAACCGACGAAAGGAACCGAAACCCGAAAAACTGATCCCTGACCTTCTTTGCTTTCCGCTGTGAGCGTTCCATGATGTTGATCGATGATCCACCGCGCAATGGAAAGTCCGAGACCCGCGCCTCCGACCGCTCTGGAACGCACCTTATCGGCTCGCCAGAAGCGGTCGAATATGTGAGGCAGATCGTCTTCCGAAATCCCAATTCCCGTGTCCGAGACGGAGGCAACCAGAAATCCATCGTTTACACCGATCTGAACGCTTACTGTACCTCCAATCGGCGTGTACTTCACCGCATTATCAATAAGGATCAGGAAGACGCGCCGCAGAGCATCGGCATCCCCGTGGATATCGACAGCAGCGGTAGACGTCTGCAACTGGAATAGCAGCCCTTTGTTTCTAGCAAGCTTCTCTCCCTGCTCCGCCGCCCCTTTGACTATCAGGCGGGCGTCCACCGGTTCAAGATCCAGCGTCTCTTTTCCCGAATCTGCCCGCGCGAGCAGCATAAGGCTGTCAACTACCTGGGAGGTGCGTTCGGATTCATGGAGAATGTCGTCCAAAGCTTCTCGGTACTCAGACGCCGTCCGATCTCGTTGAACAGCAACCTCGGCGGTAGTGCGGATCAGGGCGATGGGCGCGCGCAACTCATGCGAAGCATCGGCGGTGAACTGCTTGATGCGTCGCACTGATCCTTCCAGCCGGGTGAAGGTCGCATTGAGCGTTTCAGAGAGTCGTTCGAGCTGATCGCCAGTGCGAGGCACCTCCAACCGGTCCGTCAGATTCTCGATGTTAATGCGTTGGGCGGCTCTGGAAATCGCGTCGACAGGCGCCAAAGCCCTGGTGGCGAGGAAATATCCTACTGCGGTTGCCGCCAGCAAGAGCACCGGAGCGGCCAGTATCAACAGCAATCGAAAACGTTCCAGCGCCTCCAGCCCCTCGTTCATAAGGGATGCTACCTGCACCGTATACGGCTGCGCATTCACGGCAATCGCTTGCGAATAAAATCGGAGAACGTGCCCGTTCAGGTCTCTATTTTCGAGGAGAGCGGCGCGAAGGCTGTCCGGACTCCGAATCGGAACGTTGAGGTTTTCGAGAGGAACGGAGCGGTAGAGCCATTGCCCGTTGGCATCGCACACCTGGAACAAATCGCCGCCCGGACCAAGTACCGAATGTTCACGGAACTCATCGCGGATCTCAGGAACAGACAACGCTGAGATCTGTTTGCTCATGAAACTTTCGACGCCCCGTACACGGTCGACCAACTCGTCGTCGATTGCGTGATACAAACTCGCCCGCATTGCAAACCACGCGGTGACACCAAAGGCTGCGAGGCCACATGCAAACACCACGCTGTACCAGGCAGCAAGCCGAAATTCAATCGAGCTTCTTTTCAAACTGACTCCTCATCGCGGACAACATACCCCACGCCACGACTCGTATGAATCAGCTTGTGTACGCCAGGGGTGTCGATTTTCGAGCGCAACATGCTGATATATCGTTCGAGGGTATTCCCTTCCACGTCGCGATCGACGCCCCAGACGACCTCGAAGAGACGCTGCCTTGTCATCACACGCCCGCAGTTCCGCATCAGACATTCCAAAAGCATGAACTCCGTTCGGGTCAGCGGAATGGTCGCACCTCCGCGCTTGACCTCGCGGGACGCGGGATCGAGGACAAGGTCGGCGATTGTGAGTTGCCGGGCGGGCTCCACCGTCTTTCGGCGGGAAAGCGCCCGAAGTCTGGCGATGAGAATCTTGAATGAGAATGGCTTTGTGAGGTAATCGTCGGCGCCCGCATCGAGTCCCTCAACGATGTCGTCGGGATCGTCTTTCGCTGTCAGCAAGAGCACCGGTGTGGTCACTTTGCGTTTGCGAAGCTTTCGGATTAGTGAGAACCCATCGATTCCAGGGAGCATGACGTCCAGGACAAGTACGTCAAAACCGCCTTGCAGCCCGGCTTCGAGCCCGTCCAGGCCGTCGAATACGATCGTTGTCGAATGGCTGTTTTCTTCGAGCCCCTTGCGGAGCTGAGTGGCCAACTTTCGGTCGTCTTCAACAATCAGTATCCGCATTAGGCGCGACCACGGAGTGGTCTGGTTCCGAGCGCCAGTCTCCACCTTCGACCTGAAAATTTGCTGATCTTGGGCCGCAGCTTTAGAATCAGGAAACTTTCAGGTTACTCCGTGACTATAAGGTGCGATGCGCGTGATCACGGTAGCTGTGGCCCTTTTTGCCCTGAACGTAGCCGCGCCAGGAGAGATTATGCGGTTCGAACACTGCGATTCTGGCGGGCTACCGCCGCGGTGGACCGTTTCAATGACCCATTCCGGCGGTGTTCCGAGATGGGGGCTGGTGGCGGATGCAACTGCACCGACCCCGCCCTGCGCCTTTGCCCAACTGTCAACCGATGCAACCGCGGGAAGGTTCCCTTTGGCCATTTGGGAGGGTGCCGCTTTTCGTGATGGCGAAGTCAGTGTTTCATTTAAGCCGGTCTCGGGGGCAGTGGATCAAGCGGCTGGAATCGTATGGCGATACCGGGATGCCAATAACTACTACATTGTGCGCGCGAATGCCCTGGAAAATAACGTGGTTCTGTACAAGGTTCAGGATGGTGTGCGGCTGTCGATTGCACCAAAGGGACTTCCCTCGCGCGCCTATGGCGTGAAGCATCCAATCGCAACGGGCCGATGGGCGGTTCTGCGCGTCACTTTCCAGGGAAACCTCTTCACTGTTTTCCTGAATGGCCAACAGCTGTTCGAGGCTGAAGACGGGTCGCTCGGCTCCGCTGGCAATACCGGCCTTTGGACGAAAGCGGACAGCGTTACCTATTTCGCCGACTTCGAGGCCAGGCAGAAGTGAAAGCGATGGGCAAGGGGAAACATGAGATCAGAAGCATGAGCAAACTTACGGCATTCATTGCAATTCTGGCATTCACGCAGGCGGTATCGGCACAAACGATGCCAGCTGAATATGACGGCGTACTGAAGACGCTCGGGAAGCAGGGGGATTTCAAAGCGAATGTTTTGAAGGTCAACATACCCAGGAATGACGTCAAGGTGACAATCGACGGCATCAGCACGCCCACTCCCTTCGGTTTCGGCGGTTGGCTGGCAATGACGAAGGGAATGGGCGGAGAAGAAGTGATGATGGGTGATCTGGTCCTTCTCGAAGATGAGGTGAATCCCGTCATGAGCGCCCTTCTGGAGAACGGAATTGATGTGACGGCGTTGCACAACCATTTTCTTTTCGAAAATCCGCGGATGTTCTACATGCACGTGCACGGTCATGGCAAAGCAGCCGATCTCGCCCGTATGGTCAAACCCGCCGTCGATCTCATCGGTGCTGGCTCGCCTCAACATGGGGGCGCGGTCACCGGCGCAACTTCACAAGTTACGGGCGGCCAGATGGACGTTGCAAAGATCGCACGCATCGCCGGCCACGAAGGCGAGCAGTCGGGACAAGTTTACAAAATCACCGTCGGCCGGGATGACCTGAAGATCCGCGAAATGGGCGCCGTTATCAATTCCCGGATGGGACTGAATACCTGGGCCGCTTTCTACGGTACCGACGCGAATGCGGAAATCGGGCGATATCGCGATGCTCGATCGGGAGGTCACATCTGTCCTGAAAGCCCTGCGCGCCAACGGGATCAATATCGTGGCGATTCACAATCACATGTCGGCAACCCAACCGACGGTCTACTTTCTTCACTATTGGGGAGCGGGGTCGTCCGAAAAACTAGCCAACGGATTCAAGGCCGCTCTCGATCGACTGGGACGCCCAGCCAGCAGCGCCCACAGTTCCACAACCGGCAGGTAAACCCGATGGGTGCCCATTCGATCAACCCTGAAGCGGGAGTGCGGCGCTTGTTTTACAAAGCGCGAGAAAAGAGACGCGGCATGAAACCTGTCGCACTCTTTCTTTGCCTCGCGAGCATCCTCCCTCTTTGGGCGGAGGATCAGGATCGTGACCAACGAATCGCAGACCTGGAGCGGCAACTCGAGGAAGCTAAGAACGGTGTCGCAACCCTTCAGAAGACGATTGAATCGCTGTCTACGGAGGTACAGGCCTTGCGGCAGCCCCAGTCCAGGTCGGCGCGAAGTGAGTCGGCATCCACGACTGAGGCCTCACCGGCTCCTCCGCCGTCGCAAGATGCAGGAGATTCAGGCGTGGCGCACGCAGGCGACGCCCACGACTTCGCCACGCGGATTATCAGTTCCGACAACGGCGGCGACGAGCGAGGCAATAAGCTCGAAGCAAAACCGGAGATCTTCCTTCAAACGCGCTATTCGGTCGCTCCTCTGGATGGCTCAGGCACGGCATTTCAACCGAATCTCCGTCTAAGCCGGATTGAGACGCGATGGTCGGGTAAGATCAACGACCGATTGGGCGCGGGTTTTGAGATTCAGTTTCAGGAGTCTGTCGAAGGTAGCCCGGAAAAACTGGTCAACGATGCCTTCCTGGAATACTATTTGTCCGATCACGCCACCGTGCGGACGGGGCAATTCATCAAACCTTTTGGATTTACCGTCGAGCAGTCAAGTTGGTTACGCGAAGCGCCCGAGAGGCCGATGTTTTCGGGTTATTTCTTCGCCGGAGAGCGGGACCGGGGCGTCATGCTCTTCGGTAACTTCGGCTTCCTTCCCGGCGAGGGATTCAAAGATCTTCAATATTTCGTGGGCGCATTCAACGGCAATCGCTTTTTTAACGACAGCAATCGCCAGGTGAACTACATGGCGCGAGTCCGTAAGATCTTCGATAAGGAGAAGCTGGCTGTGGGTGCGTCGGCTCAGCTCGGCAAACAGCTGTTGCCGCCTGGAGTCTCGGGTAACGATAACGAACGCCTGTTCGGAATCGACTTCCAATTCGCGACCGGACGTTTCGGTCTACGAGGTGAAGCCCTTACTGGAAACAGGCCTTCCACGCCCGCAACTATCGCCCCCGAGTTCTTTCCCGCGTTCCGGCCGGGAACTCATGCCACCGCTGGTGAAGCAACAGTGAGCTACCGCGTGGCGAAAGCTCACAACGTTTATGCCCGCTATAACCAGTTCAACGGCGATCCCGTAACGGGTCGGAATATCCGAGCTTTCGACGTCGGCTATTTTCTGCCAGTCGGCGAGCGTTCACGGCTAAGTTTCGATTACCAGTTCAAGAACCACCCGTCCTTTGAGGACGACGCGATAAACGGCAGGTTCATGGTTACGTGGGGGATCTTAGTGAAATGAAAAACACAGCGAGGTCAATATGTCCTTCCGGAAACGCGTGACTCTGGCGGTAGGAATAGTCGCCGCCCTCATTGTCCTGGCAGGTGGTCTCCTTTATGCATACATCGTGTCAGGCGGTTTGAGAGCGAGGCAAAAGCCGTCGCAGGCCGAAACCCTCATTGCCAGGTGGATGGTGCGTGTGAGCGTTCCTGATTCGGCGAAAATGGCGAAGAATCCGCTTCAGGTGGATGCCAACAGCCTGGACACAGCTGGCGGACGGGATCTATACAAGCAAAAATGCGAGACCTGTCACGCTTACGATGGGAGCGGGAAAACCGACGCAGGATCCGGGTTGTACCCGCCGCCTCTCGATCTGCGCAGCCCCGAGGTCAGGAATGCCACGGATGGAGAATTGTTCTATTTCATTCGGAATGGCATACGAAATACCGCCATGCCGGGCTGGCAAATGCCCGATCAGGACACTTGGCGCTTAGTAGTCTTCATTCGGAATTTGCCCAAGGTCGCCTCACTCGACGCGAGGACGCAGACGCCTGGCGGCCCGACACCTTCGGCGTCCGCTCAGTACGTCGGTTCGGTGGCTTGCAAATCATGCCACAACAGTATCTACGAGCGCTGGAAGAAGACGCGAATGGCGAACATAGTTCTCGATCCGCGGGAGCATCCCGACGCAATCATCCCTGACCTGTCGAAACCAGACCCGCTTCTCACTTTTACAAAGGAAGATATCGCCTTCGTTTATGGGAGCAAATGGAAGCAGCGATATTTTAAGAAAGTAGGTGACGATTACTTCCCGTTGCCCGCCCAATGGGACGTAACCCACAAGGTTTGGCGGGCCTACAACGTGAAACCCGGAACCGATTGGTGGACGCCGTATTATCCCGCGGATAACATGGGGCGCCCAACCGGGCCGACGTGCGATGGATGCCATTCCGTCAACTACGATGTGACTACCAGGAAAGTGACCGAGTGGAACGTCGGTTGCGAAAAATGTCATGGACCCGGCAGTGACCATGTGAAGCGGCCATCGGCGACGAATATTGTGAATCCGGCGCGACTGAATTACGTGGATGCAACTGACACCTGCGTTCAATGCCACTCGCAAGGGCAACCGCTAACTGTTCAGCCCAGTCCGGGCAAGACCTACGATTGGCCGGTTGGATTTCAGATGGGCAAGCGGCTGGGCGATTTCTGGAAACTTGAAGAGCACAAGCTGGGCGAGACGACTTTCACGCATTTCGCCGACGGAACGGCCCACAAGAACCGCATGCAAGGCAACGACTTTGTTAGCAGCCTGATGTACACGCACGGTGTCGCCTGCTTCACTTGCCACGACACACATGGCACTGAAAATGATGCCGTACTGCGAAAGCCGGCCAACGTTCTGTGCCTTGACTGCCATGGCCCAGGCTCGCCCAACGGTCCTCATGCACCAACAATCGAGGAACACACACATCACAAAACGGGGAGTCAGGGCAGTGAATGTATCGCTTGCCATATGCCGAAGATTCAGCAGACCATCGCCGATGTCAACGTCCGGAGCCACACCTTTCGTTTCGTAACCCCGGCGGAAAGCGACTCATTAAAAATCCCGAATGCCTGCAATGTCTGCCACGCGGATAAGTCGACTTCCTGGGCAACCGCTGCGTTAAAGTCGTGGGCAGATCGCTCGCCCTGGCGGACGGCGGAATGATGCGAGCCGGTTTCTTTCGCGTCATCTTGCCTTTTATCGCGTGTCTCGAAATATCGACGGCAGCCGACGATATTTCGCCCCTGGTTCTCAAAACTGTTATTCCGCTGCCGCAAGTCGTGGGGCGGTTAGACCATTTTTCGGCGGATGTGGCCGGCCACCGCCTCTTCATGTCGGCGCTCGGAAACCATTCAGTTGAAGTCATTGACACGCAAACATTCCGGCTCCTCCACAGCATTCCGAATTTCGTCGAGCCCCAAGGCATCGTTTTTGATAACCTATCGAACCGGCTGTTGGTAGCCTCGGGCGGGGACGGGAAGGTCAAGGTATTGAATGCGACAAGCTTCCAACAGACTGCCAACGTAAGACTCGGAGACGACGCCGACAACGTTCGTTACGACGCTACTAGTATTACTTACTCCGAGTTAGTTCAGGCTGGCGGCTTTTCTTTAGTGGTCCTAGCTAGGTCTTCGACCGCTTGCGGGACATGGACGATACCCGCGACGAGTACACTCACGATGAACTCGGAGCAAGTTGTCCGGGCGGGCGTGAGCAGGTTGCAGAAAAAGTGTTTCCATCACTCAAAGGCGCAGGCGAAAACGCGTACTCCACACTGAAACTCAATGATTTGTGAGGCATGTGGAGGCCATTGGCCCAATGCCAGTCATTTTCCCAATGGGAAGCCAGCATTGTGGTGCTGGGGTCTTTGTTTTCAAACGCGGAAACGCCGGCGACAAGATCGCCAGCGCCACATGATGCCGTCGTTTTCGAAAATCCAAGTGGTATTGGGGCATTGGCCTGCGTCTTCACTTTTCAGCGACCTGTCAGGTGGAGTTATCTCTTGCCGCCTGCCTGTCGATGATCGAGTGGGTTCTCCCTGCGAGAGCGCGACAGCTCCGTCACCTGCCGGCACCCCTAAAGGGGATGTCCGGGTCGCGGTTCTGTAACACCAGGAACACTCCAAGACTAAAGCGATGGCGCCATGCACCGTGACATCGCGACCCTCGAAGTCGCACGCTTCGCCGGCACCACGCCCGCGCCGACGATGACCACATCGTAATCCAATCGCGACGCCATTACTTACCGCGTAGCGAGCGAGGCAACTGGCGTTGACGATTCGGAGATGTTATCCCGGTCTTCCCCGGCACGGCGCGCCGGCTCCACCGTAATCACGATCGACTTCGAAACCGGCTGGTTACTGCGTTCCGCAACGCTCCGAATCGGCACCAGCACGTTCGTTTCGGGGAAATAGGCTGCTGCACAGCCTTCCGGTATCTCGTAGGGAATCGCCTCGAAGCGTTCCGCGCGGCGGGTCTCCGATTCAAAATGGCTGATCAAATCCACCCATTGATTTTTTTCAATGCCGAGCCTGACCATATCGGCGCCGTTCATAAAGACGACCCGCCGGCCGTTGGACACGCCGCGGTAGCGGTCGTTTTCGCTATAGATGGTCGTATTGAACTGGTCGTGACTGCGAATGGTGGTCAGCAGCAGTTGACCGTCCTTCAGTTCGTGCCGCGGAATCGCATGCACAGTGAAGCGCGCGCGGGCAGACGGCGTCTTGAACTTGCCTTCCCGAGGCGCGTTGGGCAGATAGAATCCGCCGGGCTGCCGTACGCGCGCATTGTATTGGGTAAAGCCCGGCACAACATGTTCGATGTGTTCTCGAATCCGGTCGTAATTCCCAACAACGCCTTGCCAATCCACGGTGGTCGAGCTTTTCAGCGTCGCCATTGTTGTCATTGCGATACCGGCAATAATGGCGGGTTCGCTGCGCAGGTGCTCCGAAGCGGGAGCCAGCGACCCATGGGATTGATGGACAACTCCCGTAGTGTCCTCAACACTGACAAACTGGGGACCTGATTTCTGGACATCCCGTTCGGTGCGACCGAGGCATGGCAGGATTAACGCCTGCTCCCCCGTGATGAGATGACCGCGATTGAGTTTTGTGGATATCTGCACGGTGAGCCTGCAGCGTTGAAGCGCCTCCGAGACATACCGGGTATCGGGCGTAGCGGCGAGAAAATTCCCTCCCAGGCCGATGAAGACCTTCACACGGCCCTGGTGCATGGCTTCGATCGTGCACACCGTATCCAAACCATGTTTTTCAGGCGGCGAGAAGTGGAATTCCTTGCCGAGGGCGGCGAGATATTCCGGGCTCATCTTCTCCCAGATCCCCACCGTCCGGTCTCCCTGCACGTTGCTGTGGCCACGGACGGGACAAATCCCCGCCCCCTTTCTGCCGATCTGTCCTCTGAGCAGCGCGAAATTAACGATATGGTCTGGACGTTCGCGACGCCATTGCGGTGCTGCGTAACGCCCATGGCCCAGGAGCAGATCATGCGTTCGGATTCCATCGCGATCTTCGCGGCTTGTTGAATCAGGTCGCGGGATATACCGCTGCTTTGAACAATCAAATCCCAGCTTTCCGCGCGAATGTCGCGCGCGAACTCGTCAAAGCCTTCGGTGTGATGATCGATGAAATCGTGCGCGAGGATTTTCCCGCCGGTGCGATCATCCTCCTCCAGCATCTCCTTCATGATGCCCTTGAGGAGAGCCACGTCCCCGTTAATCCGCACCGGCAGGAACAGACATGCCAAGTCCGTACCGTGGCTGAGCAGGTCGAGAGGCTTTTGCGGATTTCTGAATCGCATGAGGCCGGTTTCGATCAGGGGGTTAATACTCACAATCCGGCAGCCGTTGTGCACTGCCTTCTGCAGTTCCGTCAGCATGCGAGGGTGGCATGTTCCGGGGTTTTGGCCAATCACGAAAATGGCGTTCGCGTTGGAAAAATCTTTGATTTTGACGGTCGCTTTGCCAATGCCGATGACTTCCGTCAGTCCCGTGCTGGTCGATTCGTGACACATATTCGAACAGTCCGGCAGATTGTTGGTACCGAACTGGCGGGCGAAAAGGCCATACAGGAAGGCTGCTTCGTTACTGGCTCTGCCCGATGTGTAGAACGACGCTTCGTCGGGAGAACCGAGGGCACTTAGTTCGCGGCCGATCAGACCAAACGCGCCGTCCCACGAAATCGGTTCGTAGTGGTCGGATCCGCTCCTGCGAACCATGGGATGTGCGATACGGCCCTGTTCTTCCAGCCAGACGTCGGGTTTTTCCAGCATCTCGGAGATGCGATGGTTGGCGAACACTTCCGGCGTGAGCCTCTTCGTGGTCGCTTCCGATGCCACGGCCTTGGCGCCGTTTTCGCAGAACTCAGCGGTTTTTCGTTGGCCGTCCGGATCCGGCCAGGCGCAGCCCGGGCAGTCGAAACCGTCCTTTTGATTTATTTTCAACAGGGTTTGAAACGTTCTCTCGACGCCCATTTCCTTGACACCGAAGTGAGCGGTTTCATAGATCGAGTAGTAGCCTGCAGCCGTCCTGTGCCGGTTGGCGGCGTGTGCCCCATTTTGTTCCAGAGGCGGCTGGGCACCCGGCGCCCCAATGGCGAGATGAGCGTCGGGATCGGTTGGTTTTGCGGTCTTCGCCTGATTCGGTGCGTTGTTTTCGTCGTGCTCGTGCAGGTGCATGGCGTGGTCGCTGCAAATCACCTGCCATTGATCTGGTAGCCACACCCAATGGAAGAATTGCTTACCGCCGGCTTAGAGGCGATACGGTGACGCCTTTCGGTGGCTGGGCAGAAGGAGTGGACCTGAGCAAGGTGGACGAAATCGGTTTTACCGACCTGATGCCCGGCGGAGGGCACGGCACGCAACGCGACAGGCAATCGGCCACGGCGTTGGGGCTAGTTCCGGCGTATCCAGAAACCGTCCGGATCGGAGCCCGTCGAGCGCGATAAAGTTTCCAAACTTAGCGCTGCCGAAGCCCAAACCGACGCTGCCGCCTGCGCTACCGAACGAGCCATAATTGGCGTCGACGTTCCCAAACACTCTCCCTGCTCCGAGCCCCGAACGCGTGGTAACCTGCGCCACCAGACTGGTCTTGTCGCCAAATTCGACGCTCGGCGGGATCACCACGCGCCACTTCTGCAGGAGTTCGTCCCAGCCGAGGCCGGGTTCGGCGAGCCCGAGTAGGCGGTTCATCTCCGGGTCACGCGGTTCGTCTTTGGTCCACTGAACGAACCGACGATCTAAAGGGATGACTGGCACTACTTCATACTATTCGCGGACGTGGTCAAATCAGCCGTCGCTCCAGACAACCGGTATCCGCAAGCGGGCGGGTCCGTGGGAGATTACTCCCGTTAAACGCTATGACTCTATCTGGAGTGATCCGGCGCGTGAGCATGTCGGCGGTCGTCCCAGATGGTCGCGTTCTCACCCGCCTTGCCATACCAGGCGGCGTTCTTCTTCCGCACATACCAACACGGTTCGTGCCGAAACCAGTAGTGCGTTCTGGTCAGCACGGCTCGTCCCTTGTCCCAGATGATCTGCTGATGGTGGAGGAACCCGATCTTCAACAGTCCATCGAGCACTTCGCGGGTGAACTTCGATGCGTGCCAGACGTAGCCGACCTCAAGACCCGGAACCAAAGCAAATGCTTCCGACCAGTCAGCCCTGGTGGCACCCCGGCCCATGGCCGACGTCGATGGCCTTCCATCCACGCCATAGGTTGGGCGGGGCAGCAGTCCAACTCCGTCTGCACCGAATAGCCGCATGTTCGACCGGAAGACGCGGTCAGGATACTCCTCGTCAGGCCCGCACAGCGTTCCAGACACCGCAGCGGGTGCGCACCAAGCGGGTTGGTGCTAGGCTGGTTTTCACAATGCCGCCAGTGCCGGACTTTTTCTTCGGGAGCGCGCCCAATCGACTCCCGAACGATTCCCCGGTTGAGGTTAAGGCCGGCTCAGGCACGCTGCGCGCAATTACGATCACACCGAACGGGGCGGAGGGGCCAGTGTCGATTCGTGCTTCGGGATATCCCATCGGGATTGCGTTCTCAATCCTGCCCGAAACGACGCATACCGGCGATGACTCATTCAAGGTCTGTCTCGATGTTTCCGCCAGCCCCGACACCAAGGACGGCGTTTACCACGGTACTGTCACAGCCACGGTTGGCTCGTTCGACAGTCTCGCCAAGCTCCTTTCAGTTTACGTTTTGCCGTCGCCACCCGATCCGATTTCCACAATGCCGGTGCCCGACCTCTTCTTTGAAAGTGTGCCATCCCGATTCGCCCGCAATTCGCCAGTTGAGGTAACGGCGGGCTCAAGAGCGTCGCGTGTAATAACGATTAAACCGAACGGAGCGGAGGGTCAGTTGCGCATTTGCGCCGCTGGGTACCCCAAAGGAATCGTCTTTTCAGCAATGCCCGTAACGGCCCGTGCCAGCGATGAGGCGTTCAATGTCTGTCTAGACGTTTCCGCCAGCCTCGACACAAAGGACGATGTATACGAAGGTTTCATCACCGCGCGGCCTCACTGCCGCCCACGGTGGTTTCGGTAGCGCCGATCAATGGCAGCGGCTCGCCCCAGACATTCAGCGCGACCTACGCTTCTGCGGCGGGGGCGTCCGATATTAACAGCGTGTACTTGCTGTTCAACGGTCCCCTCAGCGAGGCTAACGGCTGCGTGATGTACTACGTACCGTCCTCCAACGCGATGTACCTGGTTAACCAGGCAGGCAACGGTGTTGTCGCCGGG
>ODAK010004954.1_pt1 | contig 13579 bp, 14 predicted proteins | sample 1539591 | NCBI WGS metagenome assembly ODAK01 (sample SAMEA3539303, study PRJEB22396) | soil metagenome | biome: tundra; feature: field; material: soil | place: USA | collected 2010-05 | depth 0.15 m | reverse complement strand
TTTTGCCTTTTTCTTTTTTGGGCATATACTTATAAAAATCTACTCTCGGCCATTCTATTTGCTGCTGCTAATGGGGTTATCTTTTCTTCTTTTGCCATTGCAAACACTTCGAGCAATTTATCTCCAATAGCATCAGTTGCTTTCTCGCATGCTTCTTGATCAAATGGTTGACCAATTTCAAATGCGGCATTTATGACTCCCCCGCTATTAACGAGGTAATCGCAACAGTATATAACACCATTATTTTGTAAGATTTCAGCATAGCTTTCATCAACCAATTGATTGTTAGCGGAACCACAGATTATGCTGTATTTGGTGGAATTAACATTGGTATCATTGATGACTTGTCCCATAGCGCATGGGGAATAAATTTCTATGAAACGCTTATCATCTTCTGTTATTTCTCTTGCACCAAATTCTTCTGCTTCCTTTATAGCTTCAGGGCGAAGATCAGAAACATATAAATCCAATCCATGTAGCGTTCTTGGTATTGTATTCAATGCATCTAAACGATGTGCCACATCCATACCAACTTTGCCTAAACCTTGAACCCAAATTGGCATACCCAATGGCATATCGCCCCATTTATTTTGGTATTTCAAAGCGGCACGCATACAAACCACGACACCACGAGCGGTCATGGAAGAACCATCTAACTGTGCGGTATGTTGCGTTACTTCTCGCATGATATGAACCTGATCTAGCGTCGTTCCTACGTCTTCGGCGGAAATATATTCGCCTTTGAAATATTCAACGCATTCTCCGGCTTTTAACATAATTTCTCTTGTAGCTTTTGGAGCATTTATAACCATTTTGGCTCCTCCAAAATTTAAGCCAGCCAATGCGCTTTTATATGTCATGCCCTTAGACAATCGAAGCACATCTGTAAAAGCATTTTCGTTGGAGGCATATGATTTTACTCTACATCCTCCCAACCCATGGCCTAATTTTGTGTTGTGTATGGAAATATATGATTGGAAGCCAGTATCATCTGTAAATTCTACTACTCGTTCATAACCATCTGTTTTTATTTCTGAGATTATTAATGTCATTTGATGTCTCCGATTTGTTTGTCGATTTATATCAAAAATGATTTGAAAAAGCAAGAAAGATTATATGTCATAATAGCTATATTCGCCGCTCCAAATAGAATCATCGGCAGCATAATCGTCTTCTGAGTTTTCAATTTCGTCTATTTCATTAGCGTCAAGCACAAAAGTAGGAACTTTTTTCTTTTTGTTCTTGGCTTCTACAGGAGGAGGGGTCATTATGAAAGACTTTTTATTATTCTGATATATTTATCACACTATATGATTTTGCGCAATTAACGTAACCTTTTGATGGGTCTCCTGAAATATCTCTGATTGCTGCCGCTAATCCGTCTGGATGCTCTAACGATACAGCCCGTTGATCCAGAACTTTTATACCAGAACCATCATCAGATGGTCCCAAATAGATGCAGGAATGCGATATATCAGATATATTCCCATACGTTCCATTCAATTCAAATGTTGCAACAGCGGTTCCAACGGTTGGAGGATTCATTACAAGATTGCCAGCACCTTGGACCCATTTGGATGTTGTTGGTAATTTGTTGATGGATTGAACCAAGGCCACGCTATCGATAGACGTTGTGCTGGATATCCAACCACCATCCAACGACAATCTTGCATTATTTATAGATGTTACTTTCAATGGTGTATTGGCTATCGTTGTTAGATTTCCAGATACGCCATTGCCTCTCAAACATGGTGCTGGTAAAGCAAGTTGATCGGCATATGCTGTAGCTTTTGTATTTCCGAGATTTACCAAATAGTTATAAACTTGTAACAAAGTTTTGGAAGAACCATCTTGGTTGAGGAAAATCGTTTTGTTTTGTTTTGCTATACTAGGGAAAATAGGCGATACCAAAGCTGATGGATTTCTTTGATACTCTACAATGAATTTGGTTCCACTGGTTATACCCATTAGAAACAAAACATACACTTGACCAGTTGTTGGTGATATAATACCATATCTATCTGGCAACAGGTCTAAGATATCTAAAATCAATTGAGCACCAAGATATGCGTTATACAAAGGATTTGTTATAGAATCAAATAAATCTGGAATAATGTAGAGATATCCATACTGTTGAATCATCTCACTCCATAAACTTTGTGGAAATTGATACAATCCTGTTCCATTACCTGTTACCAGCGTTTCATCAAATCCAGATACAAGATCGGCAATGGCAAGCATCATCGCATTGTCAACGCCGGTTTGTGATGATGCTATATTGATAGCATTATAGTTATACAAATTTATTGGTTTTGTGTTTGGGAGACCAAATCCACACGCGTTGGTTATCATTTTAGTCCTTACGAATTGCTGAAAATAATTGAGTTTGTTTGAATGTAATGAACTGTTCCGCCTAGATAATTGTCCATCGCTTGATATAGGTTGATGTATAATCTGTTTCCCGCAACCAAACCACCGTCGCTAACATCGAATGTATATGATGTTGAGGCACCATTCAAAGGTTGTGCTTGTTCTGAAACTAAATTATCTGTGACTGTTCCATCGGAGTTGTCTTTGTATATTGCTACCGTGACATAATTTATCACATTGAGTGGCGTGAAATCAAATGTTCCAGAACCAGAATAACCACAATTGACAAACAATTTTGTTTGACCGTTTGATCCATAGTTTTGTGGTATGATGAATTCGAAACATAAATGGATAAAATATTGCGATGCGCCATAAGATTGGCGTGACTGTATAACAAAAAATGGTGTTATAGATGGAACAAATGTTGGTGTAGGAGTAGTTGGTATGACAGGCACAGGATTCAAAGGAGTGAGCGGCGGGTCTGGTTGATTTATATCAACAAGAGAAACGATTGGAGTTGCCGGTGTTATTCCTGCTGATAAACCAAGTGCGGCTAATGGCGAACCAATACCATCTGCTAGTATTATATCGCCGTTGCTATTGATAACCAGATGATTGCTGTTTGATGTTGCAGTAATATTTGGTATTTCACTTCCATTGATATCAGATATAACGTTTGTAAGCGTTGGGCCGGTAATCGTTATCAACAATCCATTTATATAAAACGTATTGCTTGGTGTGCTTGTTGGCGAAACTATCGATCCTTCTACCTGAGTATTTCCTATTGAATCTGAAATGATTCGCATAGTGCTAAAAAGCACTTCTGTTGGAGCCATGAATGGCGTACCAGGAGGGACGCTGGTTTTATACAATCGAGTGTATAAATCTACCGCATCAACATCGCCATCTGGGTCTCGCAAGCCAAGGAATGGGTTGAGGCCATCATCGGCCAAGTATAACCAACGAACGGCTCCGCTTGGAATAAGTTCTGGAATATTTTGGTAGTATATTTTTGCTTCGTCATAACCACCATTTACATCATCATTATCAGCCATTTTATGCTCCAAAATTTCCTTGTTGACTATCTATCTGAGAAGCAGATGTTGAATCCCCTGCTTTGGCACCATGGGCTTTTCCGTAAGCTGGTTTTGCTGCGACTGCTGGTTTCTTTGGCACGGATAGTTTTGGATGTGCTTGATAAGGTTCATGAGAAGGTGTTTTGCTTGTAATAGTATTAACGGTGCCACCATTTGACCAACCATTTCCTGATTGTGTTGCATCTGGTGCGGATGTTCCTGTTAATTTTGAGACAGGAGATAGTCCAACACTATTCGTGCTGATAATGCCGCCTGGATGATAATCAGACATCATTCCGCTGCCTTGTCTTCCCCATGTTCCAGATGCACGAATGGCTATGTTTCCATTAGAATCCAAAGTTAAGTCTCCATCTGTTCTAAACTTTCCTGTTCCTCCAGCATCAAAAACAATATTCCCTCCTGCACGCATCGAAATATTTCCACCAGCATCTAAATTAATATTTTTATCAGCATGAACGTTGAAATCGCCTTGCGTTCGTAAACTTATATGATCATGTGAATATATTGTTATCCCTGTATCTGCTACTTCAATCCAAGAGTTTCCTGTTTTTGAATTTATATATACAAATCCAGTTGTTTCATTTATCAATACTTGTGTTCCAGATCGTGTGCGGAATCTAACGAATTCATTACCAGGATCATCATCTATATGCATGGAATTCCCTCTTGGACTCAAATATCCAAGCATTTTTGGTGGAGATTCACGTTGCATAGAAGTTGTTGAAGAGCCTCGCTCTATATCTGATTTTGTTCCTTGTGTGTTAAGACCATTAGATAATGGAGCAAAGGCTGGTCTACTTGGATTAGATGTGCTGCCTGTTGTTTTGCCTTTGTTATATTCCAACGATGGTCCAGAACCTCCACCAATGGTTGGAGAAGAGCCTATGCCCGGAATCATCTGAGACATATTTTGTTGGAATGTACAACCAATCCAATATGCTCTTGAAACATCTCCATTAATAAATATCACAACAACTTCAACATTCAAATCTGGAGGTACTCCAATAAATCCATAGGATTGTTGTGCAACATTTGGATTGGTTTGGTAGTTTTGTATTTTGGTTATATCTGTAGAACCGCCATAATGGCTCATATAACCGCAAATAACCCAAGATGATTCTTTAACTGGATCGCCGCCTATTTCTGGAATATATACCGAAATTCTTCCCATATGTTGTGGATCATCATTACGCTTCACAAATCCAATATAAGGATGTGGTGATATAGGAACGCTTGTTCTTGTTGTACTTGTATTATATTCTGGTTTTGTTTTGTTAATAACTATTGTCATTTTATCTCGTTTTATATGGATAGTAAGTTGTGTTGCCTGTTACCTTACTAGCTGAAGCTTGAGCCAAATTGTAATAATTGGCGTTTGATGTTGCTCCTGCACCAGGGCCATCAAATGTTATTACGCCTGTTGATAACGATTTAGCCGAGCCTAATTGTGCCGCACCCAAGAATCCAACTTGCTGTTCAATTGGCATACCAGAAGTAATGGTTCCATTAGAAACCATTGTATTATAATTAGCTTGAGTATAGACATTGAATGCTGCTGTTTGCATTGTACCGCTACCATAAAAATTTGCTAATGATGTAGCACCATAAGGATTGCTGGTATTGAATGATCCGTCTGAATTTAACACGTTAGCAGTTTGTAACGCTCCTGTTCCCATTTGATATAATCCAGCATAACCACCGCCATTAACGGTTGTTAGATTGTTTGTGGATTCTCCATAAGACATTGTAGCTAAGTATTGATTATAAACATTAAGAGGTATATCTCCAACTGTTGTTGTATTTGAAATTTGATATGGCTGAAGTGATGCAGTTGCCGCTATTTGCCAATGATTCCCGGGCGGAAGACCAGTTACTGGAGGACCGCTTGCGGTTGATGGGGTTCTTACTTGATTTCCACTTCCATTCCCGCCATTTCTTGCATTTGGATTTCCAGCATTGGCTGCTTGAACAGAAGCCAGCGAATTTTGATAGCCTTCTAAGACTTGCGTAAAACTTCCTTCTGAAAATATATGAGTTACGGCTTTTACAGAATATAATCCATTAAATGATTCAGATGGTTCTAAAATTGGAGAAAAATTATCTCCTACATGTAAAGGATATCTAAAAAACAATTCGAATATAGGAGTTCCAGTATTATAGTTTGGAAAACTTGTTGTAAAATCATGAGATGGTTGATCTGTTCTTATTTTTGCTTGCGTTTCTAAATCTGTTTGGCCCAACCAATACGGGTCTCCACGAATAGTTAATTTAATACTAAAAAAAGCATTTCCAGAATGTAATTGGCCGCCATATATGTGAGAAAATACCGAACCTACAATAGATTTGCTTCTGTGATATTGACATGCGCCACCAGTTCCAGCATCTTTCGCAAGATATGGCCCTTGTGTAGTAGAAACTGTTGGTTTTCCATTATTGTTATTTTGAATAATAATACTACTGTGTTGACCCAAAATATCTTCTATATACGTATTATTAGCATTGCTGGTGTTTATTTGTGGAACAATTTTTCCAAATGGAGCCGTAAGTTTTGATGTAATAGATGAAACCACACCACCGGCAGATGATGCTGCCCCTCCTATTATTGGCCCAAAACTCATACCATTTGCCGAGAAACTTCCGGTTGTTGTGTTTAATTGATTAGCCAAAGAAGAACCGGCAGAGGCAATTAAAGAATTAGATGCTCCACCAGAACCGGTTAAATTAGATAAAGCGCCACTTACACTACCGGTTATGCCTGTCGTTACACTTGATATGCCTGATGTTATGCTTGTAGTTACACTTGATATTCCTGTACTTATATTACTTCCAACCGCTTTTATATCGTTTGATATAACATTGAGAAAATCAGAAACAGATTTCACATTACTAAAATCTTGTAAAGCTTGATATCTTCCTCCCTCTGGATTGGTATTGGCTTTGTTCAATTTAGAATTGATAGACAGATTGTCTAAACCAAGATTTGTTCCTAGTTGTTGTGCCAATGTAGCAGAATAAACCATATCAAAATTTATATCGAATTTTATTACTTCTGTATTTTTTCCAGTATAAATATAATCATAACGTTTTTTAAACAATCCAGAATCTATGTATCCTTGAATTTCTTTTTTTTGATTGTTCGGGTCTTTAGCATTTGTTATATCATTCTCATCTAAAATTGGAGGATGAGTAACTAAATGAGCAATCGTTCTTAAAGTTATTTCTTTTACATATTGATTTGTAGTTGTATCCAATCCTTTAACAGCAATGTCGTGTTCTACAGCAAAAACTATACATTGTCGAAATCCTTTTGTTGTATTGTCTGTTGCACCAGTTGTAGGATTATCTATGACTATCTTTTGTCCTTCTTCGGTATTGATTATAATACTTGTAAGAAAATCAGCAACGTTTGTCCCTTTGGCGATAGAATATGTTTGATTTCCGTTTGCTGTATCCATGGTCCACATTTTTTTCGGACTTTTTTCTATTTCTTGTGGAAGCAGTTTAAAATTACCAGGATTTTTTCCTTGAGCATTTGGAACTTTGAAAGCAATAGATTCGGTTTTTATAGGATTGTATTTTATCAACTGAGCCGCAAAATTGGTTTTCCAAGATGTGTTTATTTCTGTTACAAAACTACTAAATATTTCTGATACTGTCTTTCCACTTACTGTCAAATGTCCGGGCACTGTCATATAATTAATCGCGCCTTGATCTTCTATAAGAGGAGCACTTTGGTTTGATAAAAAATATACTTTAAAAACACCACCGCCTTCGGTTATTGACGTTTCAATATGTTGAAATACCAAACCCCATATCCATTTACCACCATTAGGAAAATTGGTGATTTGATTTGCGCTTGAAGCAGTAGAACTACTCATACTTCCAGTAGGATAACCTAAAAATGTAAGTTCTAAATAAATGTTTGCTTTTGTATAATCTTTTACGTTTAATTGTGTTGCTGCGCCAAAAAGACCGTCTATAAAATTTACTCCTAAAGGATCGATTATAGTAATTTCCAGATGATCCATTTTTTGAGTGCCGGTGATCTCATTCACGGCGCCTATAGTATGTATTTGAACATCTTTTATATTCCAACCAGTTACACCAGACTCGGCAATAGTTACTTGTTTTATATTGGCTATGTTTATGGTAGGAGTTGCATTAGCTGTAGGAGGAGTTGCAACGCTCGCTTGATTTCCTTCGCCCGGTACACCGCTCGAAGCGCTTCCGCTGCTTGGAGGTATTCCAGCTTGTGTTAGTAAATCGGTATCGGCAATCATAAACAATCTAAAATGGTAAGTTGGAATGTAATAATCATTCAATGCATTTGGTTGCATTTGTTTAGCTATTTGTGCATCCATATCCTGTAAAGCCGTATATAAATCTGTATCGCCTAAAATAGACGGAGGAACAGATATCTTCTGATCTGTCTGATCTATTGGAGTAATTGCAATTTCTGATGTTCCTCCATTTGCTGGATTGTATGTTTGTGTTGTAATAGGAGATGTTGTTGGTGTTCCGACAACACTTGCTGGATTGCCTTCTCCTGGGGTTCCGCCAGCAGCGTTTCCTATGACTGGTTGAGATGGATCGAATGTTGATGTTCCATTATATCCAGGCGAAAATTGAGGAAGTGTACCTGGTGAAAGCGTAGCCATTATGAACCCAACATTTTAGTTAAATGTATTGCAGACGGAACATAAATTGTTGTCCCCACAGTAAAATTCCAAATTGGATCAGGACGCAAAAACGGATTTCTAATACAAAAAACCCACCAATACGCAGGAGTTTTATATAAATCTTGTGATAATTTATCCGGTCTATATTGATATTGTTGTGATAATGTAATTATACTATCATCCGAAGCTGGTTGAATAGGACGAAACACAAAATTGCTGATATACCACGAAGTCTGTGGGGTTTTTCTGTATGGATTATTTGCCGCATAGTTTATAATAGCCATTTATTTTCTCGGATAAATATGTATACATATATTTAGTTACTTATAAAGGTATGATATAATAAATCATTATGCGAAAACTATCAAAAAATGAATTTATAATAAAATGTGAACAAGTTCACGGAAATAAATATGATTATTAGAAATCTTGGTTATAACTTAGAAGTTATGTGGGAAAACGATTTTAAATCAAATCCATCCGCTGTTTGTCCCTGTCATTAACTGACCGTTTGCAAAATCAGAAAAATTGAACGTTTGCCTCATCCGAGACGGAGTTTGAATAACAGTTAGACTGCACGATATATTGAATACTACCGGTATTCTTGCGCCGCCACCAGTGACACCTAGAAGACTATTAATAGCACTGCCAGCTAAACCACTAGCCAAACCTCCCAAAGAACTACTAATAGCAGAACCGGCACCACCGATTAATGCACCAACACCAGCGCTTGCTAATGATGACAGCGGACTTGCGCTAACATTGATGTCCATCAAATCTGTTCCTTCATCAAATGTCCAAGAGTGATCAGTAAGAATACAGTTCAAATAGTTGAACATATAGTTTCCATAACCAGATAATTTCAAAACCGGTGGCGGCAATCCGGCCACAGGGTCTTTTTCACCAAAATGACTTTTAGATGCTGTTCGTAAAAAGTGTATTACAGCTAATGCGTATAATCCTTCTTTTTGACTTTGAACAGTAAATTTCCCATTCAAATTAATCTTTGTTGATGGTGTTCTTGTATATGCTTGATAATCAGTATTGGAATGAACTAATCCCAAATCCATATAATTTACTTGTTGTGTATATGTTATAGTCGGAGTGTATGGAAACATCATCCCATTAGTGTTTTTTATTGGAGCCATTATAGGAGAATTCCCATAAACTTCATCTGGATTATAAGCAGCCAATCTAATACGACTATCATTATTCGTCCCATTGATTAGGTTTGTTAATGCTGTCAATCCAGCCGTGCCAGCAACTTGAACCAACGGATTTATTTGAGTTCCGCTTAATGGTATGTTTAACAATGACATATAATCCTCGAAATCTTCTATTATACCAGTATTTATATCTCTATTATGTGTTGCTATAATAAAATTTGTATATATGAACTTTTTATGTTATTCTTATAGTTCCCGTAATTTATTGGAATATCATGGCATACTTAACAAATAAAGAACTATTAGCGGAACTCCAAAGAAGCAAAGCAACATACTGTTATTTTATTGCACCAGAATATATTATATATCATGAAGTTTTACCTTCTATCGAACTATTAACTCCAGAATATTTAGATGCTGTAATAACAAAAAAAGCATCAAAAGCATCAACGAAACTAAACCCCGTAGACCCAAAAAGCATCGATCCAGAATCCATCGTGTTTCGTGTAATGACAGATTCTCATTTACCACCAGAAACGGATGAAAAAAGAAGAAGAAAATCTAATACGACGGGAGAATGGGTAGCCAAACCAAACTTTCCACCATTCAAACAATTTATTTTAAAAGATGGTATTCCAACAGAAGTCGGACGATCACATTGGAAAGATGGTCTCCATAATGGTCATTTTGATCGTGATCATGGAAAAATGACAAATCGTCTAGCACAAATGTTCATGCTCTTGGTTGAAAATCTATCACATAAAGGTAATTGGCGCTCGTACACGTATGTAGAAGAATTTAGAGGACAAGCAATAATGCATCTTATGCAAGTAGGATTGCAATTCGATGAATCAAGAAGCTCGAATCCATTTGCTTTCTATACCCAAATTATTAAACATTGCTTCACTCGTATCCTCAACCTAGAAAAACGACATCAGAGTATACGAGATGATGTATTAATTATGGCGGGGGTACAACCAAGCTATTCAAGACAAATTGATAACGAATTTGATCAACGACAAGAAGCCCAAGTTAAGATAGCATCCATGAACGATATTCATGTTGTTGGCGCAGCCATTGGTAGCGATCCAGAAGCCAACTTAATAAAAAAAGAAACGAAAAAACGTGGCAGAAAAAAGAAGATTGATTGATTTCGAAAGCATTATGTGTTATAATGCTTCATGATTCGAAATGATTTTATAAAAAAATGTCATGATACTCATGGTGAACTATATGATTACAGTTTGTTCGATTTTGTAAATCAACGGACAAAAGGTATTATAATATGCAAAAAACATAAAAAACAATTTGAACAAAGCGGCGCATCGCATTTACAAGGTCATGGGTGCCCTCTTTGTGGAAAAGAACGCATAGCAATATCAAATCGTGTGAATGGCAATACCAAAAGATTGTCTAAAGAAATATTTGTTGAAAGAGCAAAGCAAATTCATGAAGAGTTATACAACTATGATTTGTTTGAATATATTCAAAGCACAATTAAAGGTTTAATACTATGCCAGAACGGTCACGAATTTAAACAATCAGCCAATATGCATCTTCTCGGTCACGGCTGTCCTAAATGTGCTAAAAAACAAACAGCTAATATAAATCGTCTTAATGAAGAGACAAAAGCAATTAGACGATTGCTGTTCATAGAAAAAGCAAAACAAGTTCACGGCAATCTTTATGATTATGATTTGTTTGATACTGTAATGCTACCACCAAAGGTAAAATAATATGCAAAATCCATACTGTGTTTGAACAATCGCCAAATACTCATATACAAAACCACGGTTGTCCTTTGTGCGGACAACATAAATCTTCTATATCAAATAGATACACTACAGAAGAATTTGTAGCTAGAGCCAAACTTTCTCATGATGAAAAATATGATTACTCTAAAGTTGTTTATAAAACAGAACATGAAAATATAGTAATATCGTGTCCGATTCATAAAGAATTTGAACAAACTCCTAATAATCATCTTTATGGCTTGCAAGGTTGCCCAAAATGTACTTCGAGAGTTTCAAAACCAGAAACATTGTGGTTGGATTATCTCAACATTCCTGTAAGACAGCATTCAATAAAAACAACAATTCGAAAAATATTAGTAGACGGATACGATCCAGAGACCAACACAGTTTATCAATTCCATGGTAATTACTGGCACGGCAATCCAGATGTATTTGATCCAAATGAAATGAATAAAACAACCAAATGCACATTTAAAGAACTATACGATAAAACGCAAGAAACGGATCAATTGATTAGAGAATCTGGATATAATTTAGTGGTTATATGGGAAAAAGATTGGCGTCAGCTAACAACCAAAATGGAATAGTTCTGAATTTGTTGCTTTTTGGTTTTCGTTTATGATACCAACACTTCATTATGACTGATTTTTTAGAACCATGGACAAAAGTTAGAGATCAACAACATAAACGCAATGTTTTGCAACAAGTATTAGAAAATACAAGAAAAGCATTAGAAAAAGAAGAAGAAACACCTATTGTATATTCATCCAACAATCCTATCAAAGAACTTATTGATGAAAACGATCCTTGGATAAAAATACTAAATCAAATACGAACTAAACATAAATTTAGTTCGTATTTTCCAAGAACTGATGCTGCTGATCGTTTAGCTGAAACAAGTAAAATTATTCTTCCTGTTATTCGGAGAATGGCGGCAACGATCATGGCCAACGATATTATTGGTGTTCAACCAATGAGCGGACCTCCATCGCAAATTTTTGCGCTTCATGCTCGTTATGGTGAAGATTATCATCTAAAAATATAGCTCTTTTGAAACAAAGATATAAGTTATGATGGATGAAAACAATCCATGGTGGAAACTATTAGATACGATAGAAAAACATTTTCGTATTGGACGATATATAGATATTGAAGAAGAAATATTAAGAACTTTACAAAAAGAAATCACGGCTGAAATGGATAGAGAAATATTGAAAGTGCTTATGGGTATGAAAAAATGATTTATGATATTATAGATGAAGAAAATCCATGGCATAAAATACTCAAATGGATAACACTAAAGGCAGCAAGTGGATTTGATGCTGCGGCGTTTTATTGTCCATACATGCCTTTGACCATGAGCAGTTCCATAGCTGATTTGAAACAAAACGTTCAAACTCATTATGAAACGTTGAACTCTATAGTGAAAGTTTATAGTCCAAATCTTGCTTCTAACACATCGGTTATGCTACCATACAAATATGGATAAACTTTTCAATAAAGCAATTACAATTGCCGATATACATTTTGGCAGAAGCGGGAACAGCGCAACGGCCAACAAAGACAATCTCGATTTTCTTCAATGGGCAATAGACGAAGCAAAGACCTTTGGCGCTGATACTTGTATTATGTTAGGGGATTGGCATGATAACCGCCATTCCCTTCATGTAAGCACCATGCTTGCCTCTTTGGATGGAATGGATTTGCTTAATAACAACTTCAAAACGATTTGGTGGTTGGTCGGAAATCATGATCTTCTCTATCGAGACAGACGAGATGCGGCTTCAATCGAATTTTCACGATATCTTGAAAATGTGAAAATCATCAGAGAACCAACCACGATTGAAGATGTTACGTTCTTACCATGGCTTCTTGAAGGTGAACACAAAACCATTAAGACGAAAAGTCGTTACATTTTCTCTCATCTTGAATTGCCAAATTTTTTGATGAACGAAAAATCAGGAGAATTTCAAGAGAAAGAGGATTCCCCTGATAGAAAGATGTTCAAAGCATCTGATTATGTTTTCACTGGTCATTTCCACATGAGACAGTTCAAGGAAAACATTTGCTATACAGGCAACGCTATGCCTTTCAATTTCTCAGATGATGGCGATGATGATAAGGGCATAATGCTGTTAGAATACGGCAAGGAGCCTTCTTTTAAAAAATGGCCAGGACAACCCCTGTACAGGTCTATGAAGCTCTCTGAGATGGTCTCAGAGCCTGACAAGTTGCTACGTCAGAACATGACCGTTCGTGTGTCTATAGATTTGCCATTGAGATACGAAGAAGCCCAAGAAATCCGTGATGAACTAATAAAGGTATATAGTTTGAGAAAAATTGAATTGATTAATGGAACTATTGAGGAGCAAGATTTTGTTGATCCTGATATAAAGTTCAGAAGTGTGGATCAGATTATCATTGAAGGTTTATCTGATGTGGATAGCGCTGAATTAAACAATCAAAGATTGATTGATATCTATTTGAGTTTGCCGAAATATACCATATAGAAC
>ODAK010004953.1_pt1 | contig 13581 bp, 7 predicted proteins | sample 1539591 | NCBI WGS metagenome assembly ODAK01 (sample SAMEA3539303, study PRJEB22396) | soil metagenome | biome: tundra; feature: field; material: soil | place: USA | collected 2010-05 | depth 0.15 m | reverse complement strand
CTCTTCCGATCTACATCCTTGCTGGACAGTCCAGCAAGATCTCGAAGTGTTACGACGGCGCGCTGGCTGTCGGGGAGCTGGGAGACGGCATCTTGGATCTTGGCGAGGAAGGCCCCACTCGAAAGCTTCTCGACGATTTCGTCCGACCAATGGGCCGGCGGAGCCGACCAGGCGCCCCCCTCGTCGAACCGGCGCCGGTCGACGTTGCCCTCGTCGCCGACGTCGACAGGTATCGTTCGCTGCTCGCGCATGCCCGTCGATCGCGCCCTGTTCGCAAGGATGTGGAAGATCCAGGTCTTGAGCGAGGACCGGCCTTCGAAACCGTCGATGCCATTCAAGACCGCCAGCCAGGTGTCCTGGGTGACCTCTTCGGCGATCGCCCGGCTCGGGACGAATGTCTGGGCCAGACGGACCATCGAGCAGTGGTAGGCGTTGATCAGCTCGGAGAAGGCGGACTCGTCCCCGGCGCGCAGCTGGCGCACCAGGTCGTCATCGCTCACGCTCGCAGACTAGGGCGTGCGTGAGCGGGTTGTTCCCCGCCAGCCGCGACAGAACCGGTGGGTGACCCAGACCCCGTTGCCCGGTAGCCTTCCCGGTCATGGCGGAGCACCCTATCTCTGACCACTCGATGGGCGCCCGTCTCGCCGCACTCGAGGCGAGACGCACGGAGGCGATCAACGCGGGGTCGCCGCGTTCGGTCAAGGCCCACAAGGCCAAGGGCAAGATGACCGCCCGGGAGCGGATCGACTACCTGTTGGACGAAGGCTCCTTCGATGAGCTGGACCTGCTGGTGCGCCACCGCTCGCACGGCATGGGACTCGAGCGCTCCCGGCCTTACACCGACGGGGTCGTCACGGGCTTCGGGACGATCGACGGCCGGAGAGTCTGTGTGTTCAGCCAGGATTTCACCGTCTTCGGCGGGGCCCTCGGCGAGGCACATGCCGAGAAGATCCACAAGGTCATGGACCTCGCGCTCTCTGTCGGGGTGCCGATGATCGGACTTTGCGACTCGGGCGGCGCCCGCATCCAAGAAGGCGTGGTCTCGCTCAACGGCTACGGCGGGATCTTCTACCGCAACGTCAAGGCCTCCGGTGTCGTGCCCCAGATAAGCGTCATCTTGGGCCCGTGCGCCGGGGGGGCCGTCTACTCGCCTGCGATGACCGACTTCATCTTCATGGTGCACGAGACGAGCCACATGTTCATCACCGGGCCCGACGTCGTAAAGACGGTCACCGGCGAGGACGTGACCTTAGAGCAGCTCGGTGGCGCCATGAGCCACGCCACTCGTTCAGGTGTCGCCACCTTCGTATCCGCGGACGAGAGGTCGTGCCTGGACGAGGTCCGCTTCCTGTTGTCGTTCCTTCCCTCCAACAATCTGGAGCTTCCTCCGGACGGGGACGAGCCGGACGACCCGGAGGCGATGGTCCCCGAGCTTCGCGACATCGTGCCGGACAGCCCGAACCAGCCCTATGACATGAAGCGGGTGATCAGCGCCGTGGTCGACCGCGGCGAGTACCTCGAGTACTTCCCCCACTGGGCGACAAACCTCACCTGCGGCTTCGCCCGCCTGGCGGGCAGGGTCGTCGGGGTCGTGGGCAACCAGCCGAGCGTGCTGGCCGGTGTGCTCGACATCGCCTCTTCGGAAAAGGGCGCCCGCTTCGTGCGCACATGCGACGCTTTCAACATTCCGCTCGTGACATTCGTGGACGTCCCGGGGTTCATGCCCGGTACCGACCAGGAGTACGGTGGGATCATCCGCCATGGCGCGAAGCTTCTCTACGCGTACTGCGAAGCAACGGTGCCTCGGGTGCAGGTCACGACGCGCAAGGCCTACGGGGGCGCCTATGTCGTCATGGACTCCAAGTCCATCGGCGCGGACTTCGCCTATGCCTGGCCGTCTGCGGAGCTGGCGGTCATGGGACCACAGGGAGCCGTCGAGATCGTCTACCGGCGTGAGCTCGTCGACTCGTCCGACCCCGCCACCAGGCGTGCCGAGCTGGTCGAGGACTACACCGAGCGCTACGCCAATCCTTATGTCGCCGCCGAGCGCGGGTACGTCGACGCCGTGATCGACCCGGCCGACACCCGCCGGGTACTCGTACGGGCTTTAAGACTCCTCGCCTCAAAGCGCGAGGAGCTGCCCAAGCGCAAGCACGGGAACGTCCCGCTTTGACAAAGCCCCCTGGGCCAGATTCGGGTGAACCCGCGCGACCGCTCCGTGCACCCCCGGAGATAGCGCGGGCGATAGCCGCGGCCGCGGCGGCGTGCTGGCCGAAGGCCGCTGCGGGCTCAACAGCCACGGGGGCTGGCCGCGCCGGGCCCGAGGGTGACCCGGCGCCGGCTTGGCGATTCTCGGGGCGGTGGTGGCGTCCGCCCGTGTCCTTGCGTCAAGATCGGCCGTGGGCGGAACGAGGGCCGCGGTGAGCACCGTGGCCGAAGTCTGGGACCTGACCACCGTGGCGGACGACGAGGTGGTCTTTCACCTTCACTCCCCCGACCCCTCGGCGGCGGTCGGCCAGAGCGGAGACTGGTCCGGCCCCGGTTACGAGGTGATCACCGGCCTCAAGCCCGGTTCGCCGCTCGTTCGCCACGGTATCGAGACGCGAACCCTCGAGCGCCCACCGGGCGAGCCTTTGTGCAGGTTCGCGACCGTCAACGACACCCATTTCGGCGAGACCGAGTGCGGCACACTGGCCGACGTCTCAGATGCCATGGCCTACCTGGCCGCGACCGGGTCAGAGGGCGAGGGGGCGAAGGACAAGCTGAAGGCGTTCTTGGACCAGCTCGGGCCGCTCATGGTCAACTCCTCGCCCGAGGGCGCCAAGCCCTACCCGGAGATGATGAGCCACGCGGCCGTCACCGAGATCGTCGGCTACGACCCCGCGGCGGTCGTCGTCAAGGGCGACATCACCTCCTCTGGCCTGGCCGAGGAGTACGAGGCCTTCCTGCAGTGCTACATGGACACATTCAGTGACCGTCTGTTGCACGTGCGCGGCAACCACGACGCGTTCACAGGACGCCGTTTTGCGTCCGAGTCCTTCCAGGAGCGGACGCTTCCCGGCGTCATCTTGGCCGTGCTGGACACCGTCATCGAAGGCCGGGACTCAGGCCAGGTACGTGCGGAACAGTTGGAGTGGCTCGACGAGCTCGCCGGCCGTGCCGATCGCCCGGTTCTCGTGTTCGGCCATCACCATCCCTGGAAGCCGGGCTCGTCGGACCGCTCGGCGGACTACTTCGGGATCAACCCGAACGACTCCGAGCACCTCGTCGAGCTGATCGCCAGGCGTCCTTCGATCTGTGGCTACTTCGCCGGTCATACGCACCGCAACCGGGTCCGCCGCTTCGCCGAGACGGGCTGTGTCCCCTACGTAGAGGTGGCGAGCCTGAAGGACTTCCCCGGCAGCTGGGCGGAGTACCGGGTCTTCGAGGGTGGGATCTTGCAGGTCCACCGCCGGCTCTCGTCCCCGGCCGCCCTCGCCTGGTCCGAGAAGTGCCGGGGTCTTTACTGGGGGCTGTACCCCTCCTATGCCTTCGGCAGGCTCGAGGACCGCTGCTTTTCGATCAAGCCCAGGACCAACGCCTGACCGAGCTTTTCGGGCACCGGTTGTCGCAAGCTGCGTCACTGCGCCAGGTTTTTAGTGCACCGGAGCCGGGTCCTCCAGCTCGGCTGCCGCCTCGGTCGGTGCCAGCTTCTCCCACTGTTGCTTGCGGGTAAGCAGGTAGACGGCCGCCAGCAACACGGTGCCACCCATGACCGCCAGCAGCAGCTGGTAGTTGACGATCCCCACGAGCCAGGCCCCCAAGGCGATCGAGAGGATCTGAGGCGTCGACAAGATCGTGTCGGCCGCAGCCGAGACCCTTCCCTGAAGCTCGAGCGGAGTGCGGATCTGGAGCATCGTGTAGGCCCCGACCACTATCCAGGGAAGGCCCGCCCCGAACATGATCGCTCCCGCCATGACCCCGGGGAGCGACGGGATGGCGAAGAGCCCGGCGCCGGCGGCGACCAGTACGAGCCCGAAGCCCATGAGCGGGCCCTCGCCGATACGCCTGGCGAGCGGCGCGGCCGTGGGGCCTCCGACAATGGCGCCGACGCCTTGGACGCTGAGGATGACGCCAAGGAACGTGGGCGCACGGTGCAGTCCCTGGCTCACAACGGCGAAGCAGATCGACTCGGAGAAACCGACCACCAACAAGGTGATCCCACCGGCGATGATCATCTGGCGCAGCACGATCGAGGCCCAGATGTGTCGGACGCCGGCGGTGACCTCGACGAACCAGCGGACGTCGTCTCGGACCGCCTTGGTCTCTTCGACCTTCACAAACAGCAGGCTCAAAGCGGCGATGACGAAGGTGGCGGCATCGACTATGGCGACCACGCCGCCACCAGCCAGGGCGAACAGCCCGGCGCCGGCCAAGGGACCGAACAACCTGAGACCCTCACGGACGGTGCTCAGCATGCCCCGGGCGTCTCCGATGAGCTCGTCGGGGAGCATCACCTTCAACAGGGCCGACTGGCCCGCGCTCAGGAAGGTGTAGGCGAGGCCGTAGAGGAACGCAACTAGGAATATCAGCCAGATCTGGCTCTTGCCGTGGACGAACAACAACAGCAGCACGACGCCCGCGGCGCCGAGGTTGCTCCAGAACAACAGCGGACGACGAGGCAGCCGGTCGACGACCATGCCCGCGACCGGGGACAAAAGGGCCGCGACGCCAAAGGCGAAAAAGACCAGCCCGGCTTCGCCGTTGCTGCCGCTCAGAACCTTCACCCGGATGCCCATGGCGAGGAACATCGCCGTGTCGCCGAAGAGCGAGAAGAACTGGCCGATGACATAGCGCCGGGCGTTGCGGTTCTTCAGAAGCTTTCTCATGACTCACCACCCGATGGTTCGGGGCCGACCGAGGTTTGCGACCTCGGTCGGCCGAAGTCCACGGGGTAGGCGGCTGCCAGCACCTCGACGAGTCGTGAGTCCGCAGGCCGGAGGCTCCGGTCGACGAGCCGCTCGTTGAAGCGGGACAACATCGCGCGGAACTCCTCGTTCAGCTCCCGGAGCTCGTCTGTCGTCAGGTACATCGCCGATTCGTACACGCCGCAGGCCTCCTGCCAATCGGCCGGATAGGAGTGGCGGATGCGCCGCCAGTGCCCGAAGCGGTCGAACATCCGGCTGTAGAACAGCCCCGAAAGTGTCTCCAAGGCGATCGTCGTCTCGGGGTCCTTCGCCGTCTCGGGGAAGCTCATCCCGATGTGCACCCGTCTCCACGGGCGATTACGACCCGAGCCGCCCCCGGCCTCCTCGACGAAGCCGTACTTGGCAAGCTGTCGGAAGTGGAACGAGCACGTCGTCGGCGACTCGCCGATGAGCTCGCCCGCCTGGGTCGCGGTGAGAGCGCCCTCCACCGCGAGGACCTCGAGCAGCGCCAGACGGACTGGATGCGCTAGAGCCCGCAGCTCGCGCGGATCGGTTATCTCCCTGGTGTCGAGCGAGGACGGCGCCTCGTCCGGGGAACTTGACTCTGTCATGACATCAGTATGACATCGAGAATGATGTCATACAACCCGCAGATTGGCAGCATCGGTCCCTCGCTAGGTCACAGGATATAAGAGAACACTATCGAAGTGTATCTATCGAGAGTTATCTCTGCAATATTCGGAAACCAGCGAGGCGCCCTTCTTTTAGGGGTCGAGCAGGAGTAAAATAGAAACAGGAAGGGGCAGCCATGCTGTGTGTCCGGGACGTGATGCACACAGACATCTGTCGGGTCGAGCGTGGCTCCACTGTCGCCGACGTGGCCCGTACGCTCCTTTTCCACAACGCCGACAGCGCACTCGTAGTCGACGGTGACGAGCTGCTGGGCGTCGTCACCGAACGCGACCTGCTCGGGATCGTCACCGATCGCGACCTTTTGAAAGCGGTGCTTCCGACCGCGGCCGAGCTCAGCGAGGCGGACAGTTTCCGGGCTTTCACCGATCTCGTCGCGGTGGCCCGGGACCACTTCGCGGCGTCGACTGAGTCGGTCATGACAACGCCCGTGCGGACCATCGACGAGAGCGCCTCTTTGATCAGGGCACTCGGGGCCATGCTCTCAGGCCGCTTCCACCACATGCCGGTCGTCGGGTCCGAGGGCCAGGTGGTCGGAATGGTGACCCAGCCCGACCTGCTCCGGGCGGTCTTCATGGAGTGGCAGCACGGGGCCGCAACCCATTAGCGGCCGCGTCCGGCGACAGAGGTCTTCGGCGGCTGGCCTGTTGTCAGGTGTAGACCGCTCAGAGCGCCAGTGCGAGCGCACCGTCAAGGTCGGTGAGCAGGTCGTCCACATCTTCGAGGCCGACCGACAAGCGGATGAGCGAGGAGTCCACCTCGAGCTCTGAGCCGGCGACCGAGGAGTGGGTCATCTTCGCAGGAAGCTCGATGAGCGACTCAACAGCACCGAGCGACTCGGCCAAGGTGAATATACGCGTGCCTGCGGCGACCTTCATGGCGGCGCTCTCGCCTCCGAGGAGGGTGAACGAGACCATGGCGCCGAAGTCGAGCATCTGGCGCGCGGCGAGCTCGTGGCCGGGGTGAGTGTCGAGCCCCGGGTAGTAGACCTCCTTGACGGCGCGGTGGCCTAAAAGGTGCTCGACGATGGTCCGGGCGTTGGCGCACTGGCGATCGAGGCGGACGGCCAGGGTCTTGAGGCCGCGCTGGACGAGGTAGCAATCGAACGGGCTCGGCACCGCTCCGGCCGAGTTCTGGACGAAGGCGAGATGCTCGGCGAGCGCCTCGTCGCTCGTCACCACTAGGCCTCCGACCACGTCGGAGTGGCCACCCAGGTACTTGGTCGACGAGTGCACGACCGCATCTGCACCCAGTTTCAACGGCAGCTGCAGATAGGGCGTGGCGAAGGTGTTGTCGACGATGCAGCGCGCCCGGTGGGCATGGGCGATCGCCGCGACGGCCTCTATGTCGATCACATGCAGCTTCGGGTTGCTCGGCGTCTCCATCCACACAAGGCGTGTCTCGTCGCGCCAAGCCGCCTCGACCGCAGCGGTGCTCTGCAGCTCGACGGCTGTAAAGCTGACTCCCGATCCTGCGTACAGGCTGGCGACGAGCCGGTAGGTGCCCCCGTAGGCGTCGTTCGGGATGAGCAGGTGGTCCCCGGGCACGAGCAGGCGTAGCACGGCGTCGACGGCGGCCATCCCGCTCGAGAAAGCGACACCATGGCTGCCTTCTTCGAGGGCCGCCATGGTCGTCTCGAGCGAGACACGCGTCGGGTTGCGCGTGCGGGAGTAGTCGAAGCCCTTGTGCTCTCCGACGGCTTGTTGGGCATAGGTCGAAGCGAGGTGGATCGGCGTCACGACCGCACCCGTGAGGGGATCGGGATCCTGGCCGGCATGGATCGCCCGTGTGGAAAAGCCCTGGGTATTTCCCGCAGTTTCGTCCCTGCTCATCGCCCCTCCCTCGCCGCGCCGGCCTGAGCCAGGAACGCCAGAGCGTCCGATCGCGTGATCACGCCGACGGGATGACCGTTGTCGAGCACGATCACCGCCGGCGACTCCTCGAGCCGTCTAAGAGCGATGTCGACGGTCTCGCCGCTTCCCACCGACGGAAGCGGCGGCCCCATCACCTCGGCCACCGAACGCTCCAGGATCTCGGGGTCCCGCACGGCTCGCGCCATGAGGTCGCGCTCGTGCACCGAACCAACCACCTCGGCGGCAGCCAGTGGGGGCTCGGCCTGGATGACGGGAATCTGTGAGACGTCGAACTCGGCCATCACGGCGATTGCCTGGCGGGCGGTCTCGCTCGGGTGCACATGGATCATCCCCGTCAGCCTGGCTCCCTTGCGCTCTAGGAGATCGGCCACTGTGTGGCCACTGGTCCTCAAAAAACCGTGGTCTGCCATCCACTCGTCGTTGTAGAGCTTGGACAAATAGCCCCGCCCCGAGTCCGGGATGAGGACGACGACCACGTCGTCTCGCCGCAGGCCGGGGGCGAGCTGCAGCGCGGCCCATACGGCAGTGCCCGTCGAGCCTCCGGCCAAGATGCCCTCGTCGACCGCCACGCGCCGGGCGGTGAGGAACGAGTCGGTGTCGCTCACCATCACGACGCGGTCTACGACCTTTGGGTCATAAGTCGTCGGCCAGAAGTCCTCCCCGATGCCCTCGACAAGATACGGCCGGCCCGAGCCGCCGGAGTAGACGGACCCCTCGGGATCGGCCCCCACGATCTGGACCTCGGGGCTCTGTGACTTCAGGTAGCGCCCGATTCCACAGATGGTCCCGCCGGTACCTATCCCCGCGACGAAGTGGGTCACTCGGCCCGCGGTCTGGCGCCAGATCTCCGGGCCGGTAGTGCGTTCGTGTGCGGCCGGGTTCTCGGGGTTGTGGTACTGGTCGGGGTGATAGGCGCCCGGGATCTCCTCAGCCAGGCGCGCCGTCACCGAGTAGTAGGAGTCAGGGTGGTCAGGGGCGACCGCGCTCGGGCACAGGACCACCTCGGCGCCGTAGGCACGAAGCAGGGCGATCTTCTCCGGTGCCATCTTGTCCGGCATGACGAACACGCAGCGGTAGCGACGCCGCGCGGCGACTATGGCGAGCCCGACGCCGGTGTTGCCGGAGGTGCCCTCGACGATGGTCGAGCCCGGCCGCAACAGACCGGCACGCTCGGCGGCGTCGATCATCGCTGCCGCCGGCCGGTCCTTGACGCTGCCTCCTGGGTTGAGGATCTCGAGCTTTGCGACAAGCGGGCAGGGAAGATCGCGTCCTACCCGGTCGAGGCGCACCATCGGCGTATTGCCGACGAGGTCGAGGAGCGAGTCCGCGACGTCCATCTTCTGTCCGCGATCGGTCAGCGGGACGACCTCGATGCCGACGAGGTCCTTACGGCCCGTCACGTCCTCGTCGGTGTGCAATTCGGTCGGCAACCCGGCTTGGCGCAGCTGCACGGCGACGGTCGCCGCGTCGGGGCCGACCACCCCGACATGGCGCGGGATCCGGGCGCGGATCTCGGCGATCAAGGTTGGTGACACCACGCCGGAAGGCACCGTCAAGATGTGGTGTGCCCGGGCGGCCAGGCGGTCGGGCGGCATGTCGGTCCCGGCGACGACGAGCAGATCCATGGCGACATGTTGGCCCAGCGGGAGCACCCTTGCCTAATGAGCGCGCATTCGCGGGCGCTTTGCACACCCGACGGGCACCTGTAGCATCCGAACAGGTGTTCGGATAACATCGCAGACCGTGGAGCCGGTGAGGGGGGCCGAGATCGGCCTTTTGGGTGACGATGTGCTGGCGGGCTTTCATCCCGCGGTCGCCGAATGGTTCCGGAGGCGTTACCCAGCCGGACCGACTCCTGCCCAGGCAGAAGGCTGGACCGCGATCGGCTCCGGAGTCGACACTTTGATAGCGGCGCCGACCGGGTCAGGAAAGACGCTGGCAGCGTTCTTGGTGGCGATCGACCGCTGCTACCGGGCGGCGGAGTCCGGCGGGGAGCGACGAGGAACAGACGTCGTGTACGTCTCGCCGTTGCGGGCCCTCACGGTCGACGTGAGCGAGAACCTCCGCAAGCCCCTCCTCGAGATCGCCGAAGTCGCCAGAGATCTCGGCCTCGAGCCTCCACGCGTGCAGGTGGCGGTGCGCAACGGCGACACGCCTTCCTCGGAGCGCTCGGCTATGTTGCGCAACCGCCCCGAGATCGTCGTGACGACGCCCGAGTCGTTCTACCTCCTGCTCACCTCGGCGCGCGGCCGGGAGATGTTGGCAACCGTGAGGACGGTCATCGTCGACGAGATTCACGCGCTCGCCCGGGACAAACGCGGCTCGCACCTCGCTTTAAGTCTGGAGCGGCTCGACCGCCTCGTGGACCAGTCGGCTCCGGAGCCAAGAGGCGGCTCGCGCGTGCCGGCCTCGCGCCCGGTGCGGATCGGGCTGTCGGCGACACAGCGACCTATATCGACCATCGCCCGGCTGCTCGTCGGAGTCGGGCCCGAGCGGATCCTGGCGAACGGCGAGCCGAGGTGCACCATCGTCGACGTCGGGCACCAGCGGCGACTCGACGTCGCTATCGAGCTGCCCGACGACGAGCTCGGAGCGGTCTCGACCCTTGAGCAGATGGCGTCGGTCTTAGAACGCATCGCTGGCCACATCGCCGAGCGCCGCACGACGCTTGTGTTCGTCAACACCAGGAGGATGGCCGAGCGCGTCGCCCACCAGTTGGCCGAGAGGCTCGGGGAGGACTGTGTGCAGGCTCACCACGGGAGCCTTTCCATGGACCGCCGGCTCCGGGTCGAGTCGCGTCTTCGCGCGGGTGAGCTGCGGGCGGTGGTCGCCACCGCTTCGCTCGAGCTCGGGATCGACGTCGGTCCTGTGGAGCTTGTTTGCCAGTTGGGCTCTCCCCGAAGCATCGCCACTTTCCTGCAACGCGTCGGCCGAGCCCAGCACCATGTCGGAGGCGTGCCGGTCGGTCGTCTTTACCCACTGACCCGCGACGAGCTAGTCGAGTGCACGGCCTTGTTGGCCTCGGTCCGCTCCGGCGACCTCGACGCCGTCATCCCGCCGGTCGCGCCCCTCGACGTCTTAGCGCAGCAGATTGTGGCCGAGTGCGCGGCCTTCGACCCCGACGGATGCGCAGAATCCGACCTGTTAGCCCTTGTCCGCCGGTCCGCGCCCTACGCAAAGCTCAGTGCCGAGGATTTCGAGGCGGTGGTGGACCTCGTCAGCCAGGGTGTCGTCACAGGTCGGGGTCGCCGCGGCGCCCACCTGCACCGCGACAGGGTAAACGGGATACTGCGGCCCCGACGGGGCGCCCGTCTGACCGCGGTGACATCGGGCGGGGCGATCCCTGATGTCGCCGACTTCCGCGTCGTGCTCGAGCCTGAGGAGACTCTCGTCGGCACGGTCAACGAGGACTGGGCGATCGAGTCGATGGCGGGGGACGTGTTCCTCCTCGGGAGCGCCACGTGGCGGATCCGCCGGATCGAGCCGGGCACCGTACGGGTCGTCGACGCAGAGGGGGCTTCGCCGAGCGTCCCGTTCTGGCTCGGGGAAGCGCCAGCCCGGACCGCGGAGCTGTCGGAGGCGGTCTCGGAGTTGCGAAGAAAGGTCGAGGCCGTCCTTCGAGCCGCCGGCACCGAGCCGGGCGACCTCGAGCCCGGCGAGGGTTCGACAATCCCCGCTGCCGGCACGCAAGCTGCCGTCGAGCTCGTCGAGACTGTCTCCGGGGTCGACCGAGCTGTGGCACAGCAGCTCGTCGCGTATCTGGCGGCTGGCTACAGCGAGCTCGGGGCGTTGCCGACAACGGGCCGTTTCGTGATCGAGCGGTTCTTCGACGACACCGGTGGCATGCAGCTCGTCGTTCATTCGCCCCGCGGCGCCAGGGTCAACCGCGCGCTCGGTCTTGCGCTGCGGAAGCGCTTTTGCAAGACGTTCGACTTCGAGTTGCAGGCGGCCGCCAGCGACGACGCCGTGGTGCTGTCGCTCGGTCCGCAGCACTCGTTCCCCTTGGAGGAGGTTCTCGGTTTCCTCTCGCCCGCGACGGTGCGAGACACCCTTATCCAAGCAGTGCTCCCGACGCCGATGTTCGGCTCGCGGTGGCGTTGGAACCTGTCCCGGTCGCTAGTTGCGCCGCGCTATCGCGGTAGCCGGAGGGTCCCACCGGCGATCCAGCGCATGGAGGCGGACGATCTCATGGCTGCCGTTTTTCCGGCACTTGCCGCCTGCCAAGAGAACGTCTCAGGACCGATCGAGATCCCCGATCATCCCGTGGTCCGCCAGACGCTCGACGACTGTTGCACCGAGGCCATGGATCTCGCCGGTCTCACCGACGTGCTCGTCAAGCTCCGTGCCGGCGAAATCGTGGCGCACTGCGTGGACACCGTGATCCCTTCGGTGTTGTCCGAGGAGATATTGAACGGGCGCCCCTACACCTTCCTCGACGACGCCCCGCTCGAGGAACGCCGGACGCGGGCGGTCGCCACGCGCCGCGGCCTGCCGCTCGAGGCCCGCGATCTCGCCGCGCTCGACCCCGCCACGGTCGCGGGAGTCCTCGAGCAGGCTCGACCTGAGCTGCGCACCGCCGAGGAGCTGCACGACCTTTTGTGCTCGCTCGTGCTCGCTCCGCCGAGACCCGAGTGGACAAAGTGGATCGAAGCGCTCATCTCGGCCGGGCGCGCCATGCGCCTCGAGCTGCCTGCCTCGGGCACGCGGTGGGTGGCGGTCGAACAACGCGAAACCGCCAGCGCCTTGGGCGAGGGCGCCCGGTTCGATCCCGATCACAGGCTCGACACCGCCGTGCCGCCGCCCGCCTGTGCGAGAGATGACGCCCTGGTCGCGGCCGCCCGCGGCCATTTGGAGATCCTCGGTCCGGTCACGCCCGAGGAGCTGTCGGCCTCGATCGGGACCGGGACCGAAGGAGAGATCCGGTCCGCGCTCGCCCGGTTGGTAGGAGAGGGCTCGGTACTGGCTTGTCGCATCGCGGAGCCGGCCGGTGCCGGGCAGAGACCGGCCGACCGGTTCTGTGCCAGGCACCTTCTCGCCCGCATCCACTCGGCCATGCGCGACAGCTCGCGGCGTTCCTTCGAGGCCGTGAGCTCGCAGCAATTCATGCGTTTCCTCCTCAACTGGCAGCACGTCGGCCCGGGGAACCGCCTTTTGGGCTCCGGCGGCGTCGTAGAGGTCATCGAGCAGCTGCAGGGTTACGAGGCCGCGGTCGACGCCTGGGAGTCGGCCATACTGCCCGCCCGCGTCGCGGGCTATCACGCCGCTCTGCTGGACGAGTGGTGTGCCAGGGGCGAGGTCTCCTTCGGCCGGCTCACCCTTCGTCCGGCCGACCGCTTCGGATCCGCGCCTCGGCGCGGTGGGGCAACTCCTTCTGCGGCGACGCCGGTCGGCCTCTTCCGGCGGGAGGACCTGGACTGGCTTCTAGTGGCGACCCGCGACGGCGCGGTCGCCGATCCTCCGACCGTCGGCGCTGCGCTCGAGGTCATCGAGGTGCTCCGACGCCACGGAGCGCTGTTCGTGACAGACATCTGCCAGTTGACCGGTCGCATGCCGGGCGAGGTGGCCGAAGCTCTCTGGGACGGGATGGCGCGTGGTCTTCTCACAGCGGACGGATTTCAGGCCGTGCGTGCCCTGTTGAGCGGGCGGGGACGGTGGGCAAGGACGAACTCGTTCAGTTCTGGCGCGGCGCCGCTATTGAGCGCGCCCGGCCGGTCGCGGCCCGGGCTGCCGAGGCCGGGCCGAACTCGCCCCCGCGTCCGACCAGCCATATCGGGCGGCAGATGGTCGATGCTGGGTGACGGGCACGCTCGGGCCGCAGGTCCAAAGGAGACTTCCGGGCTTGGCCCGAACAGCGATCCTGCCTCCGACGAGGGCGAGGACCTGGAACCCGATGAGGTCGCCGAGGCCGTCGCCGGTCAACTACTGGCGCGCTGGGGAGTTGTCTTCCGTGACCTTTTGTGGCGTGAGTCCCTGGCCATCGCCTGGCGCGACGTGCTTTGGGCGTTCCGTCGCCTCGAGGCACGAGGCGTGGTGCTCGGGGGCCGCTTCGTGGCCGGGTTCGTCGGCGAGCAGTACGCGTTGCCCGAGGCGGCCGAGCAGCTGAGGAGCCT
>ODAK010004952.1_pt1 | contig 13583 bp, 9 predicted proteins | sample 1539591 | NCBI WGS metagenome assembly ODAK01 (sample SAMEA3539303, study PRJEB22396) | soil metagenome | biome: tundra; feature: field; material: soil | place: USA | collected 2010-05 | depth 0.15 m | reverse complement strand
ACCGGAATCGGCGTTCACCTTCAGACCGGAATGCTGTTCGGAATCACAACGGAATCGTGTTCGGCTTCAGACCGGAATCGCGTTCACCTTCGACCGGATTCCCCACGTGGATGGCGAAACGCCCAGGAAGTCATATTGCGGGAAACGTCGAATAAATCGCTGCAAGCGTGAAATCCGCCGCTACAAGTCCAGCGTTTAGCAATCCAAGTTGACGATAAGTCGCCAACCCACCGACTGAGATCGAGACCGCTTGGGCATCGGCACAAGGGAGCAACGGGCGTTATACGTCAAGTCAAGTGAACTTGACGGCAAGTCTTATTACTGGCAACGATTTCCGGTATACTTCCTTGTTGTGAGCAGCGGCGATGCCGAAAACAATTGTCAGCCTCCCTCCTGAAGCCAATCTGGAATCCCGAGCTGGATGGCGCCAACTAGGCAAGGATGTCTACTACGCGGAGCGGCGCATTGTCCTCCTGGTGAAGACTCGCCGAGACGAAGCAGTAGACGGCCCGTCGCTTTATTCTGCAACGTACCCAGCCGGCACCAAATATAGTTTCTCGGTCAAGAATGTAGTCGCGTCAAAAAACGTGGAATCCGTGCAACGGACCGCTGAACTCACCATTACGAATACGCTGTCGGCCGAGTTCCTTTCCAAGCAGAACTTTGGCACAGGCGCCTCGGTCACTGGACCTTCGATGAGTTTCGGGCAGGAGGCCAGCCAAAAGATCTCGTCCGAGCTTAGTACGGCAGCCAAGGATGCGCTTTCGGTCACCAGTTCGTTCGAAATTCAGAACACAGAAGAAATCACTCGTTCCGCTGAAGTGCAGGATGGAGCAGCCCCGTCAGGGGGTAGCCCCTTTGATGTCCACCTGTACCTGAAACTGTACGAATGGCATTTCGATTTTTACTTGGTCCGGCTGGACCAGTTGACTCTGGAGTACAAGAACAGGTGGTATGGGCTTGGTCTGCTGGATCCCGTTCGACGCAAGATATCCTCCAGTTCCGATCCAAAGGCGCTCCCGCTGTTCCGGCTGCGCTTGTATGAACCGATTGAGGGATTGTCTTTAGCAAAAGGACCATACCACCCGGCGGTGGGAATGGACGACTCGATGTCCGTGCATGTGGAGCCTCTCACTGATCCGGCTCCCCCTTACAGCCTCAGAGACGTGCCCGATCTTGAAACGCTGGCGAGGTCAGCCTTCCCAAAAACCGCAGAAGAGCGCAGGATTGCCAGCCGCAAGGCTGCGCCCAAGAAGAAGCCTGCGGCCAAGAAGAAGGCTGCACCCAAGAAGAAGACTGCGGCCAAGAAGAAGGCTGCACCCAAGAAGAAGGCTGCGGCCAAGAAGAAGCGGTAGTCGCCACCACTCCGAGCCAAATACGCCGGGACACTTGTGTCTTCTCATTCGTCTTGTTTCTGCACCCCGGGTCCGGATCAGGATTCTTCTCATGAAGCCCAGCTCACGGCAACCACGATGGGCGAAAAGTCGGCTGTCTGCTCCGGTTCAGGTGACGGGAACGGTCAGGGCTCGATGCCGATGCGGTCGTTCACGGCTCCGCTGACCCGCTGCTTACAGCCCAGATAGCGCTCCGTTGTCTGAACAGAAACGTGTCCAAGAAGGAACTGGATCTGCTCCAATTCTCCCCCCGACGCGTGACACAGCTTCGCACATGAGCGGCGAAGGTCGTGAGGAGCGAGTCGCGGAACGCCGAGCTTCTTCGCATGTTCTTTGACGACGTGCCAAACCACGCGCTCCGTCACGCCATCGCCCCAGAACTTGCCGGCTCGACAGACGCATCGAAACAACCGTCCTGCCGAAATCCCAGCCGCCGCGACCCACAGATCCACGGCCGCCTTGACCCAGCCGGGCATCGGTACGGTCCGAATGTGTCCGCCTTTGCCTACCAGATCGACGATTGCCCAATGGTCCTCGCGCTGCTGTATATGCGTGAACTCCAGGTCGGCCAATTCGCGGCGCCTCAGACCGCAGCCAAGCAGGATGGCGAGAATTGCCCGGTCCCGCTTGCCTTTGAGCGTGTCAGGGGCAGGCGCCTGCCAGAGTTTGCGGGCCTCGTCAGTGGTGAGCCAATTTCCAAGCCGGACACCCAACTTCCTGGCCCCTTTCACCCGCCGGATGCCGGCGGCGAGCTCCGGACTGAGCAAGCCAGCGTCGGCAGCCTCGTAGGCGAGCCGCCGCACTGCAGCGAGTCGTCCATTGATCGTTCCTGCCGCGAGCTGGCGATTCTCGAGGAAAATGCGATAACGGGTGACCACAACCTTGTTGAACGACAAGCGCGGCTCGGAGCAGTACCACTGAATGAATTCATCGATCGCGTGTCGATATCCGCGCTTCGACTCGGGCGAGCGAAGGCTATCCAGGACCGCCGATTTGCTGTGGTCCAGATCAGGGAGGCCGAGCTTTGTTTTCGGCCGCTTTAGTTTCGAGGATTTCCGCTTGGCGTGTCTGCTCATTCCAGCCGCCTCCACCGCGGCTGGCCAAGAGCCTATGCCTGCACGCAGACGCGTCGGGCGTTTTACGTCCAAGTGGCGGTGCCAATGCGGTTGCCGGATGCTGGCCGACTTCCCGGGAGTAATCTCCCACAAGCCGGTTAATGGCCAATGTGACAAGCGGCACCAGCTCTGGGCATTGCGTTCAGAAGATAGGCTACGACATGGCCTGATTACAACAACTATTGAGCGAGCTCGCGTAGCAGGCCGACGTGTTCCACATCCACGGCACTGGCAGGCGCTCGCGGAACTGGTGGGAGTGCGCATCAAACCCACACTGCTGTATTTGAGCGATGGCCAGCGTAGCGCCCTCAGACTCCGCATACCCCTTTCTGGGGGCTCTGATTGTGCTTTGTCGTGTTAACCACAGAGGGAATAAAGGGACTTACACGCCGCCCAATTGACCTGGACTGCCTCAGCGGTTGTACACCGGCAGCGGGCCACGCAAGTCCTGCCAAACCTGGTCGCACGCTTTAACCACGTCTTCAGGTAAGGGCCCGTCTTCGCCAGCTGCAAGATTCTCGTTCAACTGCTCCAAACTTGACGCTCCGAGGATGACCACATCCGCTGACGTGTGGTGCAACAACCAGCTAAGCGACAGGCTGACCAGCGAGCGACACGACTGACTTGCTATCTCGCGCAACCGCTCAACAGCCGTGAAATACGGTTTATGCCAATAGCGGCCCTGATAGCGGGTGTTGTTATCAAAACGCGTACCCTGCGTGAACACTTCCTGCTTGTGCTTGCCAGTCAGCAGCCCCCCTGCCAGTGGGTTGTACACCACGGTCGAGACGCCGAACTCCTTGCACATGGCGAGATATTCCTGCTCGATGCCGCGCGCCAGCAGGTTGTACATCGGTTGCGAGATGTAAGGTGACGCGTAGCCGCGCTCGTTCGCTAGCCACAGCATCTGCACCACTTCCCAGCCAGCAAAGTTCGATGACGCGACATAGCGCACCTTACCCTGCTTGACTAGTGAGGTCATCGTTTCCAGCGACTCTGCAATCGGAACGGCGTGGTCGGGCAGGTGAAAGTAGTAAATGTCCAGGTAATCTGTCTGCAAACGCTGAAGCGTCTCATCAATGGCTTTGAGAATTGCTTGCCGCGAAAGCCCTTTCTGATCGGATTCCTCGCCTATTTTGAACCCCACCTTGCTTGAAATCACCAGCTGGTCGCGGCGTCCCTTCACCGCATTACCGAGCATCGTCTCAGCCACACCTAACTGATACATGTTGGCGCTGTCGAAAAAATTGATACCGACATCCATGCACCGATCAATTAGCCTTGTCGAGTCCAATTGATCCAGTGGCTTGCCAAACGTCATCGTGCCGAAACAAAGTCGCGACACTTCGAGGTCAGTGTGCGGCAGTTTCAAATGGGGAACCCTCATTGTTTTGTCCGGGAACTGGATTCAACTCCTCCCCATACGGCACTGGGCTTTCACTAGAAGAATCGAGGTCGTTAACCAATCGCCGATTAGTTTCGCACAGCGCCTTCGTCATTCGAGAGAGTGTCCACCAACAGCTCTTTGTTCCTCAAGGGCGACGTGCTCGGACGGGGTACATTGAGGTCTGGGTTCGAGGCGACACGTAACTGCAACAGATATGGTCCATCTTGAGTTTGCATCCAAGAGGTAAGCACTTCAAGTTCGGCGGATGTCGTGACCGAGACGGCTGATCTATATCCACAAGCGAGGGCCACTGCTGGAAACTCAGTAGCAGGTTGCGAAGTTGCAAACCCGCCGACCGACTCGTGAATTCCATTATTAAACAAGACATGAATCATGTTTCTAGCTCCGGAAGCTCCGATCGCAGCCACAGATCCTAAGTGCATCAAAAGCGCACCGTCCCCGTCCAAACACCACACGCGTCTTTCGATTGCCCCCAAAGCAATTCCAAGGGCAACCTGAGAGGCAAGTCCCATACCGCCCACAACTAAAAGGTCGTTATTCAATGCGCGACTGGTCGTGCGGCGGTGTTCCGCAAGGTTTCTAGAAATAAAACCCACTGTGGTAATGCAAATGTCGTCCAATGGAATACGACGGCAAAGATTGACAAGCGCCTCGGCGCCGCACCACTTACTTGAATCACCAACTGCCGCAGGCTTGTCCCCAGGCGAAATTGTGCCTCGCTCCACCAATAGCGCATGGGGTCTGCCGGTGCTGCGGATCTGACTTAACGCAGATAAGACAGCCTCGCGGGCTTCCCGCTCTGTGTGCGGCAGAATCACGAAGGGAATCTCCAGACTCCGCAAGATAGACTCAGTCGCTGCCCCCATGAGCCGGTGCTGAACTTCGTCCGTCTGCCCGGGTTGTCCGCGCCAGCCGATCAACAAGAGCAAGGGAATACTGAACACGTCTGAGCTGGCAAGGGATGCTAGTGGGTTAACGGCATTCCCAAGGCCGGAATTTTGGAGGTAAACAAGAGGGATTGAGCGTGTGGCCAAATGCCACCCTATTGCAACCGCCACTGCTGCTCCTTCATTCACGGCAACCTCATGTCTCATACCGCAGTGACCGGACGTGAGTGCCCTGCAGAAGCCCCCAAGAACCGAATCGGGAACGCCCGTGGCGAATGAGACGCCCCCTTCGGCGCACCACGCAGCGACCATATCGCCACTCAACATGCGCACTCCTCCAAGAGCGACAATAACTCTGACGTCGAAGTGCAGTTGATCTCGCATTCAGCCGCCCGCCCATGGAGCAGGATGCTCTCGGCTGTTCTGTGCATGGCACGTACTGCGGAGCGAAGCAATTGATTGGCGTAAATCACGACATTCACTCCCCAAGACCGTAACTCTTCTTCGCTCACGAATGAGTAAGCAGTCGGTATCGCGAAAAGAGGATCTGTATGGTGGGTAGTCCGGAATGCTTCGCAGAACGCCTTAACCTCCTCACCGTCCGTCGCCCGACTGTGAATCAGGATGCCGTCCGCACCTGCGTCAAGGTACCGGTCGGCTCTGTATAAGGCCTCCGCGATTGTATTACCTAGAATAAGGCTCTCGATTCGAGCGACAAGCATGAAGTCGGCGTATGTCCGACCCTCAATGCCAGCTCGCAGTTTCGAGCAGAAATCGTTTACTGACGCTTGCTTCTGCTGGGCCCCTTTTGCGCCCAGCGAGTTGCATTTTGGGCCGGTCTTATCCTCAATAATTACGCACGAGACGCCGAGTTGTTCAAGTCGTCGAACCACTCTCATGAAGTTATCCGGCGAGCCCCCACTGTCGCCGTCAACGATCATCGGCTTTCGACTGACGTCCATAATTTCTCGAATTGTGATCATTTGAGTGGTGCCGTCGATCAATTCGCAATCAGGCTTACCCCGTATCGCAGAGTTCGTTAGGCTGCTGAGCCACATTGCATCAAATTCCTGCCTGACGTGGTTTTCTATCACGTATGACGTATCGGCGATCATCCCAGAGAGCCCACTATGAGCCTCGATTGCACGCAACATGTCCTTTGATCCCATTACAGTTCGTAGGGATTTCATCCTCTGCTCTGCAGAGGGCACCTCTTTCTTTTGGGCTTGGATCAGTTCCGTTGAGGACACTCCCAACGTATACGGGATCTCGATCAAGTGCCCACCCCACTCCTGCAGGACTTCGATCGCCCTGCGCCGAACGTCGGACTGAATCCCTGTGCGCCAATCATCACCGTGAACCAAGTATGCTGGTCGAAGCCTCCGGAGATTCGGTCCGTAATCCAAGGTTTCTTGGATCTCGATATGAGATACAAGCTTCAGGCTTTCCAGAAGACAACGCCGTTGTTCAAACGGCATATATGGTGCTCGCTTGTAAGATGAGATCGCTTTGTCCGTCAGCAGGCCGACTGTGACCTTTCCCCATTTGGCTGCCTCAGTGAGCACATTGATGTGGCCTGGGTGGAGTATGTCCGCAGCCATCGCAACGTAGACCTCAGTCGCCTGCTCAGTTGCGCTAGATGGCCGAATGGCATCGACAACGCAGTTCGTCGAATAGTTCATAAGGCACTCCTTCACTCTGCATTGGGCATACAAGAGTGTGCCCAGACCGCGAGAACCACGAGATTCCGACTTGTCGTGAATATCGGAGTTGGCCCAAGCCTCCCTCAGCGTAACCGTGACACCTGCGTGCAGTGCTCTAAGGCGACGGCTTCTGTGGACAACTGAAGAGGCAGTCACGTCATCACCGACCTGATCCTCTCCCGCACCACCTCATGTGGGTTATCACTGACGTCACAGCAGATGCTAATTCTCCAACGCAACCTGGAACCACAATAATCACTGTCACAGATGATTAGATTCCCGAAATGGGACGAATTGAGCCTACACGAAAAGCCCCAACTATCTTGCTGTGCGTAGCCGCCGGAACACCTTTTCACACTGAAGAGCTATTTCGCAGGGCACTCTGCGTTTCTCGGGCCGTGACTCGCCAGGTCGGCGTAGACTGTTGTTTCTCGCAAAGGCAGCCGTTGAGTTCGAGCAGCCAACCCAAATGAGCGAATCTACTCTGTCGACCTTACTTGGCGCTGAGGCAACATTCAGGATAATACTAACGATCGTAGGCGCGACGATATTTGCATTTGTGCGACCCACAATCCATCTCTTCCTACGCCCAAAACGACATTTGTACTATACGAAAGGTCCCCCCTCGACCTCCCAAGGAGTGGCTTATTTCGTAGCATTATTGGTTGCTGGCTCTACCGCGACGGCGGCAGTCATTGCCGCATACATATATTTTCCATCGAAAGAACAGCTCGTCTTAGACGTCATCCTGTCTCTGTCCGCTGCGATTGGACTTGTAGGCCTTGTCTGCGTGTTTTCCTTTCAGGTCAAGCAAGTGTGGTGGTCGCTTCGAAGGAATATCGGAAGAGTCAGGAGCCTCGCATTGGTCGCGATTTGCCTCGCTCCAGTTCTCTTTGCATTTTCAACTGCGACTGCGTGGTCATTGCTGCAACGATTCTTTCTCTGTGCCTCTGGGTTGCTGCCAATTGTGATCTGCCTCGTGATTTGGCAATTAGGTGGCCGCGGCACAGAGGGGCAATTCGCGGAGAAACCTGCAAGCATGCTCTCGCCAGCGCGGCGATCAAGCCCGAGAGTAGTGCTATTGATTTTCGACGAACTTGATGAGCGGGTCGCATTCGATGAACGGCCTTCGGGGCTGGAACTGCCTTGTATGGACCAATTCTTGTCGGAATCAGTGGTCTGCCCTGCAGCTTATCCTCCCGCTAATTGCACGGAGATTTCAATCCCCGCATTCATGATCGGGAGGCTGATCGATGAGACCGATGTTGCCGGCCCCATTTCTATTGGGCTGAGATTTTCCGGCACGTCCAAGTATGAGCCTTTTAGCGAACAGATGACCATCTTTCATCGTCTCAGAGAACGCACTCTCAACTGCGGTGTGGTGATGTCATATCATCCGGTGGGTCGGTTATTTGGCGATGTCGTCTCGGACTACCTCTGGCTCGAAGGTCCGACCCAGGAGAGTTCGATTGAAGGGTCTATCCTGGAAATGACAGGCTTCTTTCTTCGGAGCTTGCTGGAAACTCCCAAATACTCTTTGTTTGGCAGCACGCTGACTGCTAACTTGGCGATAACGCACTTTGTGAAAAGCTCAGCCGCTGCGATTCGAATGGCTTCCGACCCACGTTTAGATGTCGCCTTCCTCCACTGGACCATCCCACATGCTCCATATATTTACGACCGGAAACGGACGAGGCTGGGCAGAACGAGCATGGGTCCGGATGGATATCTAGATAATCTTGCCTTGGCCGACGTCGCGCTGAGTCGGATTCGAAGCGAGATGGTGAGCGCTGGCTTATGGGAGAAATCAGTTGTGATCATGACTTCCGACCACTGGTGGCGATATGCTGCGGGTCTAGACGGGAAAATGGACCAACGAGTTCCCTTTGCTGTGCGTTTTCCAGGTGGGAGTCAACGCACAACCTACGCAGAGCCATTTAACACAGTTGCACTGCACGATTTGACGCTTGCGATCGTTGATGGATGCGTAAGCTCTTCGTCAGATGTGGTGGCATGGCTGGCCGACAACGCGACATACGCTGCTCCCACAAAACTTTAGACGCAAGCTACGGGTGTTACCGCGTGCAGCGGAGCAGGGTGAATCAAGTCGCGGTGCATGCGAAACTTATTTGTCGGGCGGCGGGAGGTCCGCGAGGTTCAGTACTGGACGCTGCTCCACTCGCGCTTTACGTTCCTCCTTCTCTTTCCAGCGTTAAAGGTGCGATTGAAGGTCGCAGCGAGACCGGCGACTTCGCGCCCATCCCAGAAACCAGGCACAGTGATTAAGCCCTGCTTGTAAGACATTTGATGCAGCGGAGTCGCTGGTTCAACGAATCCCTGCCGTAAGCATTCAGTGAGCAGAGCCGAACCGATGATTGGCGTGGCCGTAAAGAACGAAGCGCTGTCAAAACCCGACTCTTGTGCGAAGTCAAATGTCCTGTGCATTTCTTCGATTGTCTCTCCGGGGTGACCAAACATCGGTGGCATCCCAAGGATGAAGAAGCCGTGGACACTTATGCCTACACCGCGGGCGTACTCGATAAGGTGCTTAGTCCTCGTCAGGTTGAGAGGCTTTTGGATAAGATCCGTCAATACACGCTGAACTCCACTCTCCACTGAGAATGTCACCTGATAGCAGCCGGACTGGACCATCAAGTCCAGCAATTCTTCGTCCATGCGCCAGAGCGCTGTTCCTGCCGGAGTGCACCAGGGCAAACCAACGGCCTTTAGACCGGTGAAGAGCGCCTTCGCGTGGGCCTTGTCATTCGTAACATTGTCGTCTTGAATGTGAAACTCGTCTATGTTGTACTGCTGCTTTAGTGTCTGCAACTCGCCAATTACATTGCCAGGGCTTCGGCGCCTCAGTTTACCTCCCCAAAAATTGGTGGTCGTGCAAAAAGTGCACTTCGCTGTACAGCCCCGGCTTGTGTAGATTTGGCCTACACGATGACCCACCGTGTACGGCGATTGATAAGCCCCGATTGTAAAGTACTTCTCCATGCTGTAGAGATGCCACGCTGGATAAGGAATGTCGTCGATTTCGGCCCAATGTCCTGCACTGTCTACTCGCTTGCGTTTTATCAACGTCATAGTAGAACTGGTGCGGATCTTGTCGCCATCTCGAATTACTGCGTTGCTGATCTGAGTGATGTCCCCAGAACCATTCAAGGCTTCCAGATATGTCAAGAATGATGCTTCGGATTCACCGATGAAGACAGCGTCTAGACCGAGGTCCTCTAAGTAGTTTGTGGGATAATACCGCGCATGCGCACCACCAGTTACCAACTTAGCGGCAGGGCACACCTGGCAGGCAACCCGGAAGACGTCGGCGACGACGTCTGCTTGGTTGGAGAAGATGCTTGAGACGCCAACTACGTCCGGGCCAAAAGACTTGATTTCCGCTGCGATCTGATCTGAACTCAGGCCGTAAGTGACGAACTCCGCGTCGTCTTCCAGCGCGGTCTGCTGTTCGTATCCTTCCACTAGGCAGTCCAGAATTCGGACGGTGTATCCGTTCATTTCGAGCACCGAGGCAATATAGCCTAGGCCTAACGGGTAAGTGCATCGGGGAAGATCGCCTCGGAAAAGGGTGGCCGGTGGGGAGATTAACAGAATCCTCTGATACTTGCGATTAGCACCTGAAGGTGCATGGTTCTCGATTACCCCGTAGTTGCAACGCTGCAGCCGACCGCGGTCAAAGTGCTGCCCTTTGAGGTCTCGAATTTTCGTAGGCATCTTTTGTCAACCTCTAGTAACCGCGACATTCTTGCGCCTGTATTGAATGTGCGGCACCCGATCAGGCAAGTTGAATAGCGTTCGCATGCAAACTGTAGAGGCGGGATTCCTTGGACTGCTTAGAATCGATAGATGGCCTTGTCAACAGAGTGCATCGGTATCTCTTATAATGCCGTGGCTCCTAAATACGAACTGTTGATTTGAGCCTAAAGATGACCAATCAACAGTGACTTCAGTTACGGTCCTATGTGACAGAAGTGTGCTCCAGGTTCGATCACTCTGCTCATCCGTTCCCGTAATCCCCACCCCGATTCCGTCTCTCGCGCCCCGCACCCCGCCCCGGAGCCGCGCACAGCACGCGATTGCCGCTTCGACCATCTGATCGCGAACGGTCACGACCGCACGCGCCGCATCGTTTACCACTTGGCAAGATTATCTACTTGACTCAAATCAGCGCTTCTGCTACATTGTGCTAGATGATTCATTTGGCACGCTTTCGGGTTGATTTTACTGCCGTTTCCAGCGAGTTCATCCGCTCAATGTGCTTCTTGGTAGCGTTCAGGAGCTTGGGATGGAATACGTGCGCGGCCAGTTCGTCGCTGGTCATCTCGATTGGGTGTTTCTTAATCTTCCTTGGCATGGTGACGCTATGACCTCCGCTCCCGTTGATCTGATGACGCTGGTTGAGCAGTTTGGAACCGATGACAAGTGCCGCGAAGCCTTGACGCATCTGCGCTGGCCGAAAGGCATAAAGTGTTTGCGTTGCGGTCACGATAAGGTGACGCCAGTAAGCGAGCGCAAGGTGTACGACTGCAATTCATGTCACTACCAATTCTCTGCGACTGTGGGAACCATGTTCCATGACTCTCACTTGCCGCTGACTAAGTGGTTCTTCGTTACCTACCTGATGACCGAATCTAAGAAGGGCATCTCGGCCTCTCAGGTCTATCGTATGCTTGGCAAGAAAAGTTACAAAACCGCATGGTATCTCTGCCACCGGATTCGTGCCGCTATGGTAGAAGCGCAGCGCCCTAAGATGGGCGGAACAGTTGAGATGGACGAAACCTATGTCGGCGGAAAGCAGCACGGTTATGGAAGCGGCTGGCGCGGCGAAAGGCACAAGAAAGAAGTGGTCATTGGTATTCGTCAGCGCAGCGGCGATCTGCGGTTCTTTCACGCCGAAGATGCTAAAAGTGGCACACTGGAAAAGTACATCAATGAGAACATCAGCACGGATGTTGATGTCATCGTGACCGATGACCTGCCAGCCTACCCGAAAGCTCTTGGCGAACTGCAAGAGAACCACGAGACCGTGAACCATACCGCGAAAGAGTACGTCCGATATGAGAACGGCTTCATGGTTACGACGAACACCATTGAATCGGCATTCTCTCTTCTCAAGCGCGGCATTATCGGAACGTGGCATCGTATCAGCGCTAAACATCTGCAAGCCTATCTTGACGAAATGTGCTTCCGTTTCAATAATCGTAAGAACCCCTGCCTTTTCCGTGACACGCTTCTTAAGATGCTAGAAGCGGAGCATGTTGAGTACAAAACGCTCACCGCTGCTTAACTATTCCAAGCCTAGTTACTCTTATAGAACGGTCGTCCAGAGATCGAAGTTCCCAATTTAGCTTGAAATTAGGGCGTAACGGGTTGGGTAAATCCACGCGCATAGCAGGTACTTCCTTTCCGGTTATAGTGTGCGCATGAACTTGAGATTCCATTGTCGGACCCGTTGTAGACCCTCCCGTTATTCCCTCACATGGGTTATCGCATTCAGCGCCAAACGCTGAATCAGGTAGTGGATTATCAACCGTTAGGGTAACCATAACCCCCGGCCTGTGCTTGTCGTCAACCGGAAGGGGTTCCTGAGTCCATGTTACCTTCGCAAGAGGAGGAGCGGGATTAATAATTGTTGGACTACCGCTTATATCCCCTCCAGCACAAATACCACCGGGGCAATTCTGAACAACTGGTGGAGTGGTGCTGTTACTGTCTTGGCTTGGTGTAACATTCTTGTTCTCCGACTGTACGCCCTTGCTAGTTTGATTCTTGGTAGTTTGCAGCCATAGATAGTTAATACGAACCACTCCAGCATAGTGTCGGACATTGTCGGCTTGTATGGTTATCATATAAAACACCTCAGTACTTGGCTTGCTCGTTGCAACCGATATACTGATAAAGTATTCGAGTGTAAGCTCTGAGAATGGCTTGAGTAAAGGGATTTTGTAATCGGCCTGAGTATCCGAGAATGGTAACTGCTTTCCGCCTGTGCTTTCGCCTTTTATTGGCACATCTGCCGTTATGCTCACGCTAGCATTCGTGATCGGCACCTTCCCCTTGTTCCTAATAACGATGTTGTCTATCGTTGATGTCTGGCCAAACGGAATGAATCGTATTCGAGGGCTTGTGCTTTTCGCAATTAACTTTATTGAGTTTTGGGCGTCTAAATCTTGAAGGCTGTTTTTGAACTTAATCTCCGACACCTCAAATCGGTCTCTCTCGGACACGAATAAGGAAAGTGGCGGTTCCTCATTGGCGGTCAAATGTGATGAACGTATCGTGTCCTCTGCTTTCGATAGGGCGGACAGGCCTAGCGAAATGCCTCGCCAATAGCCCACAGCGACAAGTCCACCAATCAAGAAAGCAGAGCAATATAAAAGCATGGGGTGCCTCTTCGCTTTGAGTGACGCAAAGTAATCTCTTATGCTCTGATGGTGCAATATTTCCCAAGACAAATGCATGGCGACAACAAACAGGAGGAACGGAAGGTATCCGCCGACTACGTCTGGGAAGAAATACATAAGTCCTCCCACGACAAGCCCAGCGACAATAAGCTCGACAATGAACTTCCACGGTCGGTTAAGCATCCTGTAGCATTGTGCTCCGCTCCCCTGTTTGAGTCAAGGGGATAATCTTGCCACTTGGTAATGAGGGCAGTTTCAGATCGCCCTATCTCCTATCCCCAGAGCGGTTTGTCCCTCGTTCTTGCTGCCTGTTAGACTTCCGTTCTTCCGAGTGGGATTTTGGAGGGGCTCAATGGATTAGCTCCGGCAAATCGCCATGTCGTAAGTAATCCGGGGCAACCAGCCGATCGGCGGGTTCGCCTTCTCGAAGATTTTCCAGAAGTCCGGTTGGAGGAAACCTTACCGCGCTTCCGCGAATCCCGTTAGCGAATCTCTACATTCTCGAACCCAAGGCCCGTCAGCATGCTGGTAAGCGTCTGGCGGGCATTTTCGTCGGCGGTCTTCAGGATGCCGTCCTGCAATGCGGCTGCCTGAATTTGGCGCTCAGCTTCCTGGCGTACCTCGCCTTCAAGATTCGGATCGGCCGTGGAG
>ODAK010004948.1_pt1 | contig 13587 bp, 11 predicted proteins | sample 1539591 | NCBI WGS metagenome assembly ODAK01 (sample SAMEA3539303, study PRJEB22396) | soil metagenome | biome: tundra; feature: field; material: soil | place: USA | collected 2010-05 | depth 0.15 m | reverse complement strand
GCAGGTCGGTGGCGCTCATCCCCAGCCGATCCGCGATCGCCTGGTTGTGCAGGACCGTCCAGGCCACCTGACGGCGCACCGCCTCGGTGAGGCGGCGGATCAGGTCGGCACGCAAGGGAGTTGACTCGAGACGGCTCATCTGCTTACCATCTAGTTTGCTTAGTTACTAAGATATCATCGCAGGAGACCTATCGTGAACGAGAAGTATGGCAGCCCGCGCCGGCGCTTCCAGCTGCCGGAGATGGAGGGACGGATGGCGCACTGGTACGCGCGCCAGCGCGGTTCGGCGAGCCAGCTCGCGGAGTGCCGGAGCGAGGCGGCAAGGCTCACCGCCGGCCTTCCTGCCGGCGCCGCGGTGCTCGAGGTGGCCCCTGGCCCCGGTTACCAGGCCGTCGAGATGGCGAGCGCGGCAGCGGTCCGAGTGACGGGGCTCGACATCAGCCGCACCATGGTGGAGATCGCCGCCGAGACGGCGCGACGGGCGGGGGTGGACGTCGAGTTCCGCCAGGGCGACGTCGCCGCCATGCCCTTCGCCGCCCTCTCCTTCGACCTGATCGTCTGCCAGGCGGCGTTCAAGAACTTCCGGCAGCCCCGGGCGGCCCTGAACGAGATGCACCGGGTGCTGCGCCCCGGCGGGACGGCGGTGATCCAAGACATGAATCGGGAGGCGACCGGCGCCGACATCGCCCGCGAGGTGAGGGGGATGCGGCTCAGCCGAGTCAACTCCTTCATGACCAGGCTGACGCTCTCCACCATGCTCCGGCGCCGCGCCTACTCGGCGGCCCGATTCGAACGCCTGGTGGCTCACACCGCTTTCGGCAGTTGCGAGACCCACACCTCGGGGATGACCCTCGAGGTGCGGCTGACCAAGCCGGCGGCGGCTTGATCGTGCCCAAGGCTGTGACGCCCACGGAACCGGTGGCCCCGTTGGCGGTGCGGGTGACCGGCCTGCGCAAGTCGTTCTCGGGCCGGGGGGGGCGGGTCGAGGCCCTCCGCGGCGTCGACCTCTCGGTCCCGGCCGGCCAGATCTACGGCTTCCTGGGCCCCAACGGGGCAGGGAAGACGACGGCGCTGCGCATCCTCACCACGCTCCTGCGGGCCGATGCCGGCGAGGTGGTGGTCGCCGGACTGGACGTCAGCAGCCACCCCGCCGCGGTGCGCCGGCGCATCGGATACGTCGGTCAGCGCGGCGGAGCCGACATCGAGGCGACCGGACGCGAGAACCTCGTCCTCCAGGGCCGGCTGTACGGGATGGGCCGGCACGAGACGGAGCGCCGCGCCGATGAGCTGATCGAGCGGCTCGACCTTGCGGCCTTCTGCCGGCGCATCGCCCGCACCTACTCGGGCGGCCAGCGACGCCGGCTCGAGGTGGCGCTCGGCATCGTGCACCGCCCCGACGTGCTCTTCCTCGACGAACCCACCCTCGGGCTCGACCCGCAGAACCGGGCCAACCTCTGGGACCAGCTCCGCCGGCTCCGCGACACCGGGACGACCGTCCTCCTGACCACCCACTACCTGGACGAGGCGGATCAGCTCAGCGATCGGGTCGCCATCATCGACAACGGCCTGGTGGTCGCCGAGGGACCGCCGGAGGAGCTCCGCGGGCGCCATCCGGCCGGGGTCACCATCACGCCGCGCCCGGGGTCCGCCGATCTCGCCGCGGTCGCTGCCGAGCTGGGGCGCGAGCCACTCGTCCGAGGGGCCCGGATCGACGGCGATACCATCCGGGTCGACCTCGACAGCGCCACCACGGGGATGGCGGCGATCTTTGACCTGCTGCGGGCCCGCGGTGTCGAGGTCCTCGGGGTCTCCTTGCGGGAGCCCTCGCTGGACGACGTCTTTCTCCACGAGACCGGACGTTCCCTCCGCGACGCCGGACACCCGGCGGCCATGGAGGCGATCGCATCATGACCTTCCTGCTGCAGACGGCTCTGCTCGCGCGCCGGCGCATCCTGGAGACGCTCCGCCAGCCGATCTGGGTGTTCATGGGGATGAGCGTCCCGCTCATGTACCTGGCCCTCTTCGCCCCCCTGCTCAAGCCGCTCGCTGGCGGTCCCGGCTTCCCGGGAGGGAGCGTCCTCGACGTCTTCGTGCCCGGCATCCTGGCCCTGATGGCCTTCGGATCTGGGATGGGCGCCGGCTGGATCGTGATCGGGGAACTGGACTCCGGCGTCATCGAACGGCTGCGGGTCACGCCGGCGAGCCGCGTGGCCCTGGTGCTCGGAACTGTCCTCCGCGACGTGCTGATGTTCGTCGTGCCCGCGGCCCTGGTGCTGGTCGTCGCCACGCCGTTCGGCTTCCACACGCACTGGGCCGGCCTCGCCATCCTGCTCGGCCTGCTGGCCCTGCTCACGGCGGCGTGCTCGGCGGGCTCGGCCGCCCTCGGCATCACCCTCAAGCAGATCGGGAGCCTGGCCGCCGTGGTCACCGGGCTCCAGCTTCCCCTCACCCTGCTGGCCGGCGTGCTCCTCCCCCTCTCCCTGGGACCCGGCTGGCTGCAGGGATTGGCCCACGCCAATCCGATGTACTACGCGGTCGAGGCGGCCCGCGAACTGGCCTCAGGGACGCTGGCCTCGACGACCGTCGCCGAGGGCTTCGGGGTCATGGGGGCGGCGGCGCTGATCGCGATCTGGTGGAGCACCCGCGTATACCGACGCGCCATGGCCTGACATCGCCATCCCTGCGCATGTCGAACAAACTCCGAGCGGCAAAGGCCCGGCGATTGTCGAAGATCACGCGGCGCGTCCGGCCCCCGCGGATGTCAAGCGCGACGCCGATTTGTGGCCTGTGGGGCAAAGATCCCAGTCGCCAGCAAGGGCTTCCGCCCTGCCACTGGACTGACGGAGACCCCGGAGATACCCTGTGGCGGGGAGCGCGTACGCCGCGCTCAATTCGAGGAGAGCCGCCCATGACGAGCACACCCATGACCACTGCGGAACCGCGGCCGGCCGCCGCGAGACCGACGGAGGTGGCGATCGGCGATCCTGCTCCCCTGGGGTTGGCCGGATTCGGTCTCACCACCCTGATCCTGTCCGTCGTGAACGCCGGTTGGTTCGGCAACGCCGCGATCGTGCCCCTGACCGGGTCGACGCTCTCGATGGCCGTAGCGTTCGGCGGCCTCGCCCAGTTCGTGGCCGGCCTCTGGGCCTTCCGCCGGGGCAACACCTTCGCGGGCACCGCGTTCTGCAGTTACGGCGCCTTCTGGCTCAGCTTCTTCCTGCTGGTCCAGGTCTATCTGGGTGGCATCATCACGGGGGCGCCGAACGCCTGGCTGGGCTGGGTCGGGCTCTACCTGCTCGCGTGGGGCATCTTCACCGCCTACATGACCATCGCGTCGTTGGGTGCTGCCAAGGCGGTCACCGTCGTCTTCGTCCTGCTGACCCTGACCTTCGTGGTCCTCGCCCTTGGCTGGTTCACCGGCAGCGTCAAGACCTTCGGCGCCAGCGCCGACGGCCTCATCAACATCGGTGGATACCTCGGCATCCTGACCGCCATCGCGGCGCTCTACGCCTCCTTCGCCGACGTCGTCAACGCGACATGGCACAGGGTGGTGCTTCCGACCGGGTCCCCCTTCGTCAGCTGACGGGGGCTCGGCCCTCGCCGGGGGACCGGGCCGTGCCCGGTCCCCCGTGCGGTGGGACGCCGGCTACTCGGCCTTGCCGAAGGCCTCGATCTCCTTCTGCTCCTGGGCCGACAGCTCCCGGGGCAGCTGTCCGCGGGACAGCTTCTCGCTCTGCACGTGGTGCTTGATCTGCTCCACCACCTCCGGATTGGCCAGAGTGGTGATGTCACCGACGTCGGTGAAGTTGGAGATGCCGGCGATGACCCGGCGCATGATCTTCCCGGAGCGTGTCTTGGGCATGTCCGAGACGATCCAGACGTTCGTGGGGCGGGCGATCTTGCCGATCTCGACCTCGATCGCCTTGACCACCTTCGCCTCCAGCTCCGCTGACGGTTTGAAGCCGGGCTTGAGTGAGATGTACATCTCAACCGCCTTGCCGCGCATCGCGTCGATGACGGGCACGGCGGCCGCCTCAGCCACCTCATTGACGGTGATGGCCGCGGACTCCAGCTCCTTGGTTCCCAGCCGGTGGCCGGCGACGTTGATGACGTCGTCGACCCTTCCGAGGATCCGGAAATAACCGTCGGCGGCCTCGAGCGCGCCATCCCCGGCAAAGTACGGCCAGTCGTGCCAGTCCTTGCTCTTCAGGTCCTTGCAGTACTTGCGGTAGTAGACCTGCACGAAGCGCTCCGGCTGTCCCCAGATGGTCTGCATGATTCCGGGCCAGGGGTTGCGGATGCAGATGTTGCCCGCCTTGCCGCTGCCCGGCTCGACCACCGTCCCCTCCTCGTCGAGGATCACCGGGTAGATGCCGAGCGCGGCCGGCCCGCAGCTCCCCGGCTTCATCCCCTGGAGACCGGGGAGCGTGGAGCCCAGGAACCCGCCGGTCTCGGTCTGCCACCAGGTGTCGACGATGACCGCCTCGCCCTTGCCCACGGACGTGTGATACCAGCGCCAGACGTCGGGTTCGATCGGCTCGCCGACCGTGGTCATGTGCTTGAAGCGGTAGTCGTACTTCGCCGGCTCGTCCGGCCCCAGCTTGCGCAGCATCCGGATCGAGGTCGGGGCGGTGTGGAAGATGGTGACCCCGAGGCGCTCGGCGATGCGCCAGGCCCGTCCGGCGTCGGGATAGGTCGGTACGCCCTCGTAGAGCACGCTGGTGGTGCCCAGCGCCAGTGGTCCGTACACGATGTACGAGTGGCCGGTGATCCAGCCGATGTCGGCCATGCACCAGTAGGTGTCCTCGGGGTGGATGTCCTGGTAGTACTTGGAGGTGCCGGCCACGTAGGCGAGGTAGCCGCCGGTGGAGTGCTCGGCACCCTTGGGGTGGCCGGTGGTGCCGCTCGTGTACATGAGGAAGAGGGGAGCCTCCGCCGGCATCGAGGTCGGAGGCACGACGGCACGCTGGTACTGGCCGATGACGTCGTCGACGAAGACGTCGCGGCCCTCGACCATCGGGGTCTCCGACGCGTACTCGCCGGCATGGCGCCGGAAGACCAGCACCTTGTCGACCTCCTGGCCCAGCGACGCGGCTCGGGTCACCGCCTCGTCGGCCTTGACCTTGTGATCGACCAGGTCGCCATTCCGGTAGTAGCTGTCGATGGTGACCAGGAACCGGCTCTGGGAGTCGGCGATCCGCTCCCCGCAGGCGGCGCCACTGAAGCCACCGAAGACCTCGGAGTGGATGACCCCGAGGCGGGCGCAGGCCAGCATCGCCACCGGGAGCTCGGGGACCATGGGCATGTGGAGGGTGATCCGGTCGCCCGCCTTGAGCCCGCAGTAATCGCGGAGCAGGGCGGCGAACGCGTTGACCCGGCAGTAAAGCTCACGGTAGGTGATCGCCTGGGTCAGCTCGCCCTCGGGCTCCGGCACCCAGATCAGCGCCGCCTGGTTTCCCCGCGTCTCCAGGTGCCGATCGACGCAGTTGTAGGAGGCGTTGAGCCGGCCGCCCACGAACCATTTCCAGAACGGCGGGTTGCTGCTGTCCAGGGTGGTATGCCAGTACTGGTCCCAGGTCAGGAGGTCGGCGTACTCCCGGAAGCACTCCGGGAAGTTCTCCTCTCGGAAACGTTCCAGGATCGCCGGATCGTGCGCGTTGGCCTGACCGACGAAGCGCGGCGGGGGCTGGATGTACTCCTCCTCCCGCCAGTGCACCGCGATCTGGGCTTCCGAAACGTCGACTTGTTCCCCAATGGCCATGGGTCGTCCTCCGCTCTTGCGGTTCGGCGAAACGCCGCCGTGCCGGACCCGTCCGGAGTCCTCGATCCATCTTGGGACGGGGTTCGCTCGGGGTCAAGAAGCGGCGCTCGAGGAGGACTGCCGAGCGGGCTCTTGCTCCGCCCTCCCGACCCCACCCGCGCTCCCCGGTGCGCCGTGGCCTGAGAGTGGAGCCTCCCCACCTCCTCAGCGGTGGGCGATCGCGGCGGTGATGGCCGACACGGTGCCCGACGGGTCGTCCACCCCGATCACCAGCTTCGCGTAGTGCTCGTCATGGAGCCGGATGGCGATCGCCCGATTCGGGTCGTGGACGTCCCAGAACGCCCACTCGCCGTGCTGCAGGAACCGCCCCGCAGTGACCACGCCGGGCAGATTGCTGCCCACCCTCATCCCGTGGTAGATCTCGTGCGCCTCGGGCGGCGCGACCTCCACCCCGGCGACATGCTGCAGCGGCACCTCGAGCTGGCTCTTGAGGGCGAGGAACTTGTCCGCGCCCCGGATGTGCACGATGAGGTGGTCGGGGGTGATCTCGATGTCTGCCATGGGCTGAGCATAGCCGCGCCACGGCGCCAGGACAGCCGCGACGCGGGAGTTCCTGCGGCGTTCGTCATGTATAGTTGACAGCATGATCGCCTCGCTCCCTCCCCCCTACCGGGCCTCGACGGCCCTCGCCGACGACTCGGTGCGCGTCGTGATGGAGGCGATCGACACCCTGCCGATCGGGGACCGGCTGCTTGCCCTGAGGTCCATCGCTGGTCTGGTGGGGAGCCGGCGGGCGGGGACCGTCGTCGCGGCGCGGACCGCGGGCATGAGCTGGGCCGAGATCGCGGACCGGCTCGGAACGTCCCGCCAGGCGGTCTGGAAGCGGTTCGGCCCCGAGGAGGCCGATCCCCCCTCTCCGAGGACGTACTCCAGCTGCGCCTCCTACAAGGCCGTCACCACCCGCCCGCCACTGGAGATCGCCTCATGATCGACGCAGTCACCGACGCCACCTTCGCCGTCGACGTGGTCGCCGCGACCACCCCCGTCCTGGTGGAGCTCGGAGCGTCCTGGTGCCCGCCCTGCCGCGCGATGGCGCCCGTGCTCGCGGAGATCGCGAGGGAACGTGAGGGCAGCCTCCGGGTGGTCACGGTCGACTCGGACGCCAATCCCAAAGTCGTCGAGCGCTTCGGCGGGATGTCGGTCCCAACCCCCTCCTCTTCTCGGGAGGCGAGCAGGTCCGCCGGGTCGTGGGCTACAGCGCCAAGCCGAAGCTGCTTCGCATCGTGGACGAGACGCTCGCGGAGCACGTCGCGGCTCGCTGACGGGGAGGCGCGGACACGGTCACCGCGCCAATCGGCCACTATCCTTGCCACCAATGGCGAATCCCCTCCCCCAGCTCTCCGTGGTCATCCCGACCCGCAATGAGGCGGAGAGCCTCGGGGCACTCTGGGCGCGGCTGGAAACTGCGCTGGCCGGTGTCGACGCCGAGGTCTGTTTCGTCGATGACAGCGACGACGAGACCCCGGCTCGGCTCGCCGCCCTGCAGGCGGCGCATCCAGAGGTCCGCTGCCTGCTGCGCCGGGACGCCGAGCGAGCTGGCGGACTGAGCACCGCCGTCGTGGCCGGTCTCCACATGGCGCACGGCGATCTCGTCTGCGTCATGGACGCCGACCTTCAGCACCCCCCCGAGCTGATCCCCGAGATGCTCGCTGCGGCGGAGGCGGGCGCGGACCTGGTGGTGGCCAGCCGCTACGTCACCGGGGGCAGCGCCGGCGGCCTGGCCGGACTGGCCCGTCACCTGGTCAGCCGCGGCTCGGGTCTGGTGGCGCGGATACTCTTCCACGAGGCCCGGCAGAGCACCGACCCGCTCTCCGGGTACTTCCTCTGCCGGCGCCGCCTCATCGACGGCATCGAGTTCCGGCCGGTCGGCTTCAAGATCCTGCTGGAGCTGCTGGTCTGCGTCCCGGAACTGCGCGTGGTGGACGTGCCGCTCCGCTTCCAGGCGCGGGCGGCGGGTGCCAGCAAGGCCAGCGCCCGCCAGGGCGTCCTCTTCCTCCGCCACCTGGCCTCGCTCTTCTTCCGGGTCGACGGCTCGGCGCGGCTCTGGAAGTTTGGTCTGGTGGGCCTTTCAGGTCTCGGCCTCTTCCTGGCTGCACTCTGGGCGCTGGCCGGGCCGGCCCACCTGCCTCCGCTGCTCGCGTTCCTGCCCGCCTTCGCCCTCAGCTTCGCCTGGAACACGTTCTGGAATCGGACGTGGACCTTCGCCGACCAGCGCCGGCGGCGACGGCCGGGCGGCGGCCGCGGCTTCTTCACCCGCGCCCTCCTCGCCACTCTCCTCGTGATGTACCCCGCCTTTGCCCTGCTCTCACTCACCAGCCTGCCGGTCATCGCCTCGGGCACACTGGCAGCCGCAGCGGGGATGGCCGCGAACGGGCTGGCCAACTGGCGGAGCACGCGCCTCGCCCCAACGATCTGGGGCCAGGTCGCAGTCGACACCGCGGTGCGGCTGGGACTGACGCGATTGGCCCAGGCGGTCTCGGCCGACCGTGCCGTCGCACTCCCCCCCGGCGCCGCGGCGACCAGCTCGAGCGTCCCCGCCGAGCTGCTCGCGCGGGTGCGCAGGAGCCGTCGCGGAGCGATCTGGACGGAGAGCGCGTCCCATCGGCCGCAACGGCGCCGCGGCATCGACCTCACCTCGCATCTCCTGCTCCCGGTGGTCGAGGCAGGGCGACTCGCCGGCATCGTGGTCTGTGAGAGGCGCGCCACGCGGCCCTTCGACGCCTCCGACCTGGAGACCGGGCTGCACGCGGTCGACGAGCTGGCCGCAGCGCTCGTCGGTGCGGGGCTGGTCCTCTCCATCCCGCGAGAGGGTGCCATCGGGGACACGGCCGGCCACGAGCCCACGCTGGGCGGTGCCGCGGAGTCACCCGGGGCCCGGTGAGGTCAGCCTGGCCCAGGCGAGCATCCGCCAATGTACCTAGACGGCCCAGTGCGTCAGCCAGGCGTCAGACTCCGTTTATGCCGCCGCATCTGACATTGCCGCATTCCACGAACGCGCGCAGCGCTACGAGGACGGCTGGCTTGGCAGGCTGCATCGCGAGATCGCCGACCGCACGGTCACGCTAGCTCTGGCCGAGGCAGCCGTCCCTGCGATGCGCGTCCTCGACGTTGGGTGCGGTACCGGCTACCTCCTGCGTCGACTGGCTGACCGGTGCCCGGAGACGGCAGTGTTGGCTGGCGTCGACCCGGCGCCCACGATGATCGAGCTCGCCGAGGCCACGTCCTGCGACGAGCGAATGAGGTTCTCGATTGGGGTCGCCGAGCACTTGCCCTACCCCGAGGACGCCTTCGATCTCGTGGTAAGTACCACTTCGTTCGACCACTGGTCGGATCAGGCGGCCGGTCTCGTGGAGTGCGCCAGGGTGATGCGGCCGGGCGGCCGCCTCGTCCTAGTTGACCAATTCTCGGCGTGGCTGACCCCCACGCTTCTCGTCCGGCGGGGCAAGGCGCGCACGAAGCGAAGAGCCACCCGTCTCCTTGTGGCCGCGGGGTTCCGCTCGCCCGAGTGGCACGACCTTTACGCCGTAATCATCAGAGCCGCGACGGCAACGAGGTCGCTCCCGCGGCGGTGAATCCGCGCGTGTAGCGTCGTTGGACAAGACAGGCGACTGCCGCCCAGGCGACACGCCAACACAAGCGCGCCTTCTTCCCGGAGGATCTGCGCACCTCCGGTTTCGATGCCATCAGTTTCTCACTTTCGACGCGTCGGCAGAGGTTCACACACGTTCGTCTTCCCGTTGCACACCAGACCCGCTTCTGGCGGGCGTTTCCGCGGTCGCTTCCCACCCCGGCTCTTGACCGGCATGACACCGCAGCGGTTTGGGCTCTCCGCCTGCACGGCGAGCCCGGAGGGCCAACCTCCATCACTGGCACAGCACGCTTTGGACCAACGATCTTCTACATCGTCAGCCCTCCACTTTCAGGACACACCGCAGATGGTGGAGTCGATATCGAAGGTGAAGGGCGCGTCGCCCGGTCCGGCACCGGCCTTCCAGGCACGGGCCAGCAGTTCACCGCTGACGGCGTCGAGTTGACGAGCGTGCCCCCAGGTGAAGGCGCGCAGGAAGGTGCCGATGGTGGACGGTGCCGCGACCCACTGGCCGATCACCTGCTCGGTGGCGCCGGAGCGAAGCAGGTCGACGTCGTCGATGCAGTCCGCCCCGGCCAGGAGGGCCGAGATCAAGGTCATCGCCTTGAGGTCGGCATGGGCGGCGCCGGGGACGCCGTGTCCGAGGTGGAGGCGCTCTCGGATGAGCTTCCGCACCTCGAGCCGAGCCGCCAGCTCAGAGGTCAGGGCCAGACCGGCGTGGGCCACCAGGTTGCGGTCATCGAAGACGATGTCGAGGTGGTGAGGCGTGTGAGAGACTTGCACCTGACAGGTGACCCCCGGCTGAGACGTTGGCTTGAGCAAATTCCATCGTCCCAGTTGGATTGGTCGCCTGTCCCTATGTCAGGGGACCGACCTGATCGGTGGATCTGGGGTAAACGTTGAAGCTGGTAATGACCGAACCGCCGTCGGAGGACGGGGCCGCCCACAACAGGCCCACCTCGCCGCTGCCAGCGGTGGCCGTCAGCGTGGTCGGAGCGCCCGGAGCCGTGGGAGCCGTGGACTCCGCGAAATACCCGAAGGCATCGACGATCACGTCTGCGCTCCCGGCATGGTTGTAGATACTGATCGAGCCCATGCTGGTCAGAGTCGCCACCGTGAGGTTCGGAACGACCTGTCCGGTACCCCAGTTGACGTCCGATGCGGTCGGCATCGTGCCGCCCGGGTAGACGGTGAAGAAGCTGGCCGCCGTCGTGTTGGCGGCGGTAACGTTGAGCACGGCCGCAGTCGCAGAGGCAGGAATCCCGCCCTCGCCGATCACGTCAACGGGAAGAGTCCTGTTCGCTCCCAGCGTGTCGCCCGCGTTCGGGTAGCCGCTGCCAGCCCGGGTGTCGGTGATGCGGGCAGGGGTGGTCGGGGTGTAGAAGCTGGCGCTGCTGGGCGGGGTGGCCGTGCCGTTGGTGAAGTAGCCATCCACGTCGACCACCACGTCAGCGCTGCCGCTGTGGTTGTAGACGGTGATCGAACCGGTGCTGCTCAGAGGAGCCAGGACCCGGTTGGCCACGATCTCGCCTGCAGTCCAGTTGAGGTTCGAGGCTGTCGGCATCGTGCCGCCCGGGTAGACGGTGAGAAAGCTGGCGCCCATGGTGTCAGTCACGGTCACGTTCAGGATGGCACCGGTGGCTCCGGCGGGAACCCCGCCCTCGCCGGTAACCTGCACGTTGAGGCTACTGCCCGCTCCAAGCGTGTCGCCGGCGTTCGGGTCGCCGCTGCCAGCCCTAGTGTCGGTGATGCGGGCAGGGGTGAGGGGAACGTAAGCACCAGCCGTGCTTGCGCCGGACTCAGGGGCGAAGTAGCCCTCCAAGTCCACCACCACGTCGGTGCTGCCAGTGTGGTTGTAGATGGTCACCTGGCCACCCGTTCCAATTGGCACGATGACCGAGTTGGGCACCGTCTCGCCTCCTACCCAGTTGAGATTGGAGACGACTGGCTGGGCGCCTCCCGCAGGATAAACAGCGAGGTAGCTGGCAGCGGTAGTGTCCGTTACGGTTACGTTCAACGCCACTGCGGCGGCTGTCGTCGGAACCCCATCGACCCCCGTCACCGTGAGATTGAGGCTACTATTGCGACCGAGCGTCTGCTGGCTAGTTCTGGTATCCAGCAGCCGAGAGGGTGTCGAGCTCCGCGGCTGGGTGACCGAGAAGCCGGGATCGTGCAGCCATCCGCTGACGCCGCCGTCGAAGCCCCCGAGCACCCAGTCGCTGACCGGCACGGTGTCCCACCCGGTGGCCGACGCGTTCTCCTCCATCACGCTGATGTTGCCGTTACCGTTGGCGTCGACGTCGACACCGGTGACGACGGAGGTGTGCCCGAAGGTGCTGGTCGTGCCGTAGCTGAGGACGTCACCGGGCTGGGGCAGCGCTCCCGATCCGTTGTTGGCGGTCGCGACCAGCGTCGGACCGGAGGGGTTGTACGTTCCCTCGAAGGTCGCGTAGTTCCAGACCACGCCTTTACCGTTGGCCGGGTAAGGCTCGACATCCCAGGCGAGGTACATCCAGCGCATGCTCAGCTCGACGCATTCCCACTCCAGCACGCCCCACTGGGCGCCTGTGAAGCGCACGCCCTCATCTGGCCCCTCGTTGTAGCCGGGGCGCGGGCCGCAGGCCTCGAGGCCGTCCCACACCGCGCCCGCACTGAGAAGGTAGGCGGGCTGCCCGGCTTTGGCCTGGTAGTTGTTGGTGTCGCAGTCGCCGCTCCACCAGGACGGGAACGGCACCGCCGCGGTGTCTATCGGGCTCGCGACGGCCGCGGGGGCCTCCACCGTGCCGGTGCCCGAGCTCCCACCGCCGGATTGCTCCGTTCCCACGGTGGTCGGTGCCGATGGGTTCGAGGCACTGACCGAGATGTCGGAGAACTCGGTCTCCGCCGCGGTCCGGCTCGCGGTCGAGGAGTCGGACAGCTGCTGGGAGGCGCGCACCAGCCAGAGGCGCGGCCCCGCCTGGGTCACCCACTCGATAACGGTGACCGGAGACGCCGTGGGCCCATCGACCTGAAGGTCGACCAGGTTGGCAGCTCCCGCGACCTGGCTGCCGAAGAGCGTCGCGATGACCGGCGGCAGCGAGAGGCCATTCTGGGAGTCGCGGTACTGCTGCAGGGTCTCCCGGGCGCTGGCCGCGCCTCCGGAGGCGACGACCCCGAGGACCGGGTCGGCCCCGCTCTCGGTCCCGAAGGGCAGCGCCTCGACGGTGATCTCCCGGTACGGGCCCTGGCTGGTGGCGGACGCGGATTGCAGGGCGCTCCCTGCCGGCGCGGCATCGAAGCTGCCCAACTCGCTCAGCACGCCAGCGCTCACCGCCAGCTGCACCGCGTCGAGGACAAAGGAGGCCGTCGGGGTCGTGGACGCGGCCGTGGCCGAACCTGCCGGGGCGCTCACGAGAACGACCGCCAGCGACGCGCCCACGGCGGCAACCCGCGCGAAGCCGGAGCCACGCACCTCTTCAGCCTCCCGTGAATTGCCTGATCGCTCTGCAGGCTAAACGCGGACCCGGTTGACGGTCGCTCGAATTGGCTCGATCGTGGACGCGTCGTTACGGCTGCGTCATATCCGGCCATGGCTTGGGGTACGGCCACCATCCCGACAGTTTCAGACGAGGCGATCGCGTCGCACAGCTCAGATGGCGTGATGAGGGGCCGATGGCCCGCATGCTCTAGGTGGGACCCTGGAACTGATCCTGCGTGTTCTCGAACAGCCGCGAGACCTACCCGGGCACAGGGAGTGGTGCGCGGGACAGCGCCGCATACTCGATGACCTATTGACCCTCGAGAAGGTCGCATGGTCCTGGAATCCCACCGGCGGCGAAGCCATTGGCGGCTGATGACGCGATGGCCCCGATTCCAGCGCCTCCTCAGCCTCGCTCGGCGGCAGGCTAGGCGATCGGCCACGAGCTGCCTCTCGGCCGTCTGGTGCCTCCTGGTGGGCGCTGGCGCCTATGCTCGGCTCGGCTGCTCGGCCGCCTGCCGCCTTCGGCCTGGCCGATCGAGGCGAACTAGGGTTATAACCTCGCACTGGCCTGCGACGCCGCGGTGACCCGGGTGGTCTTCGGCGCCGACTCCGCGGTCCTCGACGTGGGCCGGGCCACCCGGGTGCCGGCGACGCCGACTCGGCGGGCGGTCCAGGCCCGCGACCGGGGCTGCGTCTGGCCGGGCTGCCACCGGCCGG
>ODAK010004947.1_pt1 | contig 13588 bp, 11 predicted proteins | sample 1539591 | NCBI WGS metagenome assembly ODAK01 (sample SAMEA3539303, study PRJEB22396) | soil metagenome | biome: tundra; feature: field; material: soil | place: USA | collected 2010-05 | depth 0.15 m | reverse complement strand
CTAGACAAGGGCATTTGTGGATCGGGCGGTGGATCACATTGTCTCTGTGGCGATTGAAGGGATGCGCCGCTTCGGTCTCCAGCAGGTAGCGAGGAGGTACGCGCGCTTTGCGTTCCTCGGGAGTGCCAGGACAAGCGGGTAGCAGAGGTATTCGGCTCCGAGACGAATTCCTCTGCGGTTCTCAATATGAAAACGTCCACATATTTATTAATACCCGATGACGAAAAAGGCGAAGAGCCGGTAGAGTAGGAGAGAGGACGACCCCACGAATGGGGCGATCCACTCTCCCCTCTTCGAACCGGACGTGCAGATTTCCCGCATCCGGCTCTCCGTGAAGCTCCCGACCGCAGGCATGCGCAGGTCGCGTTTAGCGAGGACGAGCCAACAACTGCAGTCCCATACGCTGGAACTGGTGGGTGAAGGTCACGTCCTTGGGCGGGCGGTAGGGCCGCTGGCTTCTCCGTTCCACATGACAATAGAGACGTTGCAATACGAAGCTGTTGATGGCGTGGTAAGCCGCCTGGGGACGCCCGAACGAAAAGTAGTTCGCCCATCCTTTCAGGTGTCGATTCAGCTCCGCAATCAGGCGCGGTAGGGGCTTATGACTTTGCGAACAACCGGTCATGGCCCGCAGTTGATCCCGCTCCCGCTGTAGACTCTTCTTCGACGGCACCACATTTAGGTAGAAACGACCGCACCCTTTCAGGTCGCGGTCATACCGGAACGTGTATCCCAGAAAGTCCAGTCTCGCTTTCTTCTCTTTCAGGCCCACCACGCGCGTCTTATCACGGTTGATCTCCAACCCCATCCAGGTCTCCAGCTTCTCTTCGATATACCCGCGCAGGTTGGGCGTCAGATAGCTCGCCAGCGCCACAAAATCGTCGGCGTAACGCACCAGTTTCGCTCCTGCCCAGCGAGCCGGCCCTCGCGAGCCGTGGAATACCTTGTCGAACCAGTGCAAGTACAGGTTCGCCAGCAGAGGTGAAATCACTCCGCCCTGCGGTGTTCCCTGTTGCGGACGGCTCAGCTTGGGCTTGCCGCCCTTCTCCTCCGGCGCTTCCACCACCGGCGTCTCGAGCCACATGCGGATCAGCTTCAGGACCGACCGGTCCGCGACCCGCAGGCGCAGGCACGCCTGCAGTTGGTCGTGAGGAATCGAATCGAAGTAGCCCTTCAGGTCCGCGTCATACACCGCCTGATACCCGGCTTGCAAGTGCCCGCGTATCTCTTGCAGCGCCTGGTGCGCTGAGCGTCCCGGTCGGAACCCGTACGAACAATCCAGGAAATCCGCCTCAAAGATCGGCTCCAGGATTAACAAGGTGGCCATCTGCGCCACCCGGTCTCGGATCGTCGGAATTCCCAACGGTCTCAACTTCCCATTCGCCTTCGGGATGTAAACGCGTCGTACCGCTCGCGGCCGATAGGTTTGCGTGCGCAGTGATTCCTGGAGTTCGTCCAGAAATCCCTTCACCCCGAGGGGCGCCGCTTCGATCTGTGTGATCGTCACGCCGTCCAATCCCGGAGCGCCTTGCTTGGCACGCACCCGCTCCCACGCCGCTTCCAGCGTGTCCCGCCGATAGATCCGGTCGTACAACGCATAGAACCGGAACTTCGGCTCCTGCTTGGCCTTTTGGCCCAACTTCTGTCTCAGAAGAGAGAGTTTTCCCGGCAGCATCGCCTCGCGCTCGCTGCTCATCAGCGGCTCTGCGCTCTGCTTCCGTTCTTCCGTAGTGGGGGTCTTCTCCAAGCGGCCTTCTCCTCCTCTTACTGAAGTTCACTTCCCGTGAGGCCCCTTCGCTCCGCGGTCATTACCCGCTTCTTCGCTACTATGAGCCCCTCCGACTCCCGAACGAGCAGCGCGGAAGGTTATGTTTTCCCCCCAGCGCCTGAGTCGAGTTGCCTCTTCCCCGCTCCCTCGGGTCTCCCAGGTTCCTCAGCCGATCTGTCCTCGCACGCCGCCTCCAACCACCCCGGAAGGTCCGACGAGTGCTCGCACCCGTTGCTTCCCCGTCGATGTCAGGCTTCACCACTCTCTGGCGGGCTGGCCACCTTCGATTGCCTAACGAGGCCGAATCGAGTTCGCTTGCGCTGCGGCTTACGAGTTCGCCCCTGCAAGGCTTCGCCAGAAGGATTACTCCCTCTCGCGCTCGCCGGGCTACTTGCTGAACGGGTAATCTACAAGGTGAACTCCTTTCAGTTCACAAGATCGACCAGGCTTGTCCTGGCACTCCAGAGGAAGGCAAACTGCGCTTACCTCTGCGCTACCCCGCTTCAGGCTTAGCAAAAGCCGCGTCACCCCGGGAGGATCACTCACGAACCCTCCATTTTGGGCCTGCGGAGATTGATGAACCGCTGCGCCCAGCCAAGCTCCTTGGGGAAGGCGTAAAATTCCAGGCGATAGCGCCAGGAACTCAAGGCCTTCAGCAGCCAGCGACTCCATACCGGAAGCCGCGTGTCCTGGATCGTGGGCCAGCGCGAAGCGACAACCAACTCAAAATTCCCGATGAGTCTCTTGGTGGCAGGTTTCAACCAGGGAGTTGCGGGATCGACTCGAAGGGTAAAGTTCAGCCATCGCTCCGTCCCCCATTCATCCGGGGATGCCGGGAATTGTATTAGTTCGTCAACATCCCCGTACATTCGCTCGGGCTGGGGGGTAGGCGTGTAGTGGTTGATGATGATCTCCGCAGCGGGATTCAAGCGCTTAATCTTGCGGATGAATTGGATGGACTCTCGCGTGTCGCGTTCGGGATCCTTGGGGTTACCCATCACAAAGGAGAACTCGGGAATAATGCCAAACCGGCGGATACGTGAGGCCAACGCCAGTGTCTGGTCGGTGGTAATCTGCTTTTTCATTTCCTTCAAAACCCAGTCGGAACCAGACTCGGCGCCGAAGTAAATCATCGAGCACCCTGCACGGCGAAGGGACTCGAGCGTTCGGTCGGAGTACCCTCCGACAATGTTAATGCGCGCTTCGCACCACCAGCGCATTCCGAGCGGCGCCAAACGCTCGGCCAGTTCCTGTGCGTGGTCCTCCCGCAGAAAGAAATTGTTATCAAAGAACAAGATGGAGTCAACCCCGTAGGCCTTGCCGAGGTGCCGCAGGATATTTTCGGTTCTCGCCGGCGGCTCCATTTTCTCGCGACTCCCGTATGCGAGGACAATGCCGCAGAAATTGCATTGATAGGGGCACCCAAAGCTGGCCTGATGAACGGCGGTTCGTTGGCCGAAAAAAGAAGGCTGAAGGTATTTTTCTGCGGAGATGCGATGGTAAGGATACCAGGGGAACGCCTGCGGACCTTTCAAAACCCGATCGGGATTGTGGTGGTGACACCCGCTCGAATCCTTGTAGGACAGCCCCGGAATGTCCTCGATTTTTCGCTCGCCGCGGAGAGCGCCAAGCAATTCGAGCAGCGTATCTTCTCCCTGACCCCGAACTGCGTAGTCGACATACCCGGCATTAAGACTCGTACCGGGGTAGATCGAGGGGAAATATCCCCCCCAAACGATGGGCACGTGCGGATAGTTCCGCCGGATGTGGGAACAGGCTTCAATGGCAGCCACCATCTGCGGACCGGGCATCACCGTAACGCCCAGGAGCTCAACCGGATGTTTCCTGATGAGTTCAGTCAGCGTCTTCGTCGGGTGGGGGTCAACATTGCCATCAACGATTGCGTATTCTTCACGGCCCTCCAGCACCGCAGCCAAGGCCAGAATCGAAAGTGGAAACCTTCGATTGCGTGGTCTCGTCGCCCGCGGGTTGAACAAAATCACCATGGAAATTCCTCACGCAGTATGCGCAAGGTGCCTGTTTCGATTGTCAAGAACATGTCATGGCCATGCAAAAACCTCTTTGCGGCGCTCAGGGTCAAAACCCTGAACACGTTTGCAAGCCCTTGACACCGTTCGAGCATAAACGAACGAAGCGAGTCAGCACGGAGAATCAGGCAGTGGAAAGAAGGCCAGCCGTGTTCCGCGCCACAAGCCCACAAGGGTCGAGGGAAATGGACGGGAGCCACGGGTACGCCAGATTCCCTTCGCAAGGAGGCGCAAACACCGTTGTACGGAGCATTAACGTGATGGCAGTGGTGCTGGGTGCCATCTCGACGAATGGCCGGCATATCCTCGCGGCGGCGCGCGCGGGCTTTTGCCCGGCGGAAGTTTCGCGCCCCGAACTGCGAATGCATTTGCGCTCTTGGGTGGACCCGAATGGCACCATGCGGGCGCCGTGGCCAAACATTTATTCCGTGGCCTAGGCCGCCTGATTTTCACAGGGCTCAAGGCTCATATGTCGATCTTGATCGACCTGCGAAGGGGAACCAAACCGGGCGAAGGAGGGAGGGGAGGGAGAGGTGTCCGAGAAATCGCTTGAAAATGAAGCAATTTCTGGTTTTCCCGTAGCCGGAAAAGGCAGGGCTGGCCCCTTCCTGTCCTGCCGGAGTCGCTCGGGATAGAAAGGGTGAAAAGACAGCCCAACGGAGGCGACGGGGCGTATACTGGCTTGTGGCCGGGAAGGCAAAATGGAAATCCTGGACTACTGGTGCTTCACTCACATCGTGGACGCGCGAGGCAACGTTGCCGGATATTTGGATCATCAAATCCTCAACGGGGAACCTCCCACGAGCCTATGGCGAGGGGGAGATGTCGCGATCGAGAAATTGGTGCTTCAATCCTCGGCGTTTCAGAGCGGAGAATCCTACCGCCTCAGGCTGGGCGTATTTGACCTGGCATCTGGGGAGCGACTGCCGATTTCCAGCTGCGATTTCCCTCTGACCGATAACCAAACCGCTGCCATCGCTGACGAAAAAACCAATCTGCGCTTAATCCTGATCCGATTCGAGAAACCCTATGGAAAAAATCCTGATCATTGAAGACGATCGGAAATTATACAAACCCTTGAAACACGCATTTGAAACAGAGGGGTATTCACCGGAGTTCGCTTCTGATGGCGCTGCCGGACTGGAAGCGTTTCGGGCCGCTCCTCCGGTGCTCGTGGTTCTTGACCTGATGCTTCCCAAGGTTCACGGTCGGGAAGTTTGCCGCGCCATCAAGAAAGAAGCGCCCAATCTCCCGATTATTATTTTGAGCGTCTTGACAGACGAAGTCGAGAAAGTCTTGCTGCTGGAACTGGGCGCTGACGATTACATCACCAAGCCTTTCAGCCCCAAGGAACTCATTGCCCGCGTACATGCGGTACTACGCCGGGTTCAAGGCCCCAAGCTGGCCGACAATTATGCCTTCGATGACGTCGCGGTGGACTTTACCAAGATGGTATTGACCCACAAAGGCGAGTCGATTGCTCTCACTCCCCAGGAATTTAAGGTCCTGAAGTATTTTGTTGGAAACCCCGAACGCGTTATCTCCCGCGATAAGTTGCTGAACGAGGTTTGGGGATACACCTGCTATCCTTCCACTCGCACCGTGGATAATCACATCATGAAGCTGCGGCAAAAGCTCGAAGATGACCCCTTAAAGCCGACCCATTTCAAGACTGTTCATGGAGTCGGCTACAAGTTTGTGGCTTAAGAAGGCCGGCCGCGCCACTTGCGGGGGCGGCAGGCCCAGGGCGGCGCGGGGCTGAGAAAACAATAGGGTCATGGCCAAGATTCGGCTGCGAACCGGGTTTCTTCTCTCCCTCATCTTCACCACCACGGTGCTGACGGGCACGGTCCTGTTCATCGTCCAGAACTATCTGGGGAATCACGCGCGCCGCGAGATCCATGAAGCGGTCCACAGTTCTGTAGTTACCTTCCAGCAGTTTGAGTTACAGCGTCAGCGCGGACTGACGCAATCCGCGGTGCTGCTGGCGGATTTGCCGAATCTCCGGGCGCTGATGACCACCCAACATGCGCCCACCATTCAGGACGCTTCGGCCGATCTCTGGCAACTAACGGGGAGCGATCTTTTTCTCCTCGCCGACCGCACGGGGAAGGTCATGGCCCTGCATACTTCGGCGGCCGGCTACAGCCGGGATGCGGCTCAGGCCTCGTTAACGCGAACGCCGCAAAAGGAGTAGAACCGTGACCGGTGGTTCGGCGGAGGCCATCTTTATGCCGTGTTCCTCCAACCGATCTATTTTGGAGCGTCCCGCGACAATATCGTGCTGGGTGTCCTGGCGGTGGGATTCGAAGTCGATAATCATCTGGCGGAGGCCGTAGCGCGGGTCGCCTCCTGCCAGTCGAATCTCCTAGTAAAAGTCCTCCCGTTGCAACTCGCTCAGACTACTTCCGCCGAGGAGTTCCGCGTAGGCGAGGATGGCCGTCAGAGGATGACGTAGGTCGTGGTAAACGAAGTCTGCAAGCCGGCCAACCGTCGAGGCCGATTCCCGGTCCGGCCGGTCCTGCTCCCCAAGCGGAAAGCTCGCTTGGGGATTGAAATCACGGATTGCTTCTGCACCCATTGCCATGAATCACCTGTCAGCCAGGATTTCATTATGGGCCCCCGAGTGGCTGCCGGCACACCCAAAGGTTTCCATTGTTGGAGTTTTGCGCAACAATTACGGCATACTCGGCGGCGGCATGTCTGTTCAAGATTGCTCACTGTGGCGAGAAGCCACATTCCGGTGTGTGATCAGGCGGTTGCGGGCGGAATAGCAGAATTACTCGCTGCTCCCACTTTAAGTTGTGGCCGGGCAGATAGTTCCGGCGCGGATGGGAACTCGGCCTGAAAACTCGCCTTCGCGTCTAGTGGGCGCCAATTGGCCGTGTGACGGCCTAACCGGAAACGTTACCGTCACGGGCGGAAACCGGGCCAGAGGAATGGTTGCTGCCTTGTCGCCAGCCTGGTGTATACCCATCACCGGGTTATGGATTCAAACCGGCTCAGTGCCGAAAATTCAAAGTGTACCACAACCTTGAATTTTCTTCGGTTTGTGCGTCGATTGGCAAGCCTCTGATTAGCGGGTGTAAGCATCCGGCCTGCGAGGTAGCGTCCTTTCAACAGGCCATGACTATCAACGGAGGAAAAAGGGGCAGTTTCGCGGTGCATTCCAAGGCAGCAGGAGCGCTGCCTTGGGTTAGCGAGCAGAGTCCGAAGGCAAGGCACAAAGAACCGGATCCAGTATCTCGCGGACCGGGTTTAATGTGGGTTGGGAAGGCCGCGCACGGCGCGGAAAGTGTCACGGGCAATCAGCAGCTCCTCGTTAGTGGGAATCACCATCACCCGAATGCGGCTGGCATCGGTAGAGATCTCACCTTCCTTGCCCACCATCGAGGCGTTGCGAGCGGAATCGATTTCAATGCCCAATTCACTGAGCCTTTCGCACGCCTGAGCGCGGATCGCCGGCGAGTTCTCCCCGATTCCACCGGTGAACACCAGCCCGTCAACGTGCCCGAGTGACGCGCTATAGGCGCCAATGTACTTCTTGATGCGATAGCAGAAGACCTCAATCGCCAATTTCGCTTGCTCGTCACCCTTGGCGGAGGCCGTTATCAATTCGCGCATGTCATTCGACTCACCGGAAATTCCATAGAGTCCGCAGAACTTGTTGAGCAAGGTGGACATGTCGTGCAAAGTCAATTCATCCTTCGACATGATGTAAAACAGCGCCGCCGAATCGATATCGCCGCAGCGTGTGCCCATCAGCAGCCCCTCCTGCGGGGTGAATCCCATGGAAGTGTCAATGGAGTGGCCTTTCTCAATCGCCGTGATCGAGCATCCATTTCCAAGGTGTGCGGTGATCAGGTTGGCTTCATCGCGCTGTTTGCCAAAGATCTTGCGGTACCGAAATGCCACATAGCGGTGGGAGGTGCCGTGGAACCCGTAGCGCCGGATGTGATATCGCCGGTAGTAGGAATACGGTAGGCCGTACATGTAGGCATGGCCGGGCATGGTCTGGTGGAAGGCCGTGTCAAATACCGCCACCTGCGGCACCTGCGGCATTACCTTGCGCGCTACAAAATAGCCGCGCAAATTGTGCGGATTGTGCAGCGGCGCCAGCTCGACACAATTCTGGATTTCCTCTTCCACGTTTTCATCGATAACCACGGAGGCGGCAAAGTGCTCGCCACCATGCACCACGCGATGCCCCACTGCCTGAATCTGGGTAATATCGGCAACTGCGTGGCATTCCTTGAGAGTTGCAATCGCCCGCGTCAACGCCGCCTGATGGTCCAGAATCTCTTCCGTCATCGACATCGGCGGATTGGGCGGAACCGTCACCTTCAAGGTGGCCTCATCCGTCCCGATGCGGTCCACACTGCCCTTGGCAATGCAGCGGTCGGTGTTGGATTCAATCAACTCAGAGTCCGTCTCAATCAACTGGAACTTGATGGAGGAACTTCCACAATTTAAGACCAATATTTTCATCGCTCACCCGAAACCCTTCACCCGTGGGACGATGCGGGTACGGACAAATCATCCGCATCCCCAGGTTAAAATTGTCACATATCATTACAGCGCAATATGACACTTCATTGTACTCCTAACAAATTGGGGGCCAAAGTCGTCAAAAAGGATGAAGGAGGAAGGATGAAGGCTGAAGGGTGAAGGCTGAAAAATGAAGGGATAAGATGTAAGTGGTAAAATGTAAATCATAAAAGCGGAAGGGCGATGCACTCATCCGTTTTCGTTCATTTCCCCGTGACCAGGTCGAATGTTCTCTCAAGATATAGACTTTAGCGGATATTCGATCCTCTTACAATTTACCATTTACCTTTTACATTTTGCTTTTACACTTTAACCTCTTCCTTCACACTTCATCCTTTACCCTTCAACCTTTATCCTTTACCCTTTCCACATGGTGAATGACCCCAGCGCCGCGGTTGTACGAGTGGAAGACTTGCGCAAGCGTTACGGGAACCTTGAGGCACTGCGCGGAATCACCTTTGAAATAAACGCTGGCGAGGTTTTTGGCTTGCTGGGGCCCAACGGCGCGGGGAAAACCACCACGATCGAAATTTTGGAAGGTCTGCGCCAGGCGGATAGCGGCACGGTGCGGGTTTGCGGGATGGATCCGGCGAGGGAGCAAACCGCGCTAAAGGAGCGCATCGGTGCGCAACTCCAGAACACCGTGCTGCCCGACAAGATCCGAGTGGAAGAGGCCCTGGCTTTGTATGCCAGTTTTTACCACGCGCCGGCATCGATCAAACTATTGCTGGAACGCTTTGGCCTGGGGGAGAAGCGGCAGACGTTTTTCGAAAAGCTGTCCGGCGGGCAGAAACAACGGCTGGCCCTGGCGCTTTCCATGGTGAACAATCCTGAATTGGTATTGCTCGACGAACCTACGGCAGGCCTGGATGCCCAATTGCGCCGCGACATCTACGACCTCATCGAGCGCTTTCGTGAGGAGCACCGAACCACACTGCTGACCACTCATTACATCGAAGAGGCTGAACGATTGTGCGATCGCGTCGCCATTATCGACCACGGCCGGGTGATCGCGTTGGGAACGCCGCGTGAACTGGTGCAGAAATCCGGCAAAGACGCACGCATCGAAGCTTCACTCGCCAAGCCCGTAGCAACAAACCGATTGCAACAGCTTGACGCTGTAGTGGATTGCCGCGAAGTTGACGGCAAGTACTTTATCCGGGCCCAACCCACCGCCGTAGCCGTTGCCGCGTTGGTACGATTTCTGGAAGCGGAAAGCAATTCCCTGCTCGACCTTCACATCGCACAACCCACGCTGGAGGATGTGTTTGTGGAGATGACAGGAAGAAAGATGGAAGAGTGAGAAAAGGAGTCAGGAGACAGGAGTCAGGAGACAGAATGCAAGCGCTGGCGTCGAGGATCCTAGATTCTGCCTCCTGGCTACTGACTCCTGACTCGTGCCTTTAATTATGCTGCCCTCAATCCGAATCGCGCTGATGTCAATCAAGCTGGTGACGCGCACCAAGGCGGCGCTTTTCTTCACCTTCCTTTTCCCCATCATTTTTCTTTTTGTTTACTCGGGCATCTTTGCGAGAGGCAATCCAGATGCGGTGGTTTACTTTTTCGGGCCGGTAGTGACCCTCCAAATCATGGGGAGCAGCTTTTGGGGGCTGGGCTTGCAATCGGTGATGCAGCGCGAGCGCGGCAGCCTGCGCCGTTACCGCTTGGCGCCCATCGGGCCGGGCACCATGGTGTTCAGCAGTCTGCTGGCGAACTATCTGCTACAGCTTCCCACCCTTGCGTTGCTGGTCTCCTGCGCCATGGTGTTCTTCCACATGCCGCTGACGATCAACCCGCTCACGCTTTTACTTATGGTCACAGTCGGTAGCTTCGCCTTCGCCGGTTTTGGACTCACCATCGCCAGCGTGGCTAACACGATGCAGGAGGCGCAGGTTTACAACAATGTGGTCTGGTTCACCCTGCTGTTTCTTTCCGGCGTCACGGTGCCCCTGCCGGTGCTTCCAGCTTGGATCCAGTACATCGCGCCTTTCCTGCCCGCCACCTATCTGGTCAGTTCGTTTCAAGGCATCATGGTGCGCGGACAGGTGATATCTGACTACCGGGTGGAGATGCTGGTGTTGCTCATCTCCGGAACCTTCGGCCTGCTCTTTGCCTGGAAGTTGTTTCGGTGGGAAAAAGAAGAGAAGATTTCCACCCGCGCCAAGCTGATCTCGCTAACTTTTGTTGTGCCTTTTCTGGCCGTGGGAATTTGGATGAATAAGCACGGGAACCTCGCCGCGACTTGGAAGACCACTTTCGCACTCATGAGTCACGAGCCGCTGGAGACACGGCAACCATCATCGCCCGTCGAAACATTTTCCCTGAATGATTTTGAAAGACCGGAGCAAGAGGAACTGCTGCTAAAAACGTGGCAAATTTCAACCGACCCAAACGCAGCCGGCCGCTCCGTGGGTGACCTGGAACTGATTTCGCCCGGCGCTGAGGAAACGGAGCACGCGCTGCGATTTAGCGGGCGCGTCGAATCGGCGAGTGGGTTCGAACACGGATACGTGGCGGCGCACTACCCTTTCAGGCTTCCGGCAGCCGCTTCGAGACTGCGTGGGATTCAACTTGAGGTGCGCGGGATCAGCCGGCTTTTCCATGTCAGGGTCATTCCTCCCGATCCGGCGCTGCCTGCCCCCACGCTGTCTTTCATTCCGGATTCCGAATGGCAGACCGTTCGCTTGCCGGCGGCATGGCTGACCGCACCCAACCCCTTCCCGGCCGGGAGCACCTTGATTTTGGAATTTCGCGCCGACGGCCCGCCCGGTGAATTCGAACTCGACCTTGACGAGATTCGTTTCTACTAGGCCGGAAATGTCGGATCCTAGTCCGGTTTCAGCAAGAACTTCACCGCCGAACCCGTGATCGCATTCGCGCCGAGATCAATAACCGATTTAGCTACAGAGGACTGAATTGACCGGGATCAATCCCACGGTTATCCAATGTCCAATTTTGTGTAATTGCTCTCCGCCGACTTGGCTCCGGCGTTCCTGACAAATGCGAAAAGCGCTCCACCGCATACGAGACTGCCGAACAGGGCGATGATAACCATAGGCTTAGATTTAACCTCCAGGGCCAGTTTGTGTCAAAAAGACCGACACATGCAATGGGACAAAAGTACCAAGACTTGACGTGTCGGCAAGGCAAGACCAGCCCAACCGGCTCCGGATGTCGCGCTAGACCATGCTCCTTTATTTTGCTTTGAAACTCGCGGCAAGTTGCAGCGCACCCCAATCAGTCGTGAGGGCTCCGCCGCCACCGGCGTTGCTGAGAGTCAGGGAAAATGCTCATTATTCGAGCCATGAAAGCGCGATCTACGTGGTCAGAACAATGGGAAAATGGTGGAGCTTTAATTTGAATTCAGAGGGAGTTCCTCAACGGTGAGCGGACGACGCCATGACTCCGCCCCTTCAAGGCTTGACCGAGAAAAACACGCGATTGCCTTCACCCGGGGCGCTGGCCTGAGCTAAGCTAAAACACCACTTTGGCGGTTAATAGAAAACACAGTGGTGAAAAGCATGAAGCTTCTTGAAATATCCGGGCGAAGGAATGGTTCCATCAAAGGAGACCACAATCTCGTGGCGCTGACACTTCCCCTTCGTTCCCGCGACGTCTCATTCGTCGAGATGGAAACTGTGTTTAACTACGGTGGACTGAATTGACCGGGCTCAACCCCTGGTTATCCGATATCCAACTTTGTGTATTTGCTTTCCGCTGACTTACCACCTGCGTTTTTGAGAATGGCGAAGAGCGCTCCACCGACTACGAGACCGCCGAACAAAGCAATTATAACCATGGGATTGAGTAAAACCTCCGGGATAGTTTTCTAAGAGATGTAGACACCTGTCGTGCAATAAAGGTTCCACAATTTAATGTGCAGGGAAAGATGGAGCCGTTTCGCCGGACCATTCAAACTAGGATCTTGCCCGTCGTCCCTATCCATCAGTGTTTGGCAAGATCACCGTGGACCAGTGTTTCCACAAAGGCCTGAAAATCCCTTGGATATTCTACGGGCAATGCGCTCGCCTCATCAAGTATTTTCCAATCTTCGGAAGGAAAGTCCCAATCACCTGCTCCCAAATTCTCATGAAGCTGCGCCAAATTCCGCGCCCCGATGATGGCGGAGGTGACGCCGGGCATGGCGAGTAACCACGCAACGGCAACTTGACCTAGAGTTTTCCCGAGACGCCTCGACGCCTCTTCCACGGCACGCAAAATGGCGAAATTTCGTTCGGTGAAATTACGTTCCACCCAAAAACGGTTGGCGGGCACAGAGTCCGCCACGCGTGACGCCGGCGGCGCGGGCTCTCCGGAACGATATTTACCGCTCAGAAACCCACCACCGAGTGGGCTGTAGGCAATCACTCCAACACCCTCGGCGCGGCAGCACGGTAGAATCTCACGCTCGATGGCGCGGCTCACCATGCTGTATTGCGGCTGAAGGCAATCGAACCGGGCATAATCGTGCAGCGCCGATACGCCAAGCGCTTTGGCTAATTGCCAGCCCCCAAAATTCGAACAACCGAGGTAACGAACCTTCCCCTGCCTCACCAGCGTATCCAGAGCCGACAGAGTTTCTTCCAAAGGCGTGTGCGAATCGAAGCAATGGACCTGGTACAGATCAATGTAATCGGTTTGCAGGCGGCGCAGACTCAACTCGATGTTCTCGAAAATATGTTTACGCGAGAGACCTTTTCGGTTCGCTCCCACGCCGGCGGGAAAGAAAACCTTAGTGGCCAGTACCACGTCATCGCGGCGGCCTTTCAGCCCTTTTCCCAGAATTTCTTCCGAACGTCCGTCGGCATAGCCATCGGCGGTGTCAATGAAATTGCCGCCCTGATCCAGATAGGCGCCGAGAATTGCAAGTGATTCCGTTTCATCACAACCCGGAGCCCCGTGCCCGCCAGGCACGCCTCCAAACGTCATCGTGCCCAGACAAAGCTCCGAAACCTTCAGGCCAGTACGTCCCAGTAATCGCACGCGCATAATTCCCCCCCGAAAAGAATGTCCGGAGCCCGAGGTCCGAAGCCGCTCGAATGAATTCGCAAAAGCATCGTCACCGCCAAGGCGCTGAGACGCAGAGGTCAAACAGAAACTGCTTTTTCTCCGCGTCTCAGCGCCTCGGCGGTGATAAATTAAATCTTCCGAATTGCAAGGTTCGGTTTTCCGACTTCGGACCTCGGACTCCGGATTCTTTTTCGTTCCGTTATTTCGCCTTAAA
>ODAK010004946.1_pt1 | contig 13588 bp, 14 predicted proteins | sample 1539591 | NCBI WGS metagenome assembly ODAK01 (sample SAMEA3539303, study PRJEB22396) | soil metagenome | biome: tundra; feature: field; material: soil | place: USA | collected 2010-05 | depth 0.15 m | reverse complement strand
GGCCCGTCGAAGGCCGCCACCGCATCGTGCAGGGACCACGACGTATGGCTCAGCGCACCGGCATTGATGATGAGCGCATCGGCCCGGCCACGGGCCCCGTGGACAGCCTCGACCAACGCGCCCTCGTAGTTCGACTGGAGGTGTTCGAGCGTCAACCCGTGACGGGCCGCCGTGGCCTCGGCCCGGGCCACATGGTCGGCCAGGGTCTGGGTTCCGTATATGGCAGGCTCACGCTCGCCGAGCAGGTTGAGGTTGGGTCCCGACAAGAGGACGACGAGGCTCATGACCGGGCCCTCACGCCTGCATCGCCCATTACGACAGTGCTCCCATGTCCGCCAGGGTAGCGAGGACGTCGGCGTCCGCCACACCACGCACCGGTTCGACCCCCCGGGGCCCGTCGAGCACGAACGTGAGATCCTGTTGTGCCTTCTTGTCCCGGCCCATGAAGGTCACGAGCTCGGAGGCAACAGCACCCCGCGGAAGTTCCATGGGCAGGTCGTAGCTCCCGACCACGGCCCGGTGCTGCACCACCCGGGCGTCGTCGATCCGGCCCAGACGGCGGGCGAGCAACGCGGCGAAGATCAAGCCGATGGCGACCGCCTCGCCATGCTGGAGGTCCCACTCGGGATGGTCCGTCATCCCGGCGCCTTCGAGAGCGTGCGCCAGGGTGTGCCCGTAGTTGAGGATCATCCGTCGATCCCCTTCCCGCTCGTCAGCAGCCACCACCTCGGCCTTGATGGCCACACACCGCGCCACCTGCTCTTCCATGTCGGTCTCGGGACGCGGGGCCTGACCCAGGAAGGCGTACTTCGCCATTTCGCCCCTGCCGCACGCCCACTCCCGGGGCGAGAGCGTGGTGAGGGTCTCGGTGTCACAAAGAACGGCGCTGGGCTGCCAGAAGGCGCCGACCAGGTTCTTCCCCTCGGGCAGATTCACCCCGGTCTTGCCGCCGATGGCCGCGTCGACCTGGCCCAACAGGGTCGTCGCGATGCTCACGTAGGGCGTCCCACGGTGGTACGAGGCGGCGGCGAATCCCGCCACGTCGGTGACGATGCCGCCTCCCACTGCAATCACGACATCGGCGCGGGACAGCCCGCTCTGGGCGAACCGGCGGCAGAGGCCCTCCACCGTGGCCAGCGTCTTGCTGCCCTCCCCCTCGCCCATGGTGCAGACCTCGAAGGGCAGACCCGGGTCCAGGCCGGTGAGCCAACCCGCCTTCTCCACCGCATCCTGGGTCACCACGATCGCCCGCTTGGCCACCACCGGCATCACGCGGGACAGCTCATGGCGAACTCCGTCGCCGATCAGGACCGGGTACGAACGCGGGCCCAGCGCAACCTCGACCTCACGCATCGGCCGGGGTCCCCTCGCTCACATGGCGGCCGCCAACCACGGGGCCGGCGTGCCCGGCCCCGACGATCCGCGTCGCCACCTCATCCGGGCTGAGCTCGTCCACGTCGATAATGTCGTCCGCCACCTCGGCATAGAGCGGGCGACGGACGGCGTCGAGCCGGCGTAGCGCCGCAGAGGGGTCGCCGTCCAGGAGCGGCCGCCCCGCGCCGTCACCGACCCGGACGGCCAGGGTCTCGACACGGGCACGTAGCCAGACCACACGTCCGCAGGCGCGCAACAGGGCTCGATTCTCCGCCCGCAACACCGCACCGCCCGCCACGGAGACCACGACGGGCATGGTGCGCGCGCACGCCCGGCGGAGCGCGTCCGTCTCGGCCCCCCGAAAGGCTTCCTCCCCGTCGCGGGCAAAGAGCGCGGGGACGGAAAACCCGGTCGCTTCCTCCACTTCGGCGTCGGAGTCGAGATACTCCCAACCGAGCTTCTCGGCCACCAACCTCCCCGTCGTGGTCTTTCCGGCACCCATCATGCCGACCAGGAGGATCCGCTCGGTCATTGCTCGACGGGCTCGGCACCGATCGCCGCCGACGGGGTGGTGCCCAAGGAGGCGATGAAGCCATCGCGGTTTCGCACGAGCTCGGCCAACGAGTCGCCACCGAACTTGCGCAGAGCCTCGGATGCCAGGACGAGCGCGGTCATCGTCTCGGCGACGACGCCCATGGCGGGCACGGCCGTGACGTCGGTGCGCTCCCGGAAGCTGACGGTCGACTCCTTGGTGACCACATCGACGGTCTCGAGGACGGGGCGGTTGAGGGTGGCCAACGGCTTCATGGCCACGCGTGCCACCAGGAGGGCCCCGTTGGAGATGCCGCCTTCGATACCCCCCGCCCGGTCGGTGGGCCGCACGTATCCCAGCGCAGGGTCGAACCTGATGGCGTCGTGGGCCTCGGAGCCTCGTCGGGCGGCGTTGTCCCACCCTTCGCCTATCTCCACAGCCTTGACCGCCTGGATGCTCATCAGGGCCTGTGCCAGCAGCGCATCGAGCTTGCGGTCCCAGTGCACATGGCTCCCCAGGCCCACGGGCACGCCATAGGCCAAGACCTCGGCCACGCCACCCAGCGAGTCACCCTCCTTGGCCGCAGCCTTCACGGCGGCCACCATGGCTTCGGTGGCGACGGGGTCGAAACAGCGCACCGCGTTCTCATCGACGAGGTCCAGGTCGCTCGGGCCGGGGCGGGGGCTGTCCGGCGGGGTGACGGCGTCACCGAGGCCGACGATGTGGCTGACGATGGTCACCCCGAGGTGGGAGAGGAGCAGCTTGGCCAGGGTCCCGGCGGCGACCCGCGCGGCCGTCTCCCGGGCCGACGCCCGCTCGAGGACGTCACGGGCGTCGTCGAAGCCGTACTTCAACATGCCGGGCAGGTCGGCGTGCCCGGGACGGGGCTGGGTGAGCACGGACGTCGGGCGTCCGGGCTCGGCCGCCATCTCCTCGGTCCATTTCGGCCACTCCGAATTGGCGATCACAATCGCCACCGGCGAGCCCAGCGTGCGGCCGTGGCGGATACCTGCGACCAGGGTGATCTCGTCGGCCTCGAAGCGCATGCGGGGCCCTCGCCCGTAGCCCAGTCGACGTCGTCGCAGCTCGTCGGCTATGTCAGAGGCCTCCACCGGCAACCCGGCCGGCAGACCCTCCACCGTCACGATCAGGGCGCGACCGTGCGATTCACCGGCAGTGAGAAAGCGCAACACGTACTTACGCTAGTGGACGGGTACTTGTGCCCCCTGTGCTTGGGCCCTCTGAGCTTGTGCTGCCCAGTGGGCTTGGGCTGCCCCCTGGGCTTGGGCTGCCTCCTGAGGCCGTTCCCCGGGGCGCCGACCCCCGAACGTCATTCGCCGCCGGCCCGAGCCGGAACCCCGGAATGGCGGTCGAGACCTTGTGGTCGACCAGGAGGCAAGGGATGTCGGCGTCCTCGTTGACGTGGTAGCTGGCGCACACCCGGTGGTAGCCGTCGGCGATGGTCAACGGCACGCCCCGGCGGAAATCCCCGCGTACCAACAGGACCGGGGAGAGAAGCTCGCCCCGTTTGATCTTCGCCAGGTCGGAGGCCACGTGGACGTTGTCCTCCGGAAGGAGTGCGAGCCCCGAGGCCCGCAGGAGATCCTTGGCCTGATGCCGCACCGAGGGGGCCTGCTTCAGCGCCACCACCAGGCGGCGCACCTCGGTGGGCTCACAGACCAAACCGAGGTAGGAGGCCGCTGCCGGGTAGTCGTGCTCTTGGGGCATCTCGCTCCAATGCTCCTTGACGCCGACCCAACGGTCGGTCACCACGACATTCGGTTTTGTGGCACCTAACTTCTTCGGCGCCGAGCCGTTCTTTTTCGCCATCAACGCCCCCTTCGACCGTCAGACACTAGGACGATCGAGAGACGATCCGCCGCTCAGGAGTAGAAGGGGTTCTCCCCTCCACCGTGGTCGGTCACATCGATCACGCGCTTCAGCTCCGACACCTCTTCGAGCAAGGTGGTCTCGATCCCCTGCTTCAGCGTCATCTGCGACATGGCGCAACCCTGGCAGCCGCCGGACAGCCGGAGATAGGCGATGCCCTCGTCCGCATCGAGCGCGAGCAGATCGGCGCGGCCGCCGTGGCTGGCAATGGAGGGATTGACCAACTGCTCCAACACGCTGACGATGCGCAGTGCCAGCGGGCTGGTGATGCCGGCCGCCAGGACTTCAGCCGGCACGCCCGGTGAGCTCTCTTCGGGGGTGGGCGCATTCGGGTTGACCAGAACCAGCCCGCCATCGCCCTCGGTGGACCATTCGAGTCGGGCGCCGCGCAGGCGGTCCACGCTGCCTGCCAGCACGACGACCTGCACGTCGCCGTCGGCGTGCACCGCGTCCTCTTCGGCGGCATCGGATGTTGCCTGGAAGAACAGGTCATAGACGAACGCGCCGTCCTGCACGCCGCGCACCTCGAGCCACAGGGCCAGGTTGGCCGGCTCGGGTTCCTGGTCGAGCGCTTCGCGCACAACGCGGTGGGCTTCAGGGGTCAACGAAACAACGGGTGTCGTGGTGGTCAGATCTTCGGCAGTAGTGGCCATGATCTGCAGTCTACGACCTCGAACCCAGGGACGAGACCACCACCCGCAGATGACCGGAACCGTCCTCACCGACAACTTCCGGGGCGACGTGACTTCCACAGGGAAAGACGTTGTATCGTCAGTGATGTGGCGAGACCCCCCGTCGACACCCGTGAGTGGGTCAGCTTCGAGGACGAAGGCGAAGAGCGCACATGGGTGTTCGACGTCACCTTCTTGACCAGCAATTGGAAGTGCATCTTCGGCGAAGGATGTCAGGGTGTCCTCACGGGCCCGGCGCCCGAGCTGGTGCAGGGATGCTGCAGTTACGGTGCACACCTGATCGACAAGAAGGATGCGCGCCGCGTCGAGAAGGTGGCCAAGACCCTCACGGCGGAAGAGTGGGAGAACCACGGATCCAAGAAGCCGGTGATCATCACCAACAAGCACGGTGAGCTCGTGACCCGGATCAAAGGCGATGCCTGCGTCTTTCTCAACAGCCCCGGATTCGGGGCCGGCGCCGGCTGCGCGCTCCACCTTGCCGCCCTCAAGCGGGGCGTCAACCCGCTCGTCTACAAGCCCGAGGTCTGCTGGCAGCTTCCCCTCCGCCGCGAGGACCAGGTGGAGGAAGATGGACACGTCGTCTCCACCATCCGCCAGTGGGACCGCCGTCACTGGGGAAAGGGCGGACTGGAATTCCACTGGTGGTGCACCGAGGACCCCGAAGCATTCGTCGGGACCAAACCCGTCTACCAAGAGATGCGAGCAGAGCTGATCGAAATGGTCGGCTCCACCGTCTTCGAGCAATTCCTGGCGTACCTCCAACAGAGGGACCAGCTGCGGGCGCAGCGCGTGCCCTTGCCGCACCCCGCCGTGCGCACGCGGGATGCCGAGACGACAGGTCCGGCCCCGGAGAATCCGGTGACACAGAACCCCGTGACACAGAATCCGGTCCCGGAGAATCCGGTGACACAGGATCCGGCCCCGCAATTGGCAGATCTGGCGTCAGGGGCGGCGAATCTCGCCTCGCAGGACACCGGGTCACTGCGCTCAGGTTTCGAGGGGAATCAACACGTCTCCTCACCCGAACATCCCACCTACCTGCCGGAGTAGGGAACTACCTGCCGGAGTAGCGAACTACCGGGCCGAGTAGCGAACCCTCAATCGTTGAGCGGGTCTTCGTCCGCGTACGACGGCGACGGCGTAGATCCCAAGATACGGTCGTACTTGTCCTCTTCCGCCAAGCACCAAGAGGCATGCACGTCATCGGGCTCGGCGCCGCACTCCACGCACCGGGCCGTGGACTCGGTGGCTGATCTCTTCAAGCTTCGCGCCTCTTCAAACCGGCGGTGGCGTCCCTTTTTCACGAGAACTCCTTGTCAACCTGGGATTGGACTACCGCGTCCCACCCCTTGGCGCGGTCGCGTACCTCTTTGACCGCCGGGCCAGTGTAGTGGCTGTGGCGCCGGATCCGGTTCCGCCAGGTGACGCCTACCGGCCATTCCGCCAAAACGACCTACGCTGATGGTCGTGTTCGACCCCCAGGAGATGGTGGCCCGCTTCCGGCAGCGTGCCGAAGCCGTGCGCACCCGCGGTATCCCGCCCATCGAGGGACCCGAGCGGCAACGCTTCCGCGAGCAGGCCCAACAGGACTTCACCGACTACGCCATGATCGGCGACGCCGAAGCCGAGCTGGTCGATGGGATCCTCACCTTGCGCATCGCCCTGCGCCCGAAGAACGACCCCGCCTAGCTGAAACTTCTGGCTCCAACCGGCCGTTTGGTCAATCCACCTTTTGGTTCAACCGCCGTAGTGCATCCTCGTGTCCTCCATGCGGAGCACGTCGGCCGGCTCTCCCCCGACGTCACTCACCTCTCCGATGAAGAGGGTGTGGCTTCCGAGCTCGTCCCGCCGGACGAGCGTGCACACGACGTACCCCGCCGCCGCCGCCAGCACCGGCAGGCGGGCGGGTCCGACCTCGCGCACATCATGCCCCGCCATCGACACGACGGCGCCCTCGTCTGAGCGCACCACCTCGTTCACGGGCTTGACGAAGCGGCGCACCACATCTTTGTCCGGGCGCGCCAGGAGACTCACGGTGAAGGCACCCGATCGCGTCACCAGATCAGCGGTCACCGATTCGTCCTCCAGCGCCACCGCCACCAGCTTCGGCTCGAGACACACCTGCACCACGAGATTGGCCGTCATGAGGTTGAGCGCATCCTCGAAGCGGCTGCCGATCAGATAGAGACCGGTGGGAAACGCCCAGAGCACGCGACGGCGCTGACGGTCGAACTCGTCGTGCTGCGGTGGCATCGGTGACTCAGGCATCGGCGGCTCAGGCACTTATCCGAAGATACTGATGGGGCCGTTTTCGGTCGTCGTCGTCGTCGACGGCAACCGCCCATCGATCGACTGGATCCGGATGATCACCCGCCCGTAGAGCGCCTCGGCCTTGGCGGTGTCGCGTTCGGCTTGCGCCAGGAGCTTCTTGTTCGTGCTCCCGGCGTCGTAGCACTCCGTGCCCGCCGCTCCCTCCAATCCGTACGCCGAGGACAACCAGATCGTCACCTGGGCGTCCGGGCTCGGCAGCTCATCGTTGGCCATCTCGGCATCGTCCTCCATCGTGCCGCAGCCGGCGTGGACCGCGCCCGTCCCGTTGGGCACGTCTTTTGGGAGACGCGCATTGTCGGCCATGAGCGTGCCGATGTCCTCACCGAGGCCCGTGCCCTTCACCCATACCGACATCCGATGTGCGGCGGATCCGGTCTGGTCCTCGCCGGCACAGGACGTAGCCCCTACCGCGAGCAGGACGAGACATGCGATGGTCAGGACGCGGCGCGTCACTCCGTGGCCGCGCGCAGGACGTGCACGTCGTGTCGACCCTTGCGCACGATGATGTAGCGGTCGTGGAGGAGATCGTCCGGGCCGAGAACTCGCGCCACGTCGGATTGGCGCGCGTTGTTGACATAGGCACCCCCGCCCTGGATGGTCCGGCGTGCCTCACCCCGTGACGCGGCCAGACCGCTGCGCTCCATGGCGTCGACGAGAGAGAGCCCATCGGTGATGGACTGGCGGGCGATCTCAGTCGACGGCGCATCCTCGGTGACCGCAAGCAACAGGTCCTCGCTCAGCGCCGCGATCTCCTCACTGAACAGCGCCGTCGAGGCTTCCTCGCATTTGGCTACTTCGGCCTCGCCGTGCACCAGCGACACCACCGCACGCGCCAGGGCCCGTTGTCCGGCGCGCCCTTGGGGACGCTCGGCCGTCTCGACATCGAGTGCCTCGATCTCCTCATGGGACAAGAAGGTGAAGAACCGCAGGTACGGACCGACAATCGCGTCGACGGTAGTGAAGAAGAACTGGTACATGGCAAAGGGACTGGTACGCCGCGGGTCGAGCCACACGGTGCCGGTCTCGGTCTTGCCGAACTTGGTCCCGTCGGCCTTGACCACGAGCGGCGTCGTCATGCCCCAGACCTCGTCCTGGCAGACCTTGCGGATGTACTCGACACCCATTGTGATATTCCCCCACTGGTCACTTCCGCCGATCTGCAGATCGCAGCCGTAGTCGACGTGCAGGCGCATGAAGTCGTAGGCCTGCAGCAGCATGTAGCTAAACTCGGTGTAGGAAATTCCCTGGTCGGGACGTTCAAATCGAGTCTTGACGGACTCCTTTGCCACCATCTGGTTCACCGTGAAGTGCTTTCCTACGTCCCGGAGGAAGTCCAGTGTGGTCAGCTGGCTCAGCCACACGCTGTTGTCGAGCAGGAGCGCGTCGGACAGATCGAGGAATTGGCCCAGTTGAGGCCGAATGCCCTCGAGGTACGCGCTCAGGACTTCCTTGGTCAGCATGGACCGCTCGTCCGTCTTCCCGCCGGGATCGCCGATCATCCCGGTTCCGCCCCCGGCGAGCGAGATGGGGCGGTGACCGGCCAGTTGGAAGCGTCGCAACGTGCAGAGCTGGAGCATGCTGCCCACGTGCAGGCTGTCCGCCGTCGGGTCGAAGCCGGCATAGACCGTCATGCCCCCCGCGTCGAGTCGCTTGAGAATGGCGGGGTCTGTGACCTGGTGGATCAGGCCACGAAAGGCGAGGTCCTCCGAGAGCGTGGGCATATCAAACCTTGCCATACCCCACTAGCCTGTTGATCGCATGAACCCGCCGTTACCGATCGACGGCGTATTGCCGCCCGATCTCCAGGGAACCTTCGTGCGCATCGGGCCTGGTGCCGGCGGTGGTGTCGTTGCGGAGGGCGACGAGGGCACGGTTGCGACGCCAGCCGGCGCCCTCCACGCCATCGAGCTCCGCGATGGTGCCGCCGTGTCATATGTCACTGCGCCCTCTCCGGCAGATGCAAACGTCTTCTGGCAGGCGGGCAAGGTGCTGGCCCTGGCCGAGTCGGGCCTCCCCCAGCAGTTCTCCCGCCTGCTCCAGCCTGAGGAGTTCGACGGGGGCCTGCGCGTGCCTGTTGCGTCGCACGTCCATCGCGACTCCGTCACCGGAGGGCGGATCCTCTTCGGCGTCGAGCAGGGCACCGAGACCACTTCACCGTTCCTCAGGATCGGTGAATGGGACGCTGCGGGGGCCTTGACGCACCGGATGGAGGTGCCACTCGACAGAGCCACCTGGCAGCACGATCTCGGTGTCACGGCCCGCCACATCGCCTTCATCGAGTCCCCGACCGAATTCGCCGATTTCTCCGAGGACGAAGGTTCGATGCAACCCGCCGTCCCCTACCGCTGGACACCGGGCGCAGAGGGCTGGGTCGGCGTGCTGGAGCGGGATGGCGATGGCTCCGATGTTCGCTGGGTCAGGGTTGACCCATGCCTGGTCACCCACGTGCTCCATGCGTACGACGAGGATGATGATGATGATGGTGGTGGTGGTGTGGTGCTGTACGTGTGCCGCTACGAGGTTCCCGAGAAAGGTCAGCCCATCGACCTCAACGTGCCGGTCGTCGACGCCCTGGGCATCGGGATGAGCCTGATCGCCGGTGGACTCCCGGTACTCGAGCGATGGCGCATCACGGGCGACAAGCTGGAACGGAGCCAGGTGGATGAGCGCCTGGTCGAGTACGTCACTTCCGACCCGCTCTGCGAGGGTCGACCATTCCGCTACGGCTACGGGGTGGAAGTTGCGCCCAACTGGGATCGCAGCGTCGATCGTGAAGTCGACCACCTCGGCCTCCTGCGTTTCGATGTGGCACGCGACGAGGTGAAGGCCTGGAACCCGGGCCAGCACCGGACCGCAAGCGAACCACTCTTCGTACGGGCCGAAGACGGGAGATCCGATGACGAGGGCTGGCTCCTCACCGTCGTGTACGACGCCACCCGGGGGGCCAGCGACATCTATGTCCTCGATGCGTCCTCGTTCGGGCGTAAGCCACAGGCGGTCATCCACCTGCCCGAGTCAGTGGCCCTGCCGTTCCGGAGTCACGGGACGTGGATCTCGGCGGACCGTTACCGCTGACGACCTGCGATGGGCGGGCGAGCAGGGCGACGACGGGCGGGCGAGGGAGTCGTGGGGTGTCATCGGCCGAAAGCAAGCCCCCGAACCGGGACCACTCACACGCGATGTCACACCCTTTCGTCATCCTTCATGCATGGCAAACGCATCGCTCCGTGACGGGCCCCGACCGAAAACCGTCTCTCGCAGTACCGACGCACTCGTCTCCAAAGTCACGCAGCATCATCGAGCCGTATCGGCTCACCAACGCCAACTTCTCTCAGCCGTCGCCGAACTTGACCGACGAAAGGCGTGGCGGATCGACGGAGCAACCACCATGGTGGCTTGGTTGGTCCAACGGTGTGCCGTCACCGCAACCACAGCACGCGAATGGGTGACCGCAGCCGAGAAGCTCGAGAATCTCCCCAAGATCTCCGAGGCGCTCTCCCAGGGCAAGCTCTCCTTCGACCAGGTGAAGCCACTGGTCCAGGTGGCCAAGCCCGACACTGATGCCCATCTGGCAGAGGCGGCGACGAAGTGGTCGGCCAAGCAGGTCCGGGAACTCGCTGTTGCCACCAATCGACAAACCGACATCCAGGCTGCCGGTCTCTACTCTCGTCGTTTTCTCCGCTTCGACGATCGCCGCCGTTCCTTTTCAGGCTGCCTGCCCGAGGATCAGTACGCCCGGGTCAAGGGAGCACTGACCGCTCGAGCCGGACGTCGCCCGAAGGACGCTGCGACCTTCGAACAGCGGATGGCTGACTCCTTGGTCGATGTGTGCGGCATCGGCGGTGCAGGCGCAGTCTTGTCGAATCGCCCAACAGTCGTCGTGCACGCCGATCTCACCTATCTCGCCGGCGGTGAAGGTGCCGCCGAGCTCGATGTGTTGGGTCCGCTCTCGCCCGAGGTGGCCCGTCGACTGGCGTGCGACGCCAAAATCGTCCTGTCTGCCGACAACAAGAAGGGCCAGAGCATCCAGCAAGGAACGGCCAGCCGAAACCCCAGCTCGGCCCAACGACTCGAGATCCGGCGGCGTGACAAGGGTTGCCGCTTTCCCGGGTGCACGTACACCGAATTCACCGATGTCCACCATGTCGTGCACTGGCTCAACGGCGGGCCCACCGCCATACCCAATCTGGTCACACTGTGCGACCAGCACCATCGCGCCGTGCACGAGCTCGGTTGGAAGATGTCGGGCGATGCGAACATCTCGCTCTCGTTCCGCAGCCCGACCGGGCGCGTCACGACCTCGACCCCATCTCCAACCTTTCATGGGTCGGGCGCGGGACCGCCAGGCTGAAGTTCGGCCTACGGCTTGCTCCCCGTGTCGGCAGCCTGGCTGATCACATGGGCCTTCATCCGCTCGAACTCCTCCTCGGTGATCACACCGCTGTTCTTCAGATCTACGAGTTTTGAGATTTCATCGGCCATAGAAGGACGGCCCGCGATCCAATGGCGCGCGAAATCTTCTTGGGCCTGTGACGCCTGAATCTGGTGGGCGCGCATCTGGTTGCCGCGAAAGATGAAGTACGCCAAGATCCCGATCAGTGGCAAGGCGATGACGAAGATGACCCAAGCCGCCTTCGCCCAACCTGGAAGATCGTGGCTGCGGAAGATGTCGATGAATATGGATACGGCAAGCCACACCTCGATGAAGAACAGAAAGAACCAAAGTATCGAGTAGGCCACCTGGCCATCGCCGAAGGTCGATGCGATCATTGCCTTCCTCCTTGATGAACTGGCTGCATTATGGACCAGTGCGGCGAATGCACGCTCAGGTCAGGGCGTGACAGACAGCCTGATTGATGGCGTCATGAAGGGCGACGTTCTCCGCCCGTCCCCCAACCTTCACTCGCACGAGGGATGGCCAGGTCGACCCCGAGGTCTCATTGAGGGCCGCCTCCAACTCGCGGACTGTCGTCACGTCGCGTACCTCGAGTCCAAAGCCGCGGGCCACGTCGCTCACATCAGAGGTCGGCGGTGTTCCGAAGAGCAACTCGAACCGATGGTGATCGAGCGCTGCCGCCTGCGGTAGGAACGAAAAGATCCCGCCACCCCCGTTGTCCAACACCACGAGTGTGCACGGAGCCTCGGGCACATTGACCAATCCCGACACGTCGTGCAGGAAGGCCAAGTCGCCGAGGAGCGCCACGGTACGTCGGCCGGATGCCGCAATGCCCAGGGCAGTGGAGACCACGCCGTCGATCCCATTTGCACCCCGATTGGCCATGACGGCCGGTGGTGCCTCGAGTGTGGGGGCGAACCACTCGAGATCGCGCATCGGCATGGAGGCCGCCACCATCACGGTGACGTCGTCCGCCGACGCGTGCCTTGCGACAACCCGGGCCACGAGCGGCTCACTGAGTTCCCTCCCGAGGGTCGCATCGATCGCTCCTTGGGCCGCCGCCTCACGGATCTGCCATGTCTCGAGCCACCCGGTATCAACCCGGGAGGGAGATTCGTTGGCCCCTTCAAGGGCCGCCTTGATCCAGCTCTTTGCCGGGACGTGGTGGAACTCGCCGACGACCACGGTCGGATCAGTCCATTGCCACCACGGATCGACGCAGATGACGCGGGCGCCGTTCGCCGCCGCTTCCGAGACGTACCCACCCAGTGCCTTGGAAAGCCACGGCGCACCGAGCAGCACCACGGTTTCCGGCAGGACGGCTTGCGGTGCACGCACGATGGCGTCGGCCGCGGCGATCGTCCCCGGGACGCGACAGCCCGACCGGGGGTCCGCCAGGACCGGCCACCCCAGGCGCGTGCCGAGGAGAAGCAGTTCGGCCGGATCGTCCGTGGCGTTGGCACCGGCAATGATGATTCCGGTGCCGCTCAGGGGAGCGCCGAGCGACGCCGACACGGCGGCGGTGGCCACGGATGCCGGGGCTGGTCGCGCCGGTAACGGTCCCGGATCGCCGACCAGCGGGTCACGGAATGCGAGATTCAAATGGACCGGCCCCGGTCCGAGAGGCCCCCCGTGGGCCTCGTGAAAGGCCCTGGCGGCTAGCGGCCTCCACGATCGAGTTTGCGACTCCTCCGGAACCCCGGGATCACAAGCCCAACGGGTCGACGTCGTAAAGAGTCCCACCTGGTCGATGGTCTGCGACGCACCAACATGATGGAGTTCGGGAGGCCGGTCGGCCGTGCAGACGATCAGAGGCACCCGACCCTGATGGGCTTCGATCACTGCCGGGTGAAGCTCGGCTGCGGCCGTGCCACTGGTGACGCAGACGACCGTCGGCATGCCGGTGGCCATGGAGAGTCCGAGGGCAAAGAACCCGGCGCTGCGCTCGTCGAGGCGCACATGGACGTTCAGCCGGGCCGCCAGGGCGAGGGCCATCGGAGTTGACCGCGACCCGGGGCAGATCACTGCGTCGGTGATACCGGCATGGACCCATTCGTCCACCAGGGTGGCGGTAAAGGTGGCCTGTACGCTCACCGTGCGTGCCACTCCATGTTGAACAGCGCAGTTCGGGCTCCGGCCGACCAGTGGTCCTGCTGCATGGTTTCACCCAGACGGCACGCTTGTGGGGATCCTTCGGTGACATCTTGGCGCACGACCACACACTCATCGGTATCGACCTGCCCGGCCATGCCGGGTCGGCCGACGTGCGCGCTGACCTGCCGACGACGGCCGGCTTGGTGCGCGACGCCGTCTTGGCGTGCATCGGCGAGGGCCCGTGTGATCTTCTCGGCTACTCGCTTGGCGCCCGCGTCG
>ODAK010004945.1_pt1 | contig 13589 bp, 10 predicted proteins | sample 1539591 | NCBI WGS metagenome assembly ODAK01 (sample SAMEA3539303, study PRJEB22396) | soil metagenome | biome: tundra; feature: field; material: soil | place: USA | collected 2010-05 | depth 0.15 m | reverse complement strand
GCACCGTGGCCAGCACCGTGGCCACCGCCGCGGGCTCGCTGACCGGCTCGTCCCGCAATGCCCCCGGCTCTTCCGGTAACGCTCCCGCGTGGCCGGCCGCCGAGCGCTCCCCCCAGGAACTCACTGTCGCTCGCTCGGAGCTCATCGCCACTGGCTCGGAGCCCGTTTTCTCTCGCACGTCACACGGAGGTTCACGATGAAGGTTTTGCATCTGATCACTGGCCTGGGTGTTGGCGGGGCCGAGTTGCAGCTGCGGTCGGTGCTGCAGCATTCCCGGCACGAAGCCGACGTGGTGACGCTGTACAACCCGGGGCCGGTGGCCGAGATGATCGGCTCGGACGGGGTTCTGGTACGCGACGTCGGGATGTCGCGCAATACGCAGCTCGCGGTGCTGTGGCGGTTGCGGGGACTGATCCGTGACGGTGGCTACGACGTGGTGCATGCGCACCTGTACCGGTCGCAGATCTATGGGCGGCCGGCGGCATGGCTGGCGGGGACGCCGGTGGTCGTGTCCACCGAGCACTCGATCGGCGAGACGCACCTGGAACGACGGCCCATGACAGCGGGGGTCCGTGCGCTGTACCTCGCTACGGGCTGGTTCTCGCAGATGACCGTGGCGGTCTCGGAGACGGTCCGGCAGCGGATGACCGGCTGGGGGGTGCCCGCGGCGAAGGTGACAGTGATCCCGAACGGGGTGGACCTGAACCGGGTGGCCTTCGACGGCGCGGCGCGTGAGCGGGTGCGGGCCGAGTTCGGCGTCAGCCCGGGCGAGTACGTGATCGGGGTCCTCGGCCGCCTGGATCCCAACAAGCAGTTCGCTCTGGTGATCGCCGCGGCGGTACCGCTGCTGAAGGCCGGCGGGGTGCGGCTGGTGATCGTGGGCAAGGGCGACGAAGGGGAACGCCTGAAGCAGGCCGCCGCCGAGCATGGGGTGACGGACCAGGTGGTGTTCGCCGGGGAACGTCATGACGTGGCGGGAGTGCTGTCCGCGTTCGACTTGTTCGTGGCGTCCTCGGCCCAGGAGACGTTCGGGCTGTCGGTGCTTGAGGCGCTGGCCAACGGTCTGCCGGTGGCCTACACGACGTGCCCGGCGCTGGAAGGGCTGCAGGTGGCCCGCGCCACCCAGGTCCCCTCTGATGTGGCCGGGATCCGCGCCGCCCTGGAAGCGGAGGTGGCGGTGGGCGCCCAGCCGCGGGTCCCTGAGCCGGCGGTGGAGCGGGAGTACGGCATCGTCGCGGTCACCGACCGCATCGACACCATGTACGAGCAGCTCGCGGCCGCCCGCGGCCCGCGCCGCCGCGCGGCCCGCCTCGCCCGCCGCACTACAACCAAGGTCGACGCGCCAGCAGCACCTGTGGCGCCTGCCGCGGCGCCTGCTGCGGCCGAACCGACGATCGCGGGGCAGCCCGCGCGGATGACGGGAGCACAGCGATGAGGTATTTCGTGACCGGCGCGGCCGGATTCATCGGCGGCCACCTGGTGGAAGCCCTGCTGGCCGACGGTCATCAGGTCACCGGCCTGGATGACCTGTCCACTGGCCGCCGCAGCAACCTCGCCGCCGTCATCGACCACCCCTCTTTCCGGTTCACCGAGGGCAACATCCTGGACGCCGGCCTGGTCAATGAGCTGACGGCCGGTGCCGACGTGGTGTTCCACCTCGCCGCCGCGGTCGGGGCTTTCGTGATCCGCGACAGCACGCTGGCCAGCATGCGGACCAACATCCACGGCACCGAGAACGTCGTGCAGGCTGCCCTCGGCAGTGACGCTGTCCTGGTCGCCGCGTCCACCAGCGAGATATACGGCAAGAACACCAAAATCGGGCTGCGCGAGGACGACGACCGCATCCTCGGCTCGCCCCTCAAGTCACGGTGGAGCTACGCCGAGGCGAAGGCCATCGACGAGAGCCTCATCGAGGCGACAGCGCGCGAAAAGGGCCTCCGGGCCGTCATTGTCCGCCTCTTCAACACCGTCGGCCCGCGCCAGACCGGCCACTACGGCATGGTCATCCCCCGGTTCACCCGCCAGGCACTCAGCGGCGAACCCCTGACCGTGTACGGCACCGGCAAGCAGATCCGCTGTTTCTGCCACGTCCACGACGTCATCCCGGCGCTCACCAAGCTGGCCCAGACCCCCGCGGCCTACGGCCAGGCCGTCAACCTCGGCTCGACCGAGCAAGTCAATATCGAGACCCTCGCCCAGAAGGTCATCGCTGCGACCGATTCACCGTCACGCATTACCCGCAGCTCCTACCTGGACGCGTACGGCTCCGGCTACGAAGACATGCAGCGCCGCGTCCCGGACTGCACCTTTGCCCGGTCACTGACCGGCTTCCGGCCCGTCCGCACCCTCGACACCATCATCGGTGACGTCATCCAGGACCAGGCCGCGCAGCGCCCGGTCGCTGCGGTGTCAGCATCGTAATCAACTGGCGGCGTGACATCCCGCCGCCCGGGCCGGCCACCGGGGCCGGCTCCACGGCGGGCCCACCGGGCAACCATCAGTCCGGCCGCGACCCGCTCGCCGTGTCGTCGATGCCCTTCTGGAACATCGGCTACAGCACCTCCGTGGTGCTGGCGAACCGGACCGACTTCGGCGAAGCGTCGCCGTGGATGTACGGGCTGGGCACCGACGGCCAGATCAACACCCAGTACGACCGGAGCCGGTCCGCCGCCATGGCCGATGACCTGAGCCGGCTGCGCGCGAAGGGCCTGCGCATCGTGCCCACCATCGCGAACGTCACCGACGGCGCCTGGTCCTACCAGCCCGCGGCCCGCATGCTGCACAGCCCCGCGCTGATGGCAGAGCTGGTGGCGGCCATCGTCGCGCTCGTGGTCTCCCGCGACTACACGGGGATCGATGTCGACTACGAGGACCTGCTCGCGACCGACCGGCAGGCGTTCACCCTGTTCGTGACCCGTCTGGCCACGGCGCTGCAGGCCAGGGGCAAGATCCTGTCAGTGGCGCTGCTGGCCAAGACCACGGACGCCGGGTACGCCCCCCGCAACGTCGCGCAGGATTATGCGGCGATCGGCCGCGTCGCCGACCAGGTGCGCCTGATGGCCTACGACCACCACTGGCCAGCCTCGGCACCCGGCCCGGTCGCCCCGGTCAGCTGGGTCAGCGCCGTGCTCGGTTACGCCAAGACCCAGATACCCGCGGCCAAGGTCGTCCTCGGCGTGCCGCTCTACGGATACGACTGGTCCGACGGCCATGGGACCGGGCTGAGCTGGCTGCAGGCGACCCGGCTGGCCACGCGCTACCACGCCACGGTGCGCTACGACGCCGATGCCCAGGCGCCGTGGTTCCGCTACGCCGACAGCTCGGGCGCCGCGCATACCGTGTGGTTCGAGAACGCGGAGAGCTCCAAGGCGAAGTTCGCCCTGGCCCAGGGGGCCGGCATCGCTGGCGTGTACCTGTGGATGTACGGCGGCGAGGACACCGGGACATGGAGCGCGCTGCACGATGTCCGGTCGGCAGTGGCGCCGCACGCCGGCACCACCTCGGAGGCGTCCTCATGATGCCCTGGTGGGTGCTGGCCATCCTGATCTTTGGCGCCAACTTCGCTATCTGGGGCTTCATCAGCCTGTGCCGCCATATGGCCGCTCTCATCCGGAAGGTGCGCGGCGCTCGGGCCATCCGGCGCGCCGCCGCCGCGGCATCCGTGGCCGGACCGGCGGAGCCCGATGCCCTGGCGCTGGCGGCGGCCGGGTCCGCTACGCCGGCCGGATCCGCCATGGCACAGACCCGGGGACCAGGCGCCTGGGGGCTGTCCCCGCTCCCCGCGGCCCTGGCCCGGCCCGCCCCGGCCGTGGCCCATGCCGCCGCCTCGCGGCTGTGGCCGGCTCTGCCGGCGCCCCGCTTGCCCGCCGACAACGGGAACCTGGTCAGGATGGGTGGTACCGGCGCGGCGGCGGGCGAGCCGGAGACGATGACCGTGCGGGATGTCGCGGTCCTCATCGCGGCGCACAATGAGGAACTGGTCATCGACCAGACCCTGGCCGCCATCATGGAACTGGTGCCGCTGGCCAGCGTCCATGTGGTCTCCGATGGCTCAACTGACCGCACGGTAGAGGTCGCCAGGCGGACCGGCGCGAACGTGATCGAGACGAAGGAGAACATCGGCAAGGCGGGCGCGCTGCAGGAGGCGATCCAGCGCTTCGGGCTGCTCGACCGTTTCCGCGCGGTCATGCTGCTGGACGCGGACACCCGGGTGCAGCCCGGCTACTTCGACGCGGCACTGCCGATATTCGATACTCCTGACGTGGTCGCGGTGGCGGGCTGCGTCAAGACCGACACAGACCGCAAGCTGTCGCCGGTCGGGAACCTGCTGGTGAGTCACCGCCAGCGGATCTACGCCATCGGCCAGCGGGTGCTGAAGTACGGCCAGACGACGCGGCGCTTCAACGCGACGCCCATCGTCCCGGGCTTCGCCAGCATCTACCGCTCCGAGGTGCTGCCCCGCATCGACATGAACCCGCCCGGCCTGGCGATCGAAGACTTCAACATGACTTTCGAGGTGTACCAGAAGCGGCTGGGCAAGGTCGGCTTCACGCTCTCGGCCGTCGCCGTCACCCAGGACCCGGACAATCTTCATGACTACGTCCGGCAGACCAAGCGGTGGGCGCTCGGCCTCTGGCAGACGGTACGGCGTCACCCGCCGCGCGCGAACCTGTTCACCGCCATGGTCGGCCTGCTGCTCTTCGAGACGGTGACCTCAAGCCTGATGTTCCTGCTGCTCCCGCTGCTGCTGCTGGTGTTCGGCGTGCCGGAGCTGGTGGGCGGCGCGCAGTACTGGCCGTGGTTCGCGCCGGTCTACACGGCAGTGGCCACTCATGTGCCGCTTTCCACCGTGTTCTTTGGCATCGCGGTGCCCGACTACGCACTGACGGTCGTGGTGGCACTGCTCGAGCGGCGGCCCCGGCTGCTGCTCTGCGGATTCTTCTTCCCGTTCCTGCGGCTGGTAGACGCGGCCATCGGCATCTACGCGATACCCATGGCGTGGCTGTCGCGGTCCAACGGCCGGTGGAAGAGCCCGACCCGTAGCATCCAGGGCAGCAGTCAGGTGGCCGCGGGTGGCGGCCTTCCCGGGGGCGCCGAACGGCGCGCGCTCTCCGTGGCGCGGCTGGCTGGTTCCGCGGGCGCCGCCCACCTGAATGGTGCGGGCGCGACTTGCGCCGTATTTATGGGAGACGGTTGTCATGCATCTGGATGAGGACGCCGTCATGTCGACGGTGCAGAGTGAACCTATGAACCCCGTCCGGCTGCTGTTGGTCGATGATCACCTGATGGTCACCGAGGCACTGGCCTCCCGCCTGTCCGCCGCCATGGACCTGTGGGTGGCCGGGCGCTGCACCACAGCCGACCCCAATCTGCTCGACATCGTCCGTGGCCTGCGGCCAGATGTCATCACCATCGAGGTTGAGCCGCTGGGCCCGGCCGTCGGGGAAGTACTTCGCGCTCTGGTGGGCGCACGGCCGGAAGCACGCGTCGTGGTGCTCAGTTCCGACCACAATCTCGGGCACGCGCTGGAAGCGGCCAGGGCCGGGGTCGCGGCATGGGTGGCCAAGGAGCAGGGCGCGGCCGAACTCGAGACCGTGCTGCGCGGGGTGTGCCAGGGCAAGTCCTGGTTCCCGCCCGACATGCTCGGCGAGATAGTCCGCGAACTGCGTGCCGACGTCAGCCGGGCCAAGGAGCACGAGGACACACTTGAGGGGCTCAGCCCACGGGAGCGAGACGTCCTGCGCAGTATGATGGACGGCAAGCGGGGCCGTCAGATAGCCCAGGACCTGCTCATATCCACGGATACCGTGCGCACGCACACCCGCAACATCTTCGCCAAGCTGGACGTGCACACCCGTCTCGAGGCTGTCCGGGTGGCCCGGGCCGCCGGCCTGAAACCGCCGGAGCGCGTCGGCTGACTACGGTGCGCTCCAGATAGGCCCGGGGGGGCCTGAGATAAGCCGGGGGGCTCGCGAGGCAATGCGGATCGCGACGGTCATCACCCGGCTGGAGGGCGGCGCGGGCCTGCATGCCCTGCGCGGTGCCCGGGCCATGAACTCCGCGGCCTTCCAGATGACGATCATCACCGGCAGTGGTGGCAGGCTGCTCGACGAGGCCGCCCAGGCTGGCCTGGAGGTCGTGGTCGAATCCTCGCTGCGGGCACCGATCGATCCTCGGGGTGACCTCCGGGCCCTGCGGCGGCTCGGCATGATCTTCCGCGATGTGCAGTTCGACGTGGCGCATACGCACACCGCCAAGGCCGGCACCCTGGGGCGCCTGGCCGCGCACCGCGCTGGGATACCGAGGATCGTGCACACCTATCACGGTTTCCCGTTCCACGAGTTTCAGCGGGCACCGCGGCGCCGTGCGTACGTGGCCATCGAACGCCGGCTCGGCCGGATTACCGACCTGGCGCTGTGCGTCGGCACCGGCGTGGCCGTGGAGGCGGTCCGGCGTGAGCTGATCGCGCCGGAAAGGATACGCACGATCGGTGTGGTCGTGGCCGGGGCGGACGAAGCCTGGGCCGGGTTCCCGGTCGCGGGGATCCCCGTGGCGGCACCCCTGGCCCGCCGCCGGGCCAGGCTCGCGCTGGGCCTGGCCGCCGACGCCACGGTGGTCGGCACGGTGGGACGGCTGACCTATCAGAAGGCACCCGAGGACTTCCTCGCGGCGCTCCGCCGGCTCGGCCGCCCGGGCGTGATTGGCGTGTGGATCGGGGGAGGCGAGCTGGCCGGGCGCGTCGCCGACCTGGCCGCCGCGATGCCCGAGGTTTCCGTGGTGCTGGCCGGCGAGCGCACCGACGTGCCGGAACTGCTTCCGGCCTTCGACGTGTTCGCCCTGTCCAGCCTCTACGAGGGCCTGCCGACCGTGGTCGTGGAGGCCATGGTCTGCGGCGTGCCGGTGGTGGCGACCGCCGTCAACGCCGTCGCTGATGTGGTGGTTCCGGGCGAAACCGGACTGCTGGTGCCGCCGCGGCGGCCCGAACTGATGGCCGAGGCGATAGGTTTCCTGCTCGACTCGCCGGCGGCCGCCACCCGGATGACCACGGCCGCCCGCGCACGCCTGGGCGGCCGGTTCGGTGAACAGGCGCTCCGCGGTGCGCTCACCGAGGCGTACACCGCCCAGCCCGGGCCGGGCCGCCCCGCGGACACGCGTCCGGCCTCGCGGGCCAGACACGACCGGCCCAGTGCGCCCCAGGCCTAGCTGGCCTAGCCCCCACGCCAGCCACTGACCGAGTTCTCTAGGCTCTTTGTGGTGCCGTTGATGCTCTAGTGAGCGATGTGGCGTGAGTATACCTCCGTGCCCACTACTATCTGTTTAGCATTGCATGCCGTAAATTGAGTACTGCGCCTCATGCAGGGGCTGGCTCGGGGGGCCAGTGCCAGGGGGATGGGGAAACGCCCGGATCACAGGGGGTGATGGGGCCTGGGACGGTCCGCCCGGGGGTGAGCGGAAGCTCGATGATGTCTGCGGGCCAGCAGATGGCCCGCGCGGTGGCGGCCAAATGACGGCCGTCCGTTTCCCCGGTATCCCCGCCGGTCAGCTATGCGCTGCCCTGGCTACTCAGGGCGGGGAAGGGGGCATCACGATGAAATCGTCAGCGGACCGGCGGCACAGCTACGGCCGGCGACGGTCGGATGGCGCCGCACGGGGCCTGCTTCATGATCTCGGGCACCAGATGACGACCCTGTCCTACCTGGTCGAGGCGGTGCGCGGGGATGTCGTTCTGCCCGACGATTCGGGCTTCCGGATGGAGCTGCTCTCCATGGAAATGACCCGGATGCTCGACATCATCGGCAGCGAGATTCCGGACAGCCACGAGGTTGAGGAGGTCAGCGCCATCAACCTGGGCGCGCTGACCGGCCAGGTGACGCAGCTGGCCGGGTTCGCGCACGAGGCATCCGTGATCTTGCTGCCCGGGCCTCTCGTGGGCGTCGAGGCGAGCGCGGCGCTGCTCTGGCGGGTGCTGACCAACGTCGTTGACAACGCGGCGCGCGCGGCGGGCCCGGACGGCCAGGTCGAGGTCGAGGTTCGCGAGGAACAGGGCCAGGCTCAGGGCCCGGAGGCGGTCATCGTAGTAACCGACGACGGCCCAGGATTCGGCAGCGGCCCTCCCGGGACCGCTTCGCTGGGCCTGGGCGTGGTGAGCTCACTGCTCGACTCGTGCGGCGGGCGGATCGAAGTGCAGGAGCCTGAGGCAGGCGGTACCCGGGTACGGATCGTCATTCCGGTCCGGGCAAGTCCTGCCGCGCCGCCGGCCGGATGAGCGGGCGGGCACGGTGACCAGCCTGGTGGTCGGGGATGATCACAGCGTGTTCCTCGACGCTATGTCCGCGGTGCTGGTCCAGCGCGGGTACGAGGTCACCGTGGCCGACAGCGTGGCCGGCACCATCGAGGCCGTCCAGCGGATGCAGCCGGATGTGTGCCTGATAGACCGGCACTTCGCCGGGGACAACGGCATCGAGGCGATCGCCGAGATGATCGCCGTAAGCAAGCACACGAAGGTCCTGGTGCTCAGCGCGGACCCCGACACCGAGGGGGTACGGCGGGCGCTGAACGTCGGGGCCGCCGGGTACCTGCACAAGACCCGGGGGGTCTCGGCCTTGACCGAGGCCATCGACCGGGTGCTGCGCGGTGAGGTGGTCGTGGACGTCCCGAAGGGCATCAGGAAGCGGCCGCTGCCGCACCAGGACGACGCGCACCGGCTCGCCGGGTTCCTCACCCCGCGCGAGCGGGAGTGCCTGGCCCTGCTGGTGGCGGGGCTGGATACCGCGGCCATGGCGAGGAAGCTCGGGGTCTCGCCCGCCACGGTGCGGACCCACGTTCAGTCACTGCTCACCAAGCTCGGCGTGCATTCCCGGCTCGAAGCGGCTTCCTTCGCCGTTCGCTACCGGCTGCTGGACGAGGGCTTCAGCCATTCGCCGCTGCGCCGTTCCGGCTGAGGCTGTCCACGCCACGGCGCCGCCGCCGTAGCGCCCGCGCCACGGCCGCCGCGCCGCCCCCGCCGAGCAGGACCAGGACTATGACGTCCAGGATCCCCCTGGTCACGCTGCGCGGGGTGGCGCGGATGCGGTATTCGTCGGTGAGCAGCGAGCCCTTGCTGGCCAGGGTCAGCCCGAAGCTCAGCCCGCGTCCACCGGACGGGAGCGGCGGTGTCGTCCAGGTCGCGTCGGCCCACTGCGTGGTCGCCGGGTAGAAGGGACTGGACGTCCAGTAGAGCCAGCGGCCCCCGGGTAGCTGGTAATAGACCGAGAACTGCGTGGTGGCGGTCGACTTGTACCAGGTGCCCAGATCGTAGGACTGGCCGGCGACGGCCGGGATCGAGCACTGGCCGGTATCAAACTGCTGGATCAGCGTGGCGGCGCCACTCCGGTGGCTGATCATGGTCAGCCGGATGGCCCACGGGCTGTCGTGACCGCCCCGGATCCGCTGCCAGGTCACCGTGTTGCGGCCGTAGTCGCCCTTCATCCAGCACAGCGGGAAGGGGGCGGACTTCGTTGGGGCCTCGTTGGTCGGGTTCACCCCGCCGGGGTTGCCGAGGACTTCCAGCAACGGATTCGTGACGCCATGCCGCCCCGCCGCAGGCGCCGTGACCATCGGCCGCACCGGGCCACCGATGACCTCGCCGACGGTCTCGACCACGGTACCGACGCCGCGCCGCGCGGCGAGCCATTTCGCGAAGGCGTCCACCACGGACAGCCGGATATTCCGGCTGGCGCAGTGAGCGGTATCGCAGACATGGTGGAAGACCAGCGGCAGCCAGCCGCCACCGCGGCGTTCGAGACCGGTGACGAGGCTCTCCAGGGTGGCCAGCGTCCAGCTGCCATCCACCTGCCCGGGAACGCGGACCGCGTAGAGGTCCTTGGGCGGCATCGTCTCCGCCGCGATGCACTGAGGGCAGCCCGGCGAGCGGAGGCCGACGACGGTCCGGGCGCTGGTGAAGCCGCATTCCCGCACGATGGCTTCGGCCGCTGGGCTGTACACCCCGCCGGGGTAGGCGAATGAGGTGGGGTGAAATCCCCACTTGATGAGGGTGTCCCGCCCGTCGCACACCTGGCGGCGGGCCTCTGCGGCGGTGACATGGGGCAATTCGAGGTGCGAGACCGTGTGGCCGCCGATCTCGTCCCCCTCCGCCACCAGCGTGTGCAGGTCGGCGAGCGTCACATACTGGGGCGCCCCGACCGCGCCCGTGATGATGTAGAACGTTCCATCCAGCCCGTACTTGTGCAGCACCCGGGCCGCCGTCATCTGGTCCGCGTCGCCGTCATCGAAGGTGAAGCTCACCACGGTCCGGGCCGCTGGGGCGCCGGTCAGCCGGGCCGCTGGCTGCCCCGGCCCGGTGGCCGCGGCCCGGGTGCCGCCAGCGGGGAGAGCCGCCAGCGACGATACGGCCATGGCCAGCGCGGCGCCCGTGCGGGCCGCCCGCCAGCTACGTCTCGTAATTGATCGCATACGATGAGCAATCATCTGGCGGCAGCATATCCCGTGAATGCCGGAACCAGGGCTCGCCACCAGCCTGAGCCGGTGGTTGACTCGGCCATGAGGGGGTGCTGCGAGGTGGCGCACAAGGACGGCACGGCGAAGGCGCGGCGCGCGGAGCGCGCGTTGAGCAGGTCAGGCCGCCCGGAGCGGCTGCCCAAGAAGCTGTACGAGACCGAGCTCTACCGGCTGCAGGCCGAGCTGGTGAAGGTGCAGGAGTGGGTGCGCACCGAGCGCGCCAGGGTGGTGGTGATCTTCGAGGGCCGCGACGCGGCGGGCAAGGGAAGCACGATCAAGCGGGTCGCCCAGTACCTGAACCCCCGCATCGCGCGGATCGCCGCCCTTCCCGCGCCGACCGAGCGGGAGCAGGCCCAGTGGTACTTCCAGCGGTTCGTTGAGCACCTGCCGGCTGGCGGCCAGATCGTCCTGTTCGACCGTAGCTGGTACAACCGGGCCGGGGTGGAGCACGTCATGGGCTTCTGCTCGAAGGCGGAGTACGGGCGGTTCCTGCACCAGTGCCCCATCTTCGAGCGGCTGCTCGTCGAGGACGGTGTCCTGCTGCGGAAGTACTGGTTCTCGGTCAGCGACGAAGAGCAGGAAACCCGGTTCCGGTCCCGGCTGGAGGATCCCATGCGGCGCTGGAAGCTCTCCCCGATGGACCTGGAGTCGATCACGCGGTGGGAGGACTATTCCCGGGCCAAGGATGAGATGTTCATCCACACCGACATCCCGGAGGCCCCGTGGCACGTGGTCGACAGCGACGACAAACGGCGGGCGCGGATCAACATGATCGCGCACCTGCTCACGACCTTGCCGTACCACGACGTTCAGCGGCTGCCGCTGTCCCTGCCGCCACGCCCCGCGTCCCGCGGCTACGTGCGCGTGCCGCGGGACATGCAGACATTCGTGCCTGACTACGCGGCCACGCTGGTGAGCTCAGCCGGGGAGTGATCCGCGCTTTCACGGTGGGCCACGCTCCGGCCACCCGCCGCTGGCCAGTCTCGGGGCGCGACCGGCCTGCGTCTGGTCTAATACCCGCAGGCACAAAACGACAGGACTGCTGCCCGTGCCGTCGAACGCAGGCAGTCTCCGCGCCGGTGTCATGACGGCCCAGCCGGACAGTGAGCCATGGAACCTTTGCCTGACGCCAGTGAGAGCAGCGACATGACGGCCAACCCGCCGCGGGTCCGGCGGCGCGGGGTGAACGGGTCGATATGGGCGCTGGAGCATTCGCAGGACTTCCTCACCATCGCGGTGGGCGTGGTGCTGATCGTCCTGGCCGCGACATTGATCATCTCCGGGGTGATCAGCTTCACCGTTGACGCGGTGCATCAGTCCGTTTCCTTCGCGGCCATCAACCTGCTGGACCGGGTGCTCCTGGTGCTGATCCTGGTGGAGATCGTGCACACGGTCGTGCTGTCGCTGCAGGCGCACCGGCTCGTCGCCCAGCCGTTCATCATCGTCGGCCTGGTGGCCGTGATCAGGCGGATCCTGTTCCTGCTGAGCAACCAGGCGACGATCAGCTCGGCCGAACTCGGCCTGCTGATAGCCATGGTCGTCGCGTTCATCGCCGGGCTCATTGCCATCAGCCACTTCGAGAAGCGCGACGAGTGAGGCGCCCGGACCGCGCCGGAATCTCGGAAGGCCGGGGATTCCGCGCCGGAACTCCGGCCTCCCGGGTGTGACTGACAGCCGCGTCTGGCCACTGTCGGCTGGATGTGGCCGGTGCCGTCGATCGGGCCAGTTGGTGATGGATGGCCGGGCTCCGGATACCTGGCCGCTGAGCCTTGTGGTCGAGGAGGATAGCGACATGCCAAACAACCAGCAGTGATTACCTAAAAGACGCAGATGATCACGGATTGTTGTTCTGATTTCTGGGTGCCTGGTCCTAGCGGGTTAGCCGAGGCGGTGCTACGCGCCGTGGCGATCTACCTGATCCAGCTGTCCTGCGCCCTGTCCGTCAAGGACACAAGCGCGCTGCTGGGAATCCCGCACGGCCGGAGCCTGTCGTCAGTGTTCACCATCACCCGCTGGGCCAGCGACCCAGCGAACGCACGCAGGCTCGCCGCCGGCCTGCAGGCGCTGATCAGTGAGCTGAACAACACACCGTGCCTGACCGACTACGAGCACCGGCGCGACACACTCGCGACCTGGTCAACCCCCCAGCCGACTGGCAGACGCTGTCCGCGGGCATCAGCACGCCGCGCCGGGGCGGCACAGCCGCGCTGCCGTAGCGCACGGGCCCGGTTCTCGTCCATTCCTCCAGAAATACCGCTGTCCAGCAGCGGAGACAGACGGCATCGCCGACGGCAGGCAGCGGCGGGCCGCACAGCACAGAGTCGATGACTCCGCTGGCTGGGCCAGCCCGCCCGTGGAAGGCCGCAATCTGTGCGGCCAACGCCGGGACGGGAGCGCGTTTCCGGCGGTGGCAGAGCGTCGGAGCCGCCTCCATTTCATGGCACAGATCAGGCCATCGTGTATGTGGCGTCCACGGCTGGCCTGGCCTGGCCTCGACGAGAGATTCCTAGGCTGGCCTGTAATCTCCGGCGGTCTGCCGGCCAAGTCTCCTGTATAGCGAGACTTAGGAGAAAGGGCCCGAGGTGACGGACGACGCAGCCAAGCGTTTCGAGTTCATCTACCGCCAGCACTTCCGGGCGGTTCTCCGCTACGCGCTCGCCCGCCTTGAGCCGGAAAGCGCGAAAGACGCGACTGCCGAGACATTCCTCATCGCATGGCGGCGCCTGCCAGACGTGCCAGCCGATCCGGCGCCATGGCTATTCGGTGTCGCGAGAAAAGTGATCGCTGGCCAGCTGCGTTCCAGCACCCGGCGCGAGGCGCTTCACGCGCGGCTGGAGGTGGCAGGCGCCGGGCAGACCAGGGCCGGCGAGATCGATGAGGAGGTCGCAGAGCGGGCTGCCGTGCTCACCGCCCTAGCCCGGCTCAGCGAGAACGACCGCGAAGTACTCAGGCTCACCGCCTGGGATGGGCTCACCTCAAAGGTCGCGGCCGACGTCCTCGGGGTGTCCCGGATCGCGCTCGGTGTCCGCCTGCACCGGGCGCGCCGCCGCTTCTCGGCCGCGCTCGGAGTAGCGGAGCCGGTGGCCCGATCA
>ODAK010004944.1_pt1 | contig 13590 bp, 5 predicted proteins | sample 1539591 | NCBI WGS metagenome assembly ODAK01 (sample SAMEA3539303, study PRJEB22396) | soil metagenome | biome: tundra; feature: field; material: soil | place: USA | collected 2010-05 | depth 0.15 m | reverse complement strand
CGCGAATTGATATTCAGCCGCTTGTGCACTCCTGCTTGCAGCCGCAACAAGGGCACTTGCGCCTATCCCCCGTAGGACGTCACGCCGGGTCAGCATATTGAAAGTTCGGGGCATGCAGATTCTCCTTATGGTGAGATTACTTGTCTCAGGGCCGATACAAAATGGGTTGGCAGGAATTCCCAATTGCCTTCCTGACTGTTGTTTAACGTCTGCTGCCTCGTGGGCGAATCCTGGAGTTCCGAATGAACCAGTTCCCCAGGTTACGTAGCCCACCTATGGGGAATTGCCCAGAGCTTGGCTTCGCTGCTGCTTCACTATTTCGAGGGCAGACTTAACACTCGGATCGTCCGGTTCCAAAGTTTCTGCGATCTTTAATTCTCGTTCGCCTGCATCTAATTGGCCCGCATGGCAGTAAGCCAAACCGAGATTCTTCTCGAGGGCGCCCAAGAGTTCGCACCTTCCGCACAACACGATAGCCTCATGCAGGTCGTTAATAGCCCCTTTGTAGTCTGCATCGTAGATTTTCCTGTTGGCCTGATTCCCCAGGAGATTAACGCGATCGATGGTACGTTGATCGCGTCCCAGCTCTTGCATCCGCTCCAACAGTTGCTTGGATTCAGCTGGATCAGTCCTTTTCAGTGCGCGAGCGAGGGAATAGATAGCCTCGGCGTATCGCGGGTTTAGAGCGATGGCGTGCCTCCAAGCTGCGATTGCCTCCGCTTCCAGGTGTTCCTCTTCCAGTGCATGTCCAAGCTGAACATATGCCGTTGCTTGGTCCGGACGCAATTTGAGGTATCGCTTGAGTAGATTCGCCTGGACATTCCGATTACCTTCATCGCCTTCCAATGCAGCCCAGTAATTCAGTGCTTCGGCGTAATCCGGATCAATTTCTAACACCGTCCGAAACTCACCTCGTGCTTCTTCATGGCTGCCAAGATCGCTTAGGAGGCGACCTCGCAGAAAGTGTGCGCTTGCTGATCTTGGCGCAAACCGAATTGCAGTCGAACTCTCATTGAAAGCGGCCGCGAGGTCGGCCTGATCAGCCAGCGATATACCAAGATTTTCATGGGCTTCTGCTGAGAGTGGATCAAGCTCAATTACTCTGCGAAATGTCGCGGTCGATTCTTTCAATTCTCCTAACTGTTCTTGCACCTGTCCAAGAGCAGTCAAAGCTAGAGCATCACGTGGATTTACAGTTACCGCTTGCTCAAATTCCTTTTTGGCTCCCTTGAGGTCCCCTTTACGGGCCAGGGCAATCCCCGTTTCCAGCACTGGAACCGATGACTGGTCAGCATCATGCTGGCGCATCTTTTGGGAATGGGATGGTAACCCAGAGAACAAAGCGAGAATAAGGCCAAACGAGAAACAGTAAGAGTTAACACATGCCCGGTTTATCTGTCCCCAACCATAAAGCGCCACTTGAGAACCCCACTCTTCACCCGAAAGCAACTAACCTATTGCCCACCAATTCAGATTTCACAAATCAGTTCGTCGCCGACACTTAATCGGCGAAATGGCCATAAGCTAAGAAACCAATCGGGATTCCAGACATGACTCGCCACGTGATTTGGTTGCCATCAATGCTTGCCAGTCGCACATGTCGGCCTCCTCGGCATGTATGACGAGCAGACTAGCAAGATGGCGCGCTTGTCGGGGCGTAAGTATGATACGGCCCACTTCCCTGGCATGCAATTTCAAAAAGAACGTGCGATTGCGATTTCAAGGATTTCAGCCGTTCGCTGTATTCTCAAGAAGCCCCCGACTCTGTCCACTGTCAGCCTCATCCTTCTCCGAGGAAATTAGTTATGTAATTTCCAAGACAATTCAGGGTAGAACCGGGACCCCGTAAAGGCGGTCCCGGTCCATTGAATTCGGGGTTCGTTTCCTAGAACACAAACTTACCCGACAACTGCAGTTGACGAGCATTGTTGACAGTGGAGGTGACGACACCAAAGTTCTGGCAATTTTGGCAGTTAATTGGGGTCCCCCAGACAGGATGGTTGAAGGAATTGAATGCGTCAAACCGCAGTTGGAACCTTGTAGACTCAAGCACCGGGAACTCTCGAAAAAGCGAAAGGTCAAGATTCTTGTACGGCTCCGTACGCATCGCATTCCGTCCGGTAGTTCCGAATGTGTACTGAGCCGGAGCAACAAAGGCAGCGGGATTGATCCATTGCTGAGGCGTTTGATTTTGAGGCTTGGGATTGGTATTGGCTACTGGATTCGGACGTTCATAGCCGGATCCTACCCAGTTGAAGTTGCCCGTGTTAGCGATGTCGCCAGAGTCTTCAACCGTGAAAGGGCGACCGGACTCCATGGTGGCAATTCCGTTAATCTGCCAATTGCCGATCACATAGTCCGTTATCGAATTGCCGGTCGAGAAGCCACCCTTTCCAACCGGAACCGCCCATATCCACCCGGCGGTAAACACCTGAGGAAGGTCATAGCCGGTTACACTGCGATCAGCCTTGAAGTTATATGGATTCTCGATGCTGGTTGTACCGATCCCATACCATCCATCGGTTCCGTAGTTCAGCCCTTTCGACCACGTGTAAGAGAGCAAGTAGGTCAGCCCCGTAGCATGGCTTCTACCCTGGAGTGACGTCTGCAGTGCGTTGTAGTCGAGCTGTCCTTTGGGCTGATCAAAGAAGGACTGGCCCATGTAGGGGAAGGGGGTGCGAGGGCTGATTGCACCTGGCCCTGGGCTTTGTGCGGTGTTGGCAACCGGGCAATAATCCAGGTTCCGCCCCTTGGATCCGACGTAATTGATGGTCCAGACGCCAGCACCGCCGACTTTCTGTTGGATGCCGAACGTCCATTGATCCGAATAAGCATTCTTGAACTGTGGAGCTGTGTTCCATGAAATGGAGCCGAACGGCGTAGGGGTTGGGTAATTGCCGCCGAAGCCCGCAATAGGATTCTCGGCGGTGGTGGCCGTGGATGAAGTCAGGCCAGGCTGCGTGTTTAGGTTGGAGAGCTGCGTTTGTGTCAGCATGAGCCAGCCGTCCACATTCTGTGCGGATTGTTCTACGGCTGCCCAGTTGTCGTATACACGGCCATAGCCGGCATGCACAACCGTATTTGGACGGAAGGAGTACGAAACGCCAACCCTTGGCTGGATGTTGCCCGTGTCAGCAAAATAGAGCTGGCCAGGTTTGCTGGAAACAACAACATGGGCCGGCAGAGTCCCTCCAGGCAGGCAGGGGGCGAATTGTGTGGTGCTGCAGGGTTTGGGCATGTTCTGAAGGACATCTTCTCCCACATTGAAGTCGAAGAGATCGTAGTAGGCGCCAGACTTCACATTGCTTATCTGGGACAATAATGAGATGTCATAACGCACCCCGAAGTTGACGGTAAGATTGTCGCGAATCTTCCAGCTGTCCTGGGCATAGGCGCCATCAACCCACCCACCGCTGGCCGTTTGCCGAACGTCGGTCCGCGTGGCGCCGTTGGGCAAGCTTAACAGAAAGGACACAAATTCGTTGCCACCAGTAGAACCGTTTGAGGTTTGAAAAGGCGAGAAACTAACCGAGGAATAGGTGGACGTAGACTTGCCCTGGTTATTGGTGTCGATGTTACCTCCAACGTAGAGTGTATGTTTCCCAATTGTCAGTTGATAATCGCCCTTGTATTCCCAAACGTTGGAGTTTCCATTGGGTGAACCATTGTTTTCGCCGCCATTCATGTAACTCCCAATGCTCACATTTGGAAGCTGGCAGCCGCTGCGGAAGCTATAGTTATAACCGCACGCGAAGTTCGATGCAAAACCAGCGGCAGAGACTATCGATTGGACATCGCCACTGTATATAGTCTGAGGATAGATCTCACCAATATTCTGGCCGAATGCCACAGTAAGGATGGAGTGTGAGCCGAACGTGTGTATCCACTGAGCCCCGAAATTGTGCGCGATGTAACCTTCGACGCTCGACAGGTGCGGTATCCCAGCGTAGGAGGAAGTTGGATTATTCTGGTGCAGATAATGCGTCCAGATCAGATCTTTCTGGGTCAGGTATTCATCTCCACGAATATCATACTGGTCAGAGTTATGGGTATTCGGCGTCGTGTTCTCGTAGTTATAAACGCCTCCCTCGTAACTGCCGGAAGGGGACGGCAAAATCGTCTGCGCAAACTTAACCATGTTCTGGTCGATTAGGTTGGCAGGAATTTGATTATTTGCGAAAGGCGTCCTCGTGGCAGTGAAGGGATTATAGAGTTGGATTCCCTTGGCCAGCAAGGCACTGAAATCCCCAGTGTACTCAGCCGCGGTAGGAACCAACCCGAGGTTTGTGGCTCCGATCGACTGCCTGAACCCTTCATAGCTTCCATAGAAGAATGAGCGATTGTTGCCGTTGTAGCGAGGCAGAAGCACTGGCCCGCCTGCATCCACACCAAATTGATTTTGATGCAGGTCCTGCAAGGTGCCGCTCGGAACGCTTTTTGCGTCGAAGAACCTGCTGTTGCGCCAGAATTCCCAGCCGGCCCCGTGAAACTGGTTCGTACCCGATTTGGTTATGACGTTGATGGTTCCACCTAGTCCTTCGCCAAACTGAGCAGAGTCAATGTGTGTCAGCACCTTCATTTCCTGAATGTCGTCGGGAATCGGCGTAATCGTCTGAGACCCGGAAATCGCTTCATTGTTATTCACGCCGTCAAGGAGGTAGATGTTGCTGCGGTTGTTTTGGCCCTGGATGGAGGGATACACGGCGCTACCGACGGCGTTGGTGCGACCACCGGTCTGGTCGTTGTTGATGGACGTTACGCCAGTTTGGAGTGTCAACAAAGAGCTATAGTTTCTTCCGGCGAGGGGAAGGTCATTGACGGGTTCCGACCCCAGGTTCGCTCCGACTGCAGTTGAGGTCGTATCCAGTGTTACTGATTGCGCGGAAACTTCAACTGTCTCGGTGGACGATCCAGGTTTAAGTGAAAAGTCAAACGTCGCGCCTTGGCTCACGACGAGTTCGATCCCCGTGCGCGTGGCCGATGAGAACCCTGCCGAACTGGCAGTGATTTTGTAGACGCCTGGCGGTATCTGGCCCAGGACATAGATGCCGGAGGAATTGGTGACGGTTTGCCGGATCAGTCCTGTGTCGCGGTTTTCAATCTGGACTGTTGCATTGGGTATCAGGGCGCCGGTTTGGTCACGAATGGTTCCGTTCACCTGTGCCGAGTCGAACTGCGCAAGAAGGGGTGTGCTCGCAAGCAGACAAATCGTGGCGAGGATAAGGGTGAAGAAAAAGCCGACCTGCTTCTTGAGAGATCTGGGATCTCTACCAGTGGTGATCGAGTTGATCGAGAGAGTTTTGCTGTTCACTGTATTCCTCCTGAATAATGACCGGCCGCAGAGTTTAGCAGCCTGTGGTGAAAGTTCGAATATCGTAAATCGGCGCCTGGAGTTGGCTGTAAGTGACTGAATTCATTGGGCGTGATTTAGGGAAAATCCGTCTTTTTCTGACTTGAGTTACTTTCACCACAGGCTGTTAGCACTCTGAGGCTTGGCTGTGATTGACGTCCAGGCCGCTCATTTCGAGTGACCACATCTGGACCTGTCACTGTTCAGTATCCTGCGAGCTACCGGTGCAAAAGGCGACGAGCTTTCCAACCGTTCTGCTTAGGTTTGGCAACACCTACGGATTCGCGCTGAGTGCATGAACACATCTGCATGTAAGATCTGGAGAAACGCCAGAAGGCAGCCTTTCCTCTGCGTAGTCTTGGCCATGTTCGATAGAATCCCTGGGACCTCACTCAACAATCGAGTTGGCTAACGATCAGTTGCAACTTAGAACAATACCCGTTGCGCTACCGTTAGCGTTGTCGAAATTCAATGGCGGCATTTTACTCCACTGAATGTAAACTTGTCAAGATAAGAAACAAATCACCCTTTGAAATAGGGGTGGCGATTGTGAGTGAATGAGCGGTGAAAGCCAACAGCGCATGAAGCAAGCGCGGCCGCATTTGTCTAGAAGTAGGCTGCTTGACATCCTCCGAGTTTAACCTGACCTTGAAGAATCTCTCTGGCTCGGCTCTCGACGACTGAGAACCTGATTCAGAAACACCACAAGGGAACTCTCCGGACCGCCAACCCGTCAAGGTGCACTGCGAACTCTCGGGTTGCCGCCTTTCCCTCGCGCCAATTCCGCCGCACCGCGTTGGGCCGATACTGCAATTGTGGAACAGCAGCCAAGACCTTGGCCGCTGTATTGCAAGACGCATTGTTGTAGCCACTGGCAACGCGCGACACTGTGGCTATCGAAACCCCAGCCAGCCTCGCAACTTCCCTTATGGGCAAGGCACGTTGCTCAGTCCAGCAAGGGCATTCCCTTCATCTTTTCCAACTCGCAAAAAGAGACCCGATCCCCGATCTGGTTCTTGCCCGTCCCCTGAAGACATCCGCTGTTCACTCCGCTCGCTTCCGATTCCAAAAGAGTTGGCTCCCATCGTTGTCGCCTGAAAGTGTGAACAGGCCCTAATTGGGCTGAGTCCTCGCAGGCTTGATCTCCGCGCGAATGTCCTGGAATAGTTGCAGCGTCAGCAGTGAAATGCTTCCGTCCTGATAGACCTCGACATCGAACAGCGGGACCATCTTGCGGCTGAGGGCGTCTTTGAGTTTGGGGATGAGCGCGTGGGCCGTCATGCGGGGCGGGACGATGGGCGTGTCGCGCTTGAAGTGGCCCCAGTCGTCCTCAATGAGTGCCGTGAGTTCGGCCTGGAGGCCCTGCTGCGGTCCGCCTGTGTATCTTCCCGTGCCGCCGACGGGCAGGTAATCGAGGTCTTCGAATTGCGGTTCCCAGAAAGCATTTTCACCCGCGAAGACATCGTAGAACTCATTCAGCTTCGGCAAGATCCAACTGTTGTAGGCAATGACGCGTTGCGGATTGCCGGTGCGCGCCGCAGCGCTCATTTCCTGCCACGAAGGATTGAAGGGGTAGTAGGTGAAAGCGGCATCATCGAACCAGAAGCCGGCCACGCGCTTTCCATACTGCCTGCCGATCTGGGCGATGATCTTGCGCCACTGTTCAAAGTAGGCAGTCTTATCTGAATCATCGAAATGCGTTCGCTGCCACCAGGGTGTGTCGTCGTGGCCGGGATGGAAGTAGAGTTCGAGCCGGATGTTGCGGCGGTTGAGGGCATCGGCGAGATCGCCGATGAGATCGCGCGGGCAAGTACGACCGGGGAGGATGCTGTCGATCACCGGGTTAGGGCCCGGGAAGTAAAAGCCGGCATGCGAAGTTGTGAAGACGACAAAACCTGCGCCTATGCTCTCGACCGCGTTGGCGAAGCGCTCTACGTCGAAGTTACGCACCGCATCGCAATAGCTTTGCGGCGGGCCCTCGCGTGGCAGGGTCTGGCTGGTCCAATGGAACATGAGGCCGTACCCGGCGGCGGTCATCCACCTTGTGTCGGCCATCTGCCTGCGGCCCTCAGCGGCTAGTTTTGCCGCAACCTGGGGACGGACAAACTCCAGCGAGAAGAATTTGGCGAGTGGCGCGGCGCCGGCCGAACTGAGTGTGAGAGTGTGCGGCCCGGCGGCAAGATGGAAAGTGCCGAGATCTAAGCGCTTCCAACCCTTGTCGCCGCAGAGCGCTTGAAGGGTGCGGTCGTCGAGCACGAGGCGGATCTCACAACTGCTACCTCCGCTTTCGAGGATCGACGCGATCTGGTAATTACCGGCGCGCTCGACGTTTGTCTTCCACGCAACGGAGCTGCCGTTGTCCCAAGATTGGATCCAGCCCATCTTGCCCGCGCCCATGTCTATGAGCTTGATTTTTCCCCTACGCGCGCCCTCAACGCCGATGAGGACGGTGCGGCCGGCGAATGCGATGGGCGGAGCGGGCTGGGCTCGGATGAGAGGAGAAATCAAGGTGAGAAGAATAGCGCAAGCGGAAATAACCTTGAAGAAAGTGTAGCGAGGAGCCATTGCGATCTCCCGAGAGTGGGAATTGTGCAGAGTGCGTAATGTTTTGCTATTCGCTGTAGCCGTCCTGAAAGTTTGCACTAAACGGCCTCCGGCCTAGGCAGAAGAGAGGCCTGAATAGCGATGAGCGTCAACACTCATTTCGATTCAGAGTGATTCGACCCACTCTGGCCTAACAACGCGCACGTCGCAACAATTCCAGCTTTTCCTCGACCGTGCGAGGGAACGCCTCTTGCTTAGGGTCAATACCGTCGGTGTCAATATCATTACCAGCGGTACAGACTTATCGAAATCGATAACGACAGCGTTACCGATTTTGACTTTGGAGAGGTTTATAATCCTCACCAAGACGGCTTGTCAAGAAGTTTTCACAGCCTGAGATGACTTGCGAAACTTTTAGGGGCATGCTAGCAGAAGGACACCTGACAAGAGGACGGCTCGCGGCGATGCCGAGCAGGATAACGTTGTTACTGCTTCCGGCAAACTAGCCGACAGACGGAAACGCCGCGAATCCGACTCATGAAGCGCAAAGAAGAATGGATAGGTGTCGGCGAAATTGACTTGGAGGGCTGTCGAGGATGCGGGCGCGACAAGGACGACAGCAAACCGCCCGGCGTTTCTTCCGCAAACGCTGGCTTTTCGGGGCAAACGTTCTTTTGGAGCCGTTTGGGCTTGGCAATCTTCCTCAGGAACGATAGCGTCACTGTTTAGCCGATGACAAAACGATGACAAAAAAGGAGATTCAAGTTTATGACTTCCAGAAGAGATTTTCTCGCACTTGCATCGGGGTTTCCATTGTATCTGCATTCCGCAATGAGCGTCTTAGCGGCTCCTTGGGAGATGCCCGAAGCGGTGAGCGATCTGGCAACTGCATTTACCAATCCTCCCAATGCGACTCGTCCCTATGTGCTCTGGATGTGGATGGGAAGCAACATCAGCAAAGAGGGAATTACTCGCGACCTCGAAGCAATGAAGGATGCGGGAATTGGTGGAGCGACCATCTTCAGCCTGGCCGATACTCTAATCCCTTGGTCCGGTGTCATCCTCAAGAGTCCCACCCCGGAAATCGTCACATGGACTGAACCATGGTGGGAGATGGTTCACCATGCAGCCAGTGAGTGCAAGCGGCTTGGGCTGGATCTCATTCTGCATAATTGCGCGGGATATGAGAGCAGCGGTGGAAAATGGATCACTCCCGAACTCGCCATGCAGGAGGTCATCTGGTCAGAACAGAAGGTACAGGGCGGGAAGGAGATCAAGACGACTCTCAGCAAGGCCGTGGTGGATCCTCATCCGCACTCGCAATTCCCTGAGCTTTACATTCCCTCGCTTGAGAAGATTGCCGCGCCCATCGTTGAAGGAAGGAAGTCGTACTATCGCGACATCGCGGTGATCGCGCTGCCATCGTCCAGCACGCCCACCACCGATCAGGTGTTTGATATATCGGCAAATATGAATGTCGAAGGGGAGCTGACCTGGGATGCACCGGAAGGTGAATGGTCCGTTTTTCGCTTTGGACATACAACCACTGGCGCGATGATTCAGCCCGCCCAATGGGATGCGATTGGCCTGGAATGCGACAAGATGAACACCGAGGCAGTGACCTTCCATGTTCAGCATGTGCTGGGAGAGATCAAGAGGCATCTTGGAGACCTTGCCGGCACGACCCTCAGCACGCTCTACTTCGACAGCTATGAAGCGGGCGAGCCAACATGGACGGCGAAGATGGCCGAGGAGTTCAAGAACCGCCGCGGCTACGACATCCTTCCGTGGCTTCCCGTCCTTGCCGGGCGCACCCTCGGCAGTAAGAGAGCTACCGATGAGTTCAAGGCCGACTTCCAGCGCACGATCAAGGATCTCTATCGCGATTGCTATTGGGCCACTCCGCGCGCTCTCGCTCATAAAGCCGGATTGCAGTTCGTGGCCGAGCCTTACACCGGCCCCTGGGAAATCGACGAGGTAGTCAAGTTTCTTGACCATCCAAACATGGAATTCTGGTGTGGCAAAGACAAGTGGGGTCCTGTTGCAGACGATCCAATCATCCCTTGTTCGCATGAACTCGACCAGCGCATCATTGGGGCCGAGGCCTTCACTACGACCCCTGACTTGGCTCGCTGGAATGAACATCCGGCATGGCTCAAGCCCATTGGAGACGCGGCCTTTTGCGCCGGCGTCAACCGCATGAACACGCATCATTTTGTGCAGCAGCCATGGGGGCCTGAGTACCAACCAGGCAACGCAATGGGCCAATGGGGAGTGCACTTCGGCCGCTACCAGACGTGGTGGGAACCAGGCAAGGAGTGGTTTCACTACCTGTGGCGCTGCCAGACGCTTCTGCAAGCGGGGAATTTCGTCCCGGCGTCCGAAAGTTCGAGCGGAGTCTTCAAAGTCGCAAGCGGGACTCTCGATTTGCAGAGCATCCACCGCCGCCATAAGGACACTGAGATTTACTTCGTAGCGAATATCGTGAAGACTCCCGGAACTGCGCATTGCATCTTCCCGATTACAGGAAAGCAGCCTGAATTATGGGATCCGGTCTGGGGAACGATGCGCGATCTGCCGAGGTTTGATCAGACGAACGGCGTCACCTCTCTTGAACTCAACTTCGAACCCACACAGAGCTTCTTCATCGTTTTCCGCAAGCCTGTGAACCGGTCCAAACCGGAAGCAGCGAACTTTCCTGAGCTCAAGGCCGTAACTGAGATCGATGGAAGCTGGCAGGTACAATTCGATCCTGCCTGGGGTGGCCCGGCATCGGTTGAATTCAAGAGCCTCGAAGACTGGACGACCCGCCCCGAAAAGGGAATCAAGTACTACTCAGGCACAGCAGTCTACAAGAAGTTGGTACATCTTGCCACAGTGCCAAAAGATGGCAAGATGTACCTCGATCTCGGAGTCGTTAACTACCTGGCAGCAGTGAGCGTGAATGGAAAGAAGATCGGCGTGGTGTGGACCCCGCCCTTGCGTATCGATATCGGGAGTGCGGTGAAGCCCGGCGAGAACCTGATCGAAATCGCCGTTACCAACGTCTGGGCCAACCGCCTGATTGGCGACGAACAAGAGCCCGCAGATCTCATATGGCAAGAGGGCGATCCAAGATTCAAGAGTGGCCAATTCCTGAGAGAATTCCCAGATTGGTTCCTCAAGCATGAGAAGCGTTCATCGCAAGGGCGCTACACCTTCACGACCTGGAATTACTTCACCAAAGACTCCGCACTCGAGCCCTCTGGCCTGATCGGGCCGGTGAAGCTCTTGTCGGAGTTGTAACTCAAGGATCGTATCCCATTCCTGTGGAGGGGAATGCATATGATCAAGTTCCCGGATGTGAAGCCGAGTGTGAACCTTACCGAGCGTCTATCTAAGTGCACTCGCCGAAAGTTCCTGGAGATTTCCGGCCTGTCCGCCGCTGGCGTTGCACTCGGGACCAGAAGTGGATGGGGTGCCATGTTAAACGGCACAACCACGGATTCAATGGCGCCTGACTCTGGGCAATGGTCTCTAGTTCATTTAACCAAGAGCTTTGTTGTTCCTCCAGCGTCGGGACGGCCATCCTGCTATTGGTGGTGGTTCAACGACCTCATGGACACAAATAGCATTTCGGCAAACTTGGAAGAATTCAAAGCCAAGGGGATGGGTGGCGTGATGCTGGTCTGCACTGCCAATGGCTATGGGGCGGGTCCCATGCCCAACGGCCCCCCGTTCCTCTCGCCACAATGGCTCGAATTGTATAGGCATGCACTTCGCGAGGCTGCAAGACTTGGTCTGGAGGCCGGTGTCAATTTCAGTGGCGGTTGGGATATGGGTGGGCCGTGGATCACACCTGAAAATGCCGGCCGATGGTTCCTGCAGTCGGAGATGACCGTCGAAGGGCCGCGACACTTTTCTGGCGCGCTTCCTCAGCCAAAGCCCAAGAATGGCTACGACTCCCAACCGCAAGGGAATGTCAGCCAATATATCGATTTGCCGCTTGACGCATTGGACTACAGAGATTCAGCGGTAGTGGCCTTCCGCGAGCCGAAATTGGGAGCGCGCCTGACCGATGCAGGGAGAGAACTGCTGGCTGCCAAGAGCAACCGCCTGGACGGTGACTGCTTTCTTTCGAGTGAGGAAGTCACGACTCCGGTTTTGCAACAGTGGAGTTCTTTACCGGACGATGTGCCGATCAAGCCAGACGAGGTAATTAACCTAACGTCACATCTGGATGGGAAAGGAAATCTTGAATGGGAAGTGCCCGCAGGGCACTGGACGATTTTGCGTACCGGTCATCGGATGACCGGACAACGCGTCTGCCAGTCGATGCCGAATAGTAATCCGCGCGACAAGGAGGATATTCTGCAGCGCATGGAGCATCCTGATCCGAATTCTTCGGATGGTTGGGAGATCGACTGGCTCGGGACCGGCGGGGTGGATCAGCAATGGGAGCATCTGGGCAAGGTTCTGCTGGCAGAGGCTGGGGACCTGGCGGGCACGACCCTGAAGTATTTTGCGATGGACAGCTTCGAGGATGGTTATCCAAATTGGACAGGAAAAATGCTTGAAGAGTTTGTGCGCTATCGCGGCTATGACCCGAAGCCTTTTCTTCCCGTGTTTTCCAGTCGGCTCGTGGGCAGCGCTGAGATGTCCGATCGCTTTCTCTACGACTACCGGAAAACAGTAGCAGACTGTATGGCTGATAACGTCTATGGGCATTTTGCCGAGCTATCGCATTCAAGGGGAATAGCGATTCAATGTGAGGCGGCTGGGCCCAGTTGGTCGGGAACCATGTGCATGGACGGGCTCAAGAACCTCGGCCGTTGCGATATGCCGCAGGGCGAGTTCTGGAACGGGACGTTCGTCGTAGAAGGGCAGAACAAGGTGTGCAAGCAGACCGCATCCGCGGCTCATATCTACGGGAAAAGGATCGCTTCCGCCGAAGCCTTTACCTCTGGGAAGCCCCATTGGTGCGAGGCTCCCTCGTCGCTCAAACCGATTGCTGACGTTGCATTCTGTGAGGGGATTAATCGTTGTGTCTTTCACACCATGACGGCCACACGACCGCAAGACGGCCTGCCTGGATTCGAATATGGCGCAGGCACTCATTTCAATCCTAACGTCACGTGGTGGCGACTTGGTGCCTCTCCTTGGATAACTTATATCAGTCGCTGCCAGAGGCTGTTGCAGTCTGGCCTTTTCGTTGCTGACGTCCTTTATTACAACGGCGACTGGGCGCCCAACCTTGTTCGACCAAAGCACGTTGATTCCTCGCTCGGAAAGGGCTTCGATTACGATGTCTGCAATAGCGAGGTGTTACTTACCCGCATATCGGTTAAGAACGGCTGCCTTGTGTTGCCTGATGGAATGGCCTATCGAATGCTCGTCCTGCCTGAACGAAGGCAAATGCCCGTTGAGGTGATCCGGAAGATTCATGAGTTAGTTTTCGCGGGAGCCACCGTGGTTGGTCCGAAGCCGGAATCGGATCCAGGATTGCGCGATTATCCTCGATGCGACGAGGATGTCCGCGAGGTGGCGGCCGACCTTTGGGGAGCGGTAGACGGGAGGAATACTTTAGAACAGCAATATGGTCGAGGTCGAGTGATCTGGGGCAGATCGTTGCGCGAGATATTGAAAGGTGACGGAGTGATCCCGGATTGTGAAGTCACTGGTACCGATCCGAATACATTCATCGACTTTATCCATCG
>ODAK010004943.1_pt1 | contig 13591 bp, 9 predicted proteins | sample 1539591 | NCBI WGS metagenome assembly ODAK01 (sample SAMEA3539303, study PRJEB22396) | soil metagenome | biome: tundra; feature: field; material: soil | place: USA | collected 2010-05 | depth 0.15 m | reverse complement strand
CCGGCATGCCCAAGGGCGCGCCTATAGACCACGAGTTCGTCAGCCATCTCGCCCACAGCTGGGTGATTTCCTGTCGCTATTCCCCGGCAGAGATCTTTCTCGTGACCACGCCCATGTTCTGGACGGTGGCGCCCATGCATTGCATCATTCCCCTGGTGCTGGCGGGGGGCAGCATCGTGCTGATGAATCGCTTCGATCTGACCCGCTGTTGCGAATTGGTACTGCAGCACCGCGTGACGAGCTTTTTCGCCGTGCCGACGATGTACACGCTGCTCGTCGACCAAAAGGCCGACACGCTGCGGCAGATGAAAAGCCTGCGCGTGTGCTCGGTCGCCGGCGCGCCGATTACAGCCGAGATCGTCAACAAATTCGAGTCCCTCAGCGGCGCAACCCTGCTCAACATTTACGGCGCGACCGAAGCGGGTGCGCTCGCGCGCGAAATGCTGGACGCGCCGCGCAAGGCCGGTTGTGCCGGAACGCTGGGCGGCACCGTCGAGGTAAAGCTCGTCGATAAGGAGGGAAAGCCCGTGCCGCCGGGCACGCCTGGGGAAATCCTTGCGCGCGGGTTCACCGCCATCAAAGGCTATTGGCAGCAGGGACGCGTCAATCGGGACTCGTTGCCCGACGGCTGGTTCCACACCGGCGACATAGGTGTGCTCGAAGACGGCTATTTCCTGCGCATCCTTGATCGCGCCAAAGACATGATTATTACGGGCGGAGCCAATATCTATCCAGCAGAAGTCGAGCGGGTGGTCGGCTTGCATCCCGCCGTGCAGATGAGCGCGCTCGTCGGTTTGCCGGATCGCGTAATGGGCGAGCTGCCCATTGCGTACGTCGTTCTGCGTCACGCGGGCGCCGCCACGCCAGCGGAACTGGAGGCCTTCTGTCGCGAGCAGCTGTCGAGTTACAAGGTGCCGCGGCGCTTCATTATCGTCGAATCGCTGCCGTTGACGCCGACCGGGAAAATCCAGAAGGGTGAACTGCGCAAGCTCGCGGCGCGATCGACCTAGGCATTGCGTCGAGGCGGCGCCGACTGCCGCCCTCCGCGCCGGTAAGGGCGCGCGCTCTTATTTCTTCACCAGCGGGCACCGCGATAGCGAGAGCGGCTGGAACGCCTGCTCCGCCGGGATGACGGCCTTCACGTTGTAGTAGTCCCACGGATACTTGGACTCGGAAGGCTTCTTCACCTGCATCAGGTACATGTCGTGCATCATGCGACCGTCTTCGCGGATGTAGGCGTTCTTGGCGAAACTGTCGTTGATCTTCAGTTTCTTCAGCTCGGACATGACCGCATCGGCATTGTCGGTTCCCGCGGCGCGCACCGATTTCAGGTAACTGAGCACCGCCGAGTAGACGCCCGCTTGCGTCAAAGTCGGCATTCTCTTCATTTTTTCGAAGAAGCGCCGCCCGAGTTTGCGCGTATCGTCGTCGTAATCCCAATACCAGCCGTCCGTCACCAGCATCCCCTGGGTCACGCCGAGTCCCAGGCTGTGAATGTCGGTGATGAACACGAGCAGTCCGGCGAGCGACTGGTTCTTGGTGATTCCGAACTCGTTCGCCGACTTGATCGCGTTGATCGCGTCGTTGCCGGAATTGGCGAGCCCGATGACCTGCGCTTTCGACGCCTGCGCTTGAAGCATGAACGAGGCAAAATCCGACGCCCCGAGCGGATGGCGCACCTGGCCCACGACAGTGCCGCCAGCCGCACGCACCGCATTCGCCGCATCTTGCTCAAGGGCATGCCCGAAGGCGTAATCCACCGTAAGGAAGAACCAGGATTTTCCGCCGTTCTTGACGACGGCACTGGCCGTGCCGTTTGCGAGGGCATAGGTGTCGTAGACATAGTGGACCACATACGGGCTGCAATCCTCGTTGGTCAGGCGTGTCGTGGCAGCGCCGCCCGCGATGAAGATGCGCTTCTTCTCCGTCACGATCTTCGCTACCGCGAGCGCAACCGCAGAGTTGTTGGCGTCGACGATCATGTCCACGCCCTGCGTATCGATCCATGCACGTGCCGTCTGCGACGCAACGTCCGTTTTGTTCTGATGGTCGCCGTAGATAAGTTCAATGGGCTTGCCAAGTACTTTTCCGCCAAAGTCCGCAACCGCCATGCGTGCGGCCTCTACGGAACCCGGGCCAGCCAAATCGGAATTCGGGCCGGCCATGTCTGTAAGCACCGCCACTTTGACAACTTCGTCGGAAATACTTCCGGCCTTAGCCGAACTGCTTTGCCCGGCGGCGTGACCCGCGCCGAACGCAAGCAACGCCGAAACTGATAACGACAGAATTTTACGTTTCATAACGGTCCTCCTCATGCAGAATATTGAGGCACCCGGAGTGCGCCCCTGATACAAGGTCAGCAGGCCCGCTTGGCCTTGCGCCTACCGGCTCACAACCGCAAGAGATCGTTTGCGTGACATCCAAGCGTCTTATGGCGCGTCGAAAAACGCAATGGTAATGTGCGATTGACATCAAATGGTATACCATTTATAGTAAATAAAATACTATCATATCGGTATTTACAACTCCAGTTGCGATACAGGTAGCGCAACAGGGCTAGTCGTCGGATAAGCCGAAAGCCGGCGGCGGGCGCCGCGAAGTGCCGAGGTACAAGGGTAGGGGGTTCGATAAATGGCTAAGCGCTGGGCGAGACGCCCGGAAGGATCGACCTGGGGTGATTTCGGCGAGGATGATCAGCTCGGAAGGCTGAACCTGCTCACGCCCGAAAAAGTGAGGCAAGGCATCGCCGAGGTTCGCGAGGGTCTGGCCTTCTGCCTCAGCATGCCCCTGGATTATCCGGGCGGCGCGGTGCTCAATCCGACCCGGCATCCACCAAGGCTTTCGCCGCTTATACGGGACGGATGCCCCTGCTTCAATTTTCCGCTTTCTCGCGTGGACGGACGCAACACCGACGTTCTGTCCGACGACCAGGTGACATTGGCGCTGCAATACTCGACCCAGTGGGATTCGCTCGCGCACCTGGGTGCGCGCTTCGACGTGAGCGGCACGGGAGTCGAGGAGAAGGTCTACTACAACGGCTATCGTGCCAACGAGCACATCGTCGGTCCATTCGACTATCGCGATGGCGAGGATATCCCCGTCGAAGGACCGTACGGTGCCCGGGCGCTGGACGTGTCCAACATGGCGCGCAAGGCAATCCAGGGACGCGGAGTCCTGGTGGATCTGAAGAAGCACTTCGGCCTCGACCGGCACTACGTCGGCTACCAGGACCTTCGGCGCATCCTCGAACTCGACCGCATCGTGATCGAGCCGGGTGACATGATTGTGCTGCGCACCGGCTTTGCCGAAGTGCTTCTGGAAATGAATCGTAAGCCCGACATCAACGTCCTGAAGGAGACGGCGAGCGTTCTCGACGGGCGAGACCCGGCGCTGCTGCAATGGGTGACGGATTCCGGCATCGCCGCGATCTGCGCCGACAACTACGCTGTTGAAGGCGTGCCGGCAAAGGAAGCGTCCGGTAAAAGGCCGGCCCTTCCGCTGCACCAGCATTGCCTGTTCAAACTGGGTGTCCCTCTGGCCGAACTCTGGTGGCTGAAGGATCTGGCGGACCACCTTGGCGCGAAGGACCGCTCGCGCTTCCTGCTTACCGCCCCGCCGCTGTACCTGCCAGGAGCAGTCGGATCGCCGGTGACCCCCGTGGCAACGGTATGACGATCTGTTCCACGAGGTAGAGGACCATGCCTGCGAATTCATTCAGTGCGGCGGTTTGTGCCGCGTTCGGGTCAAGGCTACGTCACGGAGGGGAGAGGCGCGATGAGTGATGCACAGGTAGCGTTGGTAACCGGCGGTGCGAAGGGCTTGGGACGCGAGATGGCCCTGGGGCTTCTGCGCAGCGGGCGAAGCGTCGCCGCGGTGGACAACGACCGCGCATCGCTCGAGGCGTTGCGCGCGCTTGCGGCGAGCGAAGGCCGCGGCGAATCGATGCTGATCGTCGAGGCGGATCTGGGCGAAGCGGCGTCGATCGAGGACACCGTGCACACGGTAATGGCAAGGTTCGCGCGCATCGACATCCTCGTGAACAATGCCGGGGTCGGCCAGGCAACGATCCGGCCGGACAACTGGCTTAACCCGCTGCGCTTCTACGAGGTCACGCCGGCGCAGTGGCGAAAGTTCTTCGCGGTCAATTCGGATGCGCCGTTCCTGCTGTCGCGGGCCGTCGCGCCCGGTATGATCTCGCGCAAGTGGGGGCGCATCATCAATGTCACCACGAGCCTGGACTCCATGCTGCGGGCCGGCTTCGTGCCCTACGGCGCCACCAAGGCCGCGACCGAGGCGTTTACCGCCGTGGCGGCTGCCGACCTCGCCGGTACTGGCGTGACGGCCAACGTCCTGGTTCCCGGGGGGCCGACCAATACCGCGTTCATTCCGGCGGCCGCCGGCTTCGATCGAAACTCGATGCTGCAACCGCAGATCATGGTCGCTCCCTTGCTTTGGCTGGTGTCGGAGGCAGCTTCGGATACGACGGCCCGACGGTTCATTGCGGCCCGCTGGGATGCCAGCTTGCCGGCGGCACAGGCAGCAGAACAGGCCGGGGCACCTGTAGCCTGGTCTGGGTTGGGGAATCAGATGATCAAGCCCAATTGGACGGATGGGGGCAAACGGTGAGCGCTCTTATTTCTTCACCAGCGGGCACCTCGATAGCGATAGCGGCTGGAACGCCTGCTCCGCCGGGATGACGGCCTTCACGTTGTAGTAGTCCCACGGATACTTGGACTCGGAAGGCTTCTTTACCTGCATCAGATACATATCGTGCATCATGCGGCCGTCCTCGCGGACGTAGGCGTTCTTCGCAAAACTGTCGTTGATCTTGAGTTTCTTCAGCTCGGACATGACCGCATCCGCATCGTCGGTGCCTGCGGCGCGCACCGATTTCAGGTAGCTGAGCACCGCGGAGTAGACGCCCGCTTGCGTCATGGTCGGCATTTTTTTCATTTTTTCGAAGAAACGCCGCCCGAGTTTGCGTGTATCGTCGTCATAGTCCCAATACCAGCCATCCGTCATTAACATGCCTTGGGTCAGGCCGAGTCCCAGGCTGTGAATGTCCGTGCTGAACACGAGCAATCCGGCGAGCGTCTGGCTTTTGGTGAGTCCGAACTCGCTCGCCGACTTGATCGAGTTGATCGTATCGTTGCCGGAATTGGCGAGCCCGATCACCTCCGCTTTCGACGCCTGCGCCTGAAGCATGAACGCGGCAAAATCCGCGGCATTGAGCGGATGACGCACCTGGCCGACGACGTTGCCGCCAGCCGCGCGCACCGCATTCGCCGCGTCTTGCTCCAGAGCGTGGCCGAAGGCGTAGTCCACCGTAACGAAGAACCAGGACTTTCCGCCGTTTTTCACGATAGCGCGGGCCGTTCCGTTCGCCAGGGCGTAGGTGTCGAATATGTACTGGACCACGTACGGGCTGCACTCCTCGTTGGTCAGACGTGTCGTGCCAACGCCGCCGGCGATGAAAATGCGCTTCTTCTCCGTTACGATCTTCGCTATCGCGAGCGCGACCGCGGAGTTGTTGGCGTCGACGATCATGTCCACGCCTTGCGTATCGATCCATGCGCGCACGGTTTGCGAGGCGATGTCCGCCTTGTTTTGATGGTCGCCGTATACAACCTCAACCGACTTACCGAGCACTTTGCCGCCAAAGTCCGCAACCGCCATCCGGGCGGCTTCAACGGAACCCGGGCCGCCGACATCGGAATACGGTCCGGACATGTCGGTCAACACCGCGATCCTGACTACATCGCCGGAAATGGCGCCTTGCCGCGGCGTTGCCGCCGGCTGCGCTGCCTGACAAAGACCAAACCAAGCCAGACCCAATGCGAACAGAAGCTTGCCTTTCATGACCCTCCTCCTCACCGGTTGATAACGTCTCTCGTTAAAGTCGCAGAAGCCGCCGCCGTCCCGCTTGAAAGTATCACCGCCATGCACATCCTACATCTGCTTGCTTCGAATGCGCGCCACGGCATGACGATTGTCAATTGCGAAATATATGGTATACCATTTATACTGATTGGAATACTATAATTACAATCCTGAACAATACGGGCGAAGCGATCGAGGAAAATTGCAGCGTCCACGAGGAGGATCAACCATGTCGCTCCGCAGATTGGCAACTTTCCTGGTACTCGCCACAGCGGCGGCATTCGCGACCACCGCACTCGCCGATATCTACCCGACCCAATCGGTCAAGTTCATCGTTCCCTTTACCCCGGGCGGCACCACCGACATCCTGGCGCGGGTCTTCGCCCAAAAGATGTCCGAGGCCTGGGGTCAGCCGGTCCTGGTGGAAAACCGCTCCGGCGCCGGCGGCCTCATCGGCTCCGAATTCGTGGCGCGCTCGGCGCCCGACGGCTACACCATCCTCCTGGGAACGATAGGCACCCACGGCGTCAGCCTCAGCCTCTACAACAAGATAGGCTATCATCCGGAGAAGGACTTCGCACCTGTCACGCTGCTCGCCACGCTGCCCAACATCCTCGCGATCAACCCCTTGGTACCGGCGAAGAACGTGAAGGAGCTGATCGCCTACGCCAAGGCCAACCCTGGCAGCATTACCTATGCTTCCGCCGGCAACGGCACCGCATCGCACCTCGCCGGAGAAATGTTCCGCAAGGCCGCTGACATCGATATCGCGCATGTTCCCTACCGCGGCAGCTCGCCCGCTCTCACCGATCTGATGGCAGGCCGCGTCGCGCTTACCTTCGACTACATGCCGAGCGCCTTGCCTTATGTCAGGTCGGGCAAACTGCGCGGCCTCGCCGTCACCGGGACAGCGAGGACCAAGGCGGCACCCGAACTTCCGACCATGATCGAAGAGGGCCTGCCTAACTTCAACATGGTCACCTGGTACGCCGTTTACGCACCGCGCGGAACCCCGGCCGAAGTGGTTGCTAAGATACGCGATACGATTGCCAAGGCTGCCAGCGCGCCGGACATCGTCAAGCGCATGGATGACCTGGGAGTCGATCTGGTGGCAAGCACGCCGGAGGAGCTCGCGCAATTCCAGCGCGCGGAAATCGACCGCTGGTCTAAGTTCATCAAGGAAGTGAACATCAAGCCCGAGTGATGTTCAGCCAAGAGAAGTCCATCGACGCAAGGACCATTCACATGCGAAATCTCAATCTGCTTGTCACCGCGCTGCTTGGCCTTGCCGCTTGCGCCTTCGGCGCTTGCGCGCTTGCCGCCTATCCCGAAAAGCCGATACGCATCATCGTTCCCTACCCGCCGGGGGGCATGACCGACATCCTCGCCCGGGCAATAGGGCAGAAGCTCGGCGACAAACTTGGCCAGCCCGTGGTGATCGACAACCGCGCCGGCGCAGGCGGAACCATAGGTAGCAACCTCGCGGCAAAATCCGCGCCGGACGGGTATACGCTGGTACTGGGCACCTTCGGCACTCATGCGGTGAACTATGCGCTGGTCGAGAAGCTGCCCTATCATCCGCTCAAGGATTTCGCCCAGGTGATTCCGATCGCCGCCGTGCCCAACGTGCTGGTGGTGCCGGTCACCTCTCCGATCCTGTCGCTCGCGGATCTCCTCGCGCAGGCGCGGGCAAGACCGGGCCAACTGAGCCACGCGAGCACCGGGATCGGCGCTTCGCCGCAGCTTAGCCTGCAGCTCCTGAAGATGATGGCCAAGGTCGACATACTCGAAGTGATGTACAAGGGTGGCGCGCCGGCGCTCACCGATTTGCTTGCCGGACAGGTCACCATGGCCTTCGATGCCGTGGGTACTTCGATACCGCAGATCAAGGCGGGGAGGCTGCGCCCGCTCGCGGTGACCAGCAGCCGGCGCGTGAAGGCGCTGCCCGAGGTGCCGACGATCGCCGAAAGCGGCTATCCCGGCTTCGATGTCGTCGCCTGGTACGCGCTATGGGCGCCTGCGGGCACGCCGCCGGATGTCGTGCGCAAGCTGAACGAAGAAATCAACCTGATACTGCAGATGCCCGACGTGGTCGAGCGGCTGTCCGGTTTTGGCGCCGAGGTCATGGGTGGGACGGTGGAAGCTTTCACCGCCTTCCATCAGAAGGAGTTCGAACGCTGGACGGCATTCGTGAAGGCGACCGGTATCAAGGTGGAATAGCAGGCGATCAACCCGCATTCCGATCAGCGCATCTGAGGAGCACGCCATGAAATCGACCCTGCGCAGCATCGCCGCAAGCCTGTTGTCCGCGCTCGCGTGTCTCGCTCAGCCGGCATTCGGCGCCTACCCGGAAAAACCCATACGCCTGGTCGTCACTTTTCCCGCCGGCGGCGTGACCGATATCCTCGGTAGAACCATCGGCCAAAAGCTCGCCGAGCGGCTGGGCCAGCCTGTAATCGTGGACAATCGCGGCGGCATGGGCGGATCGATCGGCACCCAGGCGGTGGCCAGGGCTGCGCCGGACGGTTATACGCTGGTGCTCTCCAACGCCGGGTCGTTCACCCTCAACACCGTGCTGTACAAGGACCTCGGCTACGATCCGCTGAAGGATTTCGACCCGGTGATTTCAGTGGCGGCTGTCACCAACATTCTGGTCGTGCCAGCCGCATCCTCCTACAAGACGCTGGCCGAGCTCATTTCCGCCGCGCGCGCCAAACCGGGTTCGCTGACCTATGGGGGCACGGGAATCGGGGCATCGCCATACCTCGGCGCCGAGCTGCTGAAACAGATGGCCAAGGTGGACATTACCGAAGTCACCTACAAAGGCGCGGCGCCGGCGCTCATCGACGTGATTTCCGGGCAGGTCGACATGATATTCGAGGCGGCGGCGACTTCAATGCCATACATCAAGAGCGGCAAACTGCGTCCGCTCGGCGCGAGCGGGCTGAAGCGTGTCGGCGCCTTACCCAATGTACCTACCATTGCGGAACAAGGTTATCCCGGCTTTGATGTCGTCGCCTGGTTCGGCATCTGGGCGCCCGCCGGGACGCCGCATGAAATTCTGCAGAAGCTCAATACGGAAATCGACGCCATCCTCAAGCTGCCGGACGTGGTCGAGCGCTTGACCGGCATGGGCGTCGAAATCATGGGCGGGTCGAGGGAGTCATTTGCCGCCTACCATCGATCCGAATTCGACAAATGGACGACCTTCCTAAGGAACACCGGGATCAAGGCGCAATAGCGCAATCGGCTCAAGGTGAAAACCAAGAACATGAATGCAAAACCGTCCGCGCTTTTCTCTGCGTTAAAAATCCGGGATGTGGCGCTGCGCAACCGCATCATGGTCTCGCCCATGGCCCAGTATTCGGCGGTGGACGGCTCGGCCACGGACTGGCATTTTGCCCACTTCGCCAAGTTCGCCATTGGCGGCGCCGGGCTCGTATCGATGGAGGCCACCAAGGTCGAGCGCCGCGGCTTGGGTACCGTGGGAGATATGGGCATATGGAAAGACGAGCACATCGCGCCCATACGCAGGATCGCCGATTTCCTGCGCGCGCAGGGCGCCGTCCCCGCGCTGCAGCTTAACCACGCCGGGCGCAAGGCGGGCACACTGCGTCCTTGGGAAGGTTTCGGGCCGCTGGATCGCAGCGCCAAGATCGAGGGGCAGGACCACTGGCAGGTGATCGCGCCAAGCGCCTTGCCCTATCTGGAGGGCTGGCCGATACCGCATGAAATGTCGCTCGAAGACATCGCGGTCGTTGTCGATGCGTTTGCGCAAGCGGCGCGCCGAGCGCATGAAGCCGGCATCGACGTAATCGAGATTCATGGAGCGCACGGCTATCTTGTGCATGAATTTCTGTCCCCGGCGTCCAATGTACGCAAGGACCGGTACGGTGGCAGCCTTGAGAATCGCATGCGCTTCGCGCTTGAAATCGCGCAGGCAGTACGCAGATTATGGCCTGCGGGCAAGCCGCTGTTTTTTCGCCTGTCGGTAATTGACGAAGGGGGCTGGACGCTGGAAGACTCGATCGTTCTCGCGCGCGAGCTGAAAGCGCTCGGCGTTGATGCCATCGACTGTTCCTCCGGCGGCATCAATGTGCGCTCGCCGACGGCCGCCAACGTGGCGCGGCGATTGGGCTTTCAGGTCCCGTTCGCGGAGAAGATTCGAAAACAGGCGAACATCATGACCGTCGCCGTCGGTCTCATCATCAACGCCGATCAGGCCGAGGCGATCATCGCCAACGGCCAGGCAGACCTTGTCGCGATTGGCCGCGAAATGCTCTACGACCCGTTCTGGGCGGTTCATGCCGCCAATGCTCTGGGCGCCGATCCCGAATTCCGAAATCTCCCCCCCCAGTACGGCTGGTGGCTCGATAAGCGCGCCAAATCCGGCTATGAGCGCGAACTCTGAGGTGAACGCCGACGCGAGGTCTTTCAGCAGGTGGTACTGCACCTCTAAACCGGACGATCAAGCGCTTGTGCCCTTGATCCAGTGTCTTGGACGAGGTGGTTTCGTGACCGTGGCAGTCTATGAAATGGAAATGGTTTCTCCTGGAGAGTTCTTTGAGAGACGGGAAATACAGGGGGGAGGCTAACTGGAACCGCCCCGGACCTGCCCCAGGCTTAGCGGGATCCCAGTTGTGCCTCTTCCTCGTGGTTGTGCGTTTCCTTGATTGCGGCCGTATGCCCCGACGGGGATTCAGGGTGCGCAAACTGTTTGATAATGAGGGCTACTGCTGCGATTGCTCCGGGAATGGCGACGACCATGAAGATTTCGCTGAAACCCAGCTGACGGCGCGTCAGTTCCGCCACCAGGATCGACCCGGCAATGCCGCCGAAGCGACCGATCCCGAGCATCCATGCCACTCCGGTGGCACGGCCTGTTGTCGGATAAAAACCGGCGGCCAGCGCGGGCATGGACACCTGCGCAGTGTTCACGAACGTCCCCGCCAGCAACACCAACAGCATCAGCATGCCGAGGTTGCCGGCCGCCAGACCGATGGCAAATATGGAGACAGCGGTCAGCGCAAAGCCGACGGCAATGACACCGTTGGCGTTGGTGCGGTCCATCAACCAGCCGAAGAAGATCGCACCGACACCTCCCAGAGGGAAGAGGGCGGAAATAAGCGTGGCATCTTTCGGTTCCAGGCCGGCGTAAGTCATCAGAACGGGCATCCAGGTGATCAGCGCGAAGATTACAAGGCCCATGAAATAGGCAAGCCACAGCATGACCGAGCCGACAAGATAGCCCCGGGAGAGAACAAGCCCGAGCCCACTCTTGGCGTTAGTCGTCGACGCCTGTTCGGTCATGATGAAAGATGTCGCCCCGGCTGCCGCTGCGGATACGCGGATCAATACGGCGCGGATCCTTTCTGCGGGTAGCTTCTTGGCAACCATGTAGCGTACGGATTCAGGCAGGAAGAAGAACAACGGCACGACCAGCACCAGAGTGGTCGCACCGCCGAGCGAAAATACGCTACGCCAGCCCCACTGCGGAATCATCCAGGCCGCGAGAAAGCCTCCGAGTGCCGCCCCGAGGGGAAAGCCGGAAAACATGGCGTTGGTAAGCAATGCGCGGCGGCGATCCGGACAGTACTCGCTCAATAGCGTGATCGCGTTCGGCATGGAGGCGCCAAGACCGATGCCTGTCACGAAACGCAGGATGGTCAGATTGTCCAGGCTGTCGGCAAATGAAGAACCCAGGCAGGCAATACCAAGCAGCAGAGTCGAACCGACGAGAACCCGTTTGCGGCCAAAGCGATCGGCAAGAGGGCCTGCCAAAAGGGCGCCGGTAGCCAGGCCAAAAAACGCCGCACTCAATACAGGTCCCAGCGCCGATTTGCCAATACCCCACTCCTTTAGAAGCGATGGTGCGATGTAACCAATGGCTGCTGTGTCAAAACCGTCGAGCAGCTCGATGAAAAAGCACAGCCCGAGAATGAGCCACTGATACCCTGAAAACGGGTGCTCGTTGAGCAAGGTCTGGACGTTGATCGTTTTATCCTGATCCCATTGCTGTCCAACATAGCCGGCACTGGGCTTATTCCCTCTTGATTGGATGCGACTTTCGGACGAGTAATGCTGGATTTTCAAGTTGCTGCCTCCGGGTACCGTCCAAGATCAAGCAAACGCCAACGCGCCTTGTGGGTTGCCTTAAATCACCGATATATTTCTCAGTATGAGACGGCGCGAATAATTTATGGGCAATGAGCAGGGCAGAGCAGGGGGCCTGCCTCTATGAGATATCTCGTGGGCGCTCCCTAGAACTTGGCCTGGAACGAGAGCGTAATGAAGTCGCGGTCACCCAAGGCTTGGGCACCCGTCTGCATAAATTGTGCGGGGATGGCGCCATTGGTGTTCGCCGTCAGGAGGGCGTTTTGCGAGCCGAAGTAATGCACGTAGTTGATTGCCAACTTGTACTGCTTCTGGATATCGGCGGTCACACCTATGGTTAAGTCGCCACCACGGTCTGCGCCACCGTTGAATGCGATTACCGTCGATGAGCGTCCATAGGGGTTGTAGCCGAGACCGATCGGTACCGACAAATCCACGCCCCGGGAGACCTGGAAGTACTTCGGTTCGAATACCATGCGCAAGGCCAGGGCATCGCGCGTTACGTTGGGATCCAGGGCCAGCGGGTTCTTGTCTATGCTCAGGCGACGGTTCCAGCCCAGTTCGTTAAGAAACTTGGCACTGTCCCAGAGAGGGCTGTTGCCAAGATCGGTATTGCTGGAGATATTTGCGTGCGCGCTACGGCCGATGGCGTAAAGGGGATGGGTGCTTCCGTTGCTTGTGAGCGGAATGTCGAGCTGCGACGCCGTTACCAGAGGCGCGTTGGTGCGCATGGACATCTCACCCGCTACTTTTGACGGTCCGAACACCGTGTTGAGGCTGCCGCCGAAGGTCTTGACATCATTTGCGTAGACCAGGCGATAGGCATTTTTGCCTCCCGGGATGGAACCCGGCGAGAGCATGATCTGCGCGGTTTTGTCGTTGTACTGCGCTGCATACAGGCCGTACTCCACCGCACGGTCCCCAGGTTTGAAGCGGACCTGCATGCCGCCCTGGCCGGAGTTCTTGGCGGCGACGTCGCCGACGCGTGTCATGCCAGAGTCCGATTCGGCCCCAGCACCGACATAGTCGATGACGTTCAGGTAAGAGCCGGAAGCTGGAAAGTGGTTCGCTTCCCACTTGAACTGGTAGTAGGCGCCGACCGAGACATTGCTGGACAGTTGCACCTCGGCGGATATCTGCTCGACCGGGCGATGGATTTCCACCGATTGCGAGAAGGGCACCAGCAGCAGCTTGACCAAGTCCATCGGCGACTGCGCGTAGTTTATCCCGTTGCCGCTGAAGAACAAGGTCTCGCCATAGAGCAGCGTGTGTTTGCCCGCGCGAACGATGTATGGCGTTTCCGAATCGGAATCGCTCTTGAGGGAAAGGAAGGCTTCGAGCAGTTCGGCCTTTTGCCCCATTAGATCTTTGGTCCCCTGGTCAAACTGGCCGGCCGGGACGCTGAGCGTGTTGACCGTGGCCTGCGAAGTGTTGGCGTTGGAGCTAAGGTACACCTGGTCATGCCACGCGGCACCACTGATGCGAAAGCCGAGGTTTTTGTAGGTCCCGTCGAGTGCCGAAAACCAGTCAACGCGATTCGTCATCAGCCCTCCTTTCTTGAAGTTGCGATCGCCATCGTCGAGATTGCGTGCAGGCG
>ODAK010004942.1_pt1 | contig 13591 bp, 9 predicted proteins | sample 1539591 | NCBI WGS metagenome assembly ODAK01 (sample SAMEA3539303, study PRJEB22396) | soil metagenome | biome: tundra; feature: field; material: soil | place: USA | collected 2010-05 | depth 0.15 m | reverse complement strand
AGCAGAACCATCATCAGATTGGCGCCGGCGGAAAAGTTTTCGCCCTGGTTGCCGATCACCATGGCGTCGAAGTTGGTTTCGAGTTCGGCAAGCCCTGCGCGCACCATGAGCATGATATCGTCGCCGACAGCGTTGGCCTTGCTGTGGAACTCGCAGCAGAGCACGCCGTCGCCAAGATCGATCAGCGAAGCGCCGGGATTCGTTTTCACGACGCCGCGGGCACGTTTGAGATCCGCAAGGACAGTGATTCCGGGGCGAGGTTCAAGGTCCCGGTAAGCGCCCGCCGCCAGATCGAAGTATTCCGTGCGCGGCTTTGGATCGGCACTATTGACCTGGCCGGGCCTGTAGAACGACGCTTCTCCCGCGTGAAGCAGGGACAAGGCCAGCTGCGGCAGTTCCCTGCCCTCGGACTCTATGCGCCGAGCCGATTCCACAAACCCGAGCGCGTCCCACATCTCGAACGGGCCCATTTCGTTGGCGTAGCCCCAGCGCATGGCGCGATCGATCTCGACGACACGGTCGGAGATCTCAGGCACCATGAACGCCGCATAGCGGATGTGTTCGCTGATCAATTGCCAGAGGAAGCGTCCGACTTTGTCATCCAGCGCGACCAGAGCCTTCATGCGCGCGGCGAGGGGTTCGACTTTGCGCACCGTCTCGAGCGACGCGAAGCGGGGTTTCGCAGCCGGATGGTATTCGAAAGTCCTGCGATCGAGCGCATGGATTTCGCGATCTTTGCCGACGCGTTTGTAAAAGCCCTGACCGCGTTTGTCCCCGAGCCAGCCCCGCTGGATCATTTCAACAACGAACGGAGCGAGTTGGAATTGATCGCGAAAAGGGTCGTTGGGCACCGCGTCGTACAGATTCTTCGCAACGTGCTCCCATATGTCGAGGCCGACAATATCAAGGAGCCGGTAACTGGCGCTCTTCGGCAGGCCGATCAGCGGACCGGTGAGGACATCGACTTCTTCAATGGTTAGGTCATGTTCCACGGTGAGACGCTGGACCGTCGACCCAAAGAAAGCGCCGATCCTGTTGCCGATGAAATTCGGGGTGTCTTTACAGGAAACGACGCCCTTGCCCAGATGGCGGTCGCAGAAGTCCGAAACAAACGTCAGAATCTCCGGGCGGGTAGCCTGGCCGGGAATGATTTCGACCAGGTGCAGATACCTCGGGGGATTGAAGAAGTGCGTGCCGAGAAAATGTTCGCGAAATTCCGCGGGGTATCCCTCGGTGATTTTCGCGAGTGGAATGCCGCTCGTATTGGTGGAGACGATCGTGCCCGGGGTGCGGTGCGCGACTACCCTGTCGTAGAGGGTGCGTTTGATGCCGAGGTCCTCGGTAACCGCCTCGATGATCCAGTCGCAGTCTTTAATCTTCTGCAGATCGCCGTCGAAGGTGCCAGTCGTGATCAGATTCGCGGCTTCGGGAACGAAAAAAGCAGCCGGCCGTCCCTTCAAGGCTGTTTCAACCCCGGAGCGCGCGGCCTGGTCACGAGTTTTACCGGCCGGAAGCACGATGTCCAGCAGCAAAGAGGGAACGCCAGCATTGGCAAGATGGGCGGCGATACGGGAACCCATGGTCCCGGCGCCCAGAACGGCGACACGGCGGATTGGCTTCGGCATTGTCAGATTGAAAGTAATGTCCCGTTCGGGAGTGTACCGCGACAACGGCGGGTGGCGACATACGGCGCCAATAAACCTAACGAATGACGTGAATTACGAGGGGCCGTCATTTTCCCTTGCAATTTTAGTTCCATTTCGTGAGCATTTACACACATCGGCAGAAAAAAGTATCGCAACGGCGCTTATAATGGCGGGTATGAGTATGCTGTCTCCCAGACTGCAACTGAAAGTCGCGCAGAAGCAGATTCTGACGCCCGGCCTGGTGCAAATGGTCACGGTGCTTCAGCTGAATCGCATGGAACTGAAGGAGATGATCAACCAGGAGATCGTCGAAAATCCGGTTCTGGAAGAGTCGCTTGAAGAGGGGGAGGAGATCACACCCGAGGAGTTGCAACCACTTCTCGAAGCGGAGCGATCCTCCGATCCTGCCGACCAGTCTCTGCTGGACGCCGCGGATATCAAGCTGAATGGTGATTCACCCGAAGTCGCGCGCAACACGGACGCGTACGCGGATGCGGAAGCACCGGTCGACGGGATCGAACGGGACTCGTCTGACGCGACGGAAACGACAACTACAGATCCTTTCGACGAGATCGACTTCGGCTCGTTTTTCGACGACTATCTGGACCCTGGGTATCGGAGTCCGGCAGCCGAATCCGTCGAGAAACCTTCATTTGAAACGTTCCTGTCGCAGCCACAGACGCTGCCTGATTATCTGCGTTCTCAATTGAGCGTTGCTGTGCTGGACGACGATACGCGCGACGCCGCCGAATCGATCATCGGCAATCTGGATGAAGACGGCTATCTGACAGCCACGCTGGATGAAATGGCACATCAGGGCAACACGACTCGCGCGGTGATGGAAGCGGCGCTGAAGGCTGTGCAGGGGCTGGACCCCGCCGGAGTCGGCGCGCGCGACCTGAAGGAGTGCATGCTGCTCCAGATCGAAAGCGTGAACGGCAAGGGCGGAGTCGCCTGGATGATCGTTTCGAACCACATGCGTCTGCTCGAAATGCGGCAGTTCAAGGAACTGGCGCGCCTGCTGGGACGCCCGCAGGAGCATATCGAAATCGCGATCGCCATGATCCGCCATCTCAACCCGCGCCCCGGCGTTCGTTTTTCAGGGCCCGGCCCGCGATCGGTTGAGCCGGATGTCTATTTCATCCGTGAGGGCGAGGACTTCCTGATTCAGATGAATGACGATGAGTTGCCGCAACTGCGTCTTAACGCGCAGTACCGCAAGATGCTCGATCGGGACCAGGGCGCGACGAAAGAAGTCCGCGATTATGTGCGCGAACGATATTCTTCAGCAATTCAGCTGATGAAGAATATCGAACAGCGAAAACACACCATCCTGCGAGTCTGCGAAGCGATCCGCCGCAGGCAGTTCGATTTTCTGACACTGGGCATCGACGCGCTCAGGCCGATGATGATCAAGGATGTGGCGGAGGAGGTCGGCGTGCATCCTTCGACGGTGAGCCGCGCCGTGGCAAACAAGTACGCACACACTCCGCACGGGGTTTACGAGCTTCGATACTTCTTTTCTGAAGCAGTGCAGGGTCCTTCGGGCGGAGAAACACCGCTGTTGCTGCTCAAACGCAAGGTGAAGAAGATGATTGAAGACGAAGACCCGAGACGCCCGCTTACCGACGATCACATTACGGCGCGCCTGCAGTCCGAGGGCATCGATGTGACACGGCGAACGGTCGCGAAGTATCGTGAGGACATGAAGATTCCGTCCACACACCAGCGCCGCGTGCGGGAATAAGGCGCTCGGCGCTATACAGCAAGAGAAGCTTCACACCCGCAAAACGGGTATCAGGAGAAGCAACACGATGAAAGTTACCTGGACAGGGCGCCAAATGGATTTGTCTCCGGCGCAATCTCAGAAATTGCTGGCCGAATTCGAAAAGGTCGGCAAGCTTCTGGATAACGGGAAAGGTGAGGCCGGAGCTCACGTAGTTTTATCGCACGAGAGGCATCTGAACAATGTTGAAATCACGGTGCCGTATCATCAACACGAACTGATTGGAGAGGGCTCCGATCCGGACCTTTTCAGCGCCATCCACGCGGCTGTTGGTAAGCTCGAAAAGCAGGCGGTCAAGGTTCGCGAAAAGTGGCGGGACGGCAAACGTATTCCGCGGAAAGAGACGGATGGCGCGGGCGAAGCGGGCGGGAGTGAAACAGCCGAAGGTCAAGCAGACACCGGCGACGAAAAAGGCGACCTCGGCTAAGCCATCAGGCGTTGCGGCGAAAACGACGCCGGACAAACCAGCGCCGGACAAACCAGCGCTTCCGCGCACTGTTTCCGAGCTGGTGATCATTACCGGAATGAGCGGGTCCGGTAAAGGGTCCGTGCTGCGGGTGCTGGAAGACCTCGGCTACTATTCGGTCGACAATCTTCCGGTCGAACTGATTCCCACATTCGCGGAACTGGTGCGCGACTCGGCGACGATCCGCCGGGCTGCGCTGGTGTTCGACGTTCGGGAGGGGGCGGGGCTCAGTAAATTCCCGGCGATCTACCGGCGCATCAAGAGCAGCGTCAACACCCGCCTCCTTTTTCTGGAAGCGGATGACGCGTCGCTCATGCGCCGGTTCAGCGAAACCCGGCGCCCGCACCCGTTAAGCGCGGAGCAACCGATCGCGGAGAGTATTTTGCGGGAGCGCGAAATGCTCGCGCCAATCCGCGCGCTGGCGGATCTGAGCATCAGCACCTCTAAGTTCAACGTTCACGACCTGCGCGACTTCATTCGCGACAAGTTTCAGGGAGCGAAGGATGAATCGAAAATCCTTATCTACATCACGAGCTTCGGATTTCGCCACGGGCTACCCCCGGACTGCGATCTGGTGTTCGACGTCAGGTTCCTGCCGAACCCCAACTACATTCCGAAGTTCAAAAAGCTGACCGGCCGCAACCCTGCTGTCGCCCGTTATATACGTTCCTTCCCTCAGACCGGCGAGTTCATGGAGCGCATAACGGACCTGTTGGTATATCTGCTGCCGCACTACATTCGCGAGGGCAAGAGCTATCTTACGATCGGTTTCGGATGCACGGGCGGCCATCACCGTTCGGTCATGATCGCCGATCAGATCCGGAAGAATCTTGCCGCGGCAGGCTATCTTTCCAAGGTCGCGCACAGAGACATCGCCAAGACAGTCTGAAACCCGGTGCGGAGTATTATGACGGTGACGATATGCCACTTCTACCTGCATCCCTTGTAGGCTCTTACCCACAACCAGACTGGTTGATCGACCGTCAGATGCTCAGCAAACGTATGCCTCCGCGGGTGCGCGCCGGCGAACTGTGGCGCGTCGCTCCGGAATGGCTCGATCAGGCACAGGACGACGCCACGATCCTGGCTATCCGCGACCAGGAGCGGGCCGGCCTCGATATTCTGACCGATGGGGAGATCAGGCGGGAAAGTTATTCCAACCGTTTCGCGACTGCCCTCGATGGCGTAGATCTGGATAACCCGGGCAATATCGTAAGCCGCAGCGGGCACTCTATTCTGGTGCCACGTGTCACAGGGCCGATCAGGCGCAGGCACGCGGTACAGGTGCGGGATCTGAAATTTCTGCGGGCCAATACGGATCGCGAGATCAAGATTACGGTCCCCGGGCCGTTCACGATGTCGCAACTGGTTCAGAACGATCACTATGCCAGCGAGGAGACGATGGCCCTCGATTATGCGGCGGCTGTCAATGAAGAAATCATCGACCTCTTTGCGGCTGGGGCGGATTACGTTCAGATCGACGAGCCTTACATGCAGGCTTATCCTGACCGGGCCCGCGAGTATGGCGTTGCGGCTCTGAACCGTGCTCTGGAACGACCAAAAGGGGCTGTATGGGGCACAACAGCTGTCCACATCTGCTTTGGGTATGCGGCGCTCGTGGCGGGCCGGCCCGCTGGATACTCATTCCTGCCGGAGCTGACGGAATGCCCTGTACAGCAGGTCTCGATCGAGACAGCGCAGTCGGCGCTCGATTGTTCGATTCTCAGGAAACTGCCGGGTAAGACCATCATCCTGGGCGTGCTCGACCTGTCGACCCATGAGGTGGAGTCAGCCGAAACGGTGGCGGAACGCATTCGCCGTGCGCTTCCCTTCGTCGAGCCGGAGAAAGTAATCGTGGCACCGGATTGCGGGATGAAGTATCTGTCCCGCGAGGCCGCTTTCGGCAAAATGCAGGCGATGGTGGAAGGCGCGCGCCTGGTCAGAGCGGAGTTAGGCCAGAAGGGGCATTCACGCCTGCATCGCGCCTGAAACCGGCGGCGGCCAGTCCAGCTTTCTATCCCGTTCCAGCCGAACGTCGATCCTTTCTGCGATTTCAACAGGGAAGGGCATGGTCTTACGCACCGTCAGATCGGCGAACGCATTCATGCATTCGAAAATCGCCGACAGTTTCCCATTCGACTCGTTGACCAGAAACATCAGATAATGGAGCCGTTTGGCGGAGCGGGCTACCAGGCGTGAGTAAACCGCGACAGCGTCACCCGGCATCACTTCGCTCAGGAAGTGCGTGTGGTGCTCCAGATCAACCGTGCCCGAATGGTGCAGCCGGTGGTACTCCGGAGTCAGGCCCACGCGCTCGTGAAGTTCATCGCCCGCATCGTCGAAAATCGCGACATACCAGCGCATGTTCATGTGGCCGTTGGAATCGGCCCACGACGCGGGAACGACCATGCGAAGGCTCGCCGGCTGAAGCGCAACGATGCTCTCGACCGCGATCGGGGGCGGTTTCATTTCATAAGGTGAACAGGAGATTACTTCGCGATGAGATTGCCGGTGGTGGCGTTTACCAGGGCGACAAAGCCGTCACTGCTGGTGCCCATCAGAATGTACCAGACTGGCGCGGGAAAGCGCTGTGCGGCTCCGAGCGACATTGTAACCGGCTTCGCCGCATTCTTCGGTTCCTTCAGCCAATCGCCCGCTTTCGTTGCAGCGGCCTTGTATGCGGCATCCGAATCGATCGTGAAGTCGCTGGTCGCAAAAGTCAGAGCGTCGCGGGTCGGTCCGGCCCAGTTTTCCGTTCCCTCAGCTTTGACGCCTTTGGTGATGGTGGGGAGTTCGTCGGCCACTGAATAGAAGTAGGTACGCGCGGAATGGAGGGATGGGGAGCCAAAGGTCGCAGTCCATGTGCCGGCCTTGCCATCGGCGTTCTTCACACCGGCGACTTCACCGCTCTTGAGACTGATCGGCACGAGATCGGCTGCCCATCTGTGAGCGGGCGTGTACATCTCATAGAATGCCGTCTTTCCTGTTACAGGCTCCGGGGGACCTGCGGCTTTCTTCGCCGCTTCGGTGTCGGTCTTGAGCTCAGTGGTTTTGGCTGGCTCTGAAGAACAGGCGGTGAGGCCAAGGACGGCCACTACAACGGCGGCGCGGAAAACCTTGTGCTGCGGCGAAAGAGTTTTTTCCATGGTTTGTCCTGAAACGCTTAATCCTGAAAGAATATTCTATTTCAGACGTCGTACAAATTTTCACGCCGGCGGGCGCCTGACAGAAACTCCGGCTTCAGGTCACGCGCAATCACTTCTTCGTATTGCCGCGAGGCTCGCTTGAAGGAGGCACGACGCCTTTGGCACGGAGGTAGACCGCCATTGTGCCGTACATTTCGTTGTCGTGGATCACCCCGAAATTCAGAATGCTGAACTTCGCCATGTCGCGGCCGAACATCTTGCCCATCTCAAGGCCATTGGAATCGGTGAGCGCCTCGTAAATCGGATCGCAATAGTCAAAAGCGGCCTTCAGCGTCGCGATCGCGTCTGCTTTACCTGTTTTCGAACCGTCGAACTTTTTATCCTCACCCTTCGCCGCGGCACAGATTGCGCCCTGCACGGTGGCGATGTGAGTTACTACTTCGCCATAAGTGCGGCTTTCAGCGGCAGGCTTGAAAGTGTATTCGGTATCGGGCATTTTCTCCGCGCCCTTGAGAAGATTATTCTTGATGTTATTGTAATTTTGCTTAACGGCCATGCTCAGCGGGTTACTCTGCGCGTAGACCGCGGAAGAACTCGCAATTACGGCAAGAAACAGGAATCTGAGTTTCATTTCTTTCTCCAAAGTAAGTAAAAACCGATGATCGGGGAACTCTGCCCATCATACTCCGGGCTCCCGCATACAAAAAGAATGCGGGGGGCATTGAGTGCCCCCCGCATCCGGGATTAACGATTATTGTTCGACCGTATCAGAAGCTGAAGCGAGCTACGATCGTTCCGTTCCTGGGCTGTGCCAACTGGTTGGTTGGCGCAAACACCGTGCTGATATAGCCGAAGCCACCGGTCAGGTTGCCGATTGCGTTGTGCGTAACCGGAAGAGTCGGGTTCGTAAACGCCGGGTTGTTGTAGAACGACCGGTTGAAGATGTTCGCGAACTCAACGCGGAGGTTGAGGCTCATCCGCTCCTTGAAGCGCCATGTGCGGCCAATATTGACATTCTCAGCCGGATGACGCTGATAACGGTAATCGCCGTAGAATGGGGCGGCGGTACCGAACTGGCCGGCAGGCGGATTGACCCAGGCCCCGGGATTCAGAACTGCTGTCGTCGAGGGATCGAAGCAATGACAGTTCAGACTGGAAACGTTATAGAGCGGAACCCCCGGAACACGGTCCATCAGCGCGCCCTGGAACAACTGGTTGGAAATGCTGGTGGTCGCGGCGGGAACCGGGATCGGCAGACCGCTTGAATATGACAACAGGGTTCCGATCTGCCAGTCCTGAACAAAGTAGGATGCTTTCTTCAGGTACGAGACTTTCGGAATCGTGTAGCTGCCGGCGACCGTGAACACAAGCGGCTGGTCGAAAGACGAAATCGACTTGCTCGCTAACGGGGCGGCGACGGTGTTGTTGACGTAGTTGGCGCCGGCAACCCCGGGGTTCGTGTTGCCATCGGTACCAATATCGAGCGACTTCTGCCAAGTAAATGCGCTGGTCAGCGTGACTCCATGGGAATAACGCTTGGTCGCCTTGGCCTGCAGTGAGTCATACCAGGTTTTGCCGATCGGATCGCCCGAAACAGGGATGTTACCGAACTGAGCATACGGCCGCAGCGATTGGGCTACTGTGTTATTGGCCGAGAAACCGGGGTACGGCACCTTGAGGTTGTACTGCGCCGCCACCGCCGGACTTACGGCTGAGAGCGGAGTCGAGAGCAGCGAAGGAGTGCCAGGCGCTCCAAAGAGAAGAAGCTGAGTGGCGGGATCGCTCGCATTGAGCCCATGAGCTGACAGTATCTGAGGAGTGACGGCGTTGATATCTACCAGCGAAGGCGCCTGCCACCAGACTCCACGGTTCCCTACATAAGCAACCTCGAGAGCCAGATCCTTCGTGACTTCGCGTTGAATGCCGATGCTCCATTGATTTTGGCGCGGAGGACGTCCAGCGTTGGGGTCGAGGAAGCCAACTCCGGGCAATGCCTGGTTACCGGCTGCGGACAAAGGCACCTGCTGTGACGGAAACGAGGGTACAACAGGAATACCTGTCGACAGATTGGCGGCGGCTATGCCCTGACCCGGAGAGCCCCCGGTCAGAGTGTTGACGACACCGGCGCTGTTGATGCCACCGGGGTTGGTGCTCGTCTGCCCATAGATAATTCCCCAGCCAGCGCGGAGGACGGTCTTGTCGTTAATCGAGTATGCTGCCCCAACGCGCGGACCGAGTGCGAAGGGATAATTCTTTGCGAAATTACAGTTGCAGGCTCCGGGGCCACTGCCTTCGTAAAGGAAAGCGCCCAATGCGCCACCAGCGTTCGGATTCGGAGTCGTCGGCGAGAAGTTTACCGCACGACCGTGCTCTTCCTTAAAGTAGGTGCCGAAGTCATAGCGGACACCGTAATCGACTGTTAGTTTCCGGCTGATCTTCCAGGAATCCTGAAGGAAGAAGCCGAGTTGTTTCTTCGACTGCCGGTAATCCGCGAGCGCCGCGATGGTATATTGATCCACCGCGCCCAGCAGGAAACTGGCGTAGGGCAAGCCGAGCGATCCACCTGAGAACGTCGAGCCGACGAGAGGCCCGTAAGCGGTTTCGTTGGCGCTGAATGAATACGCGCCTGCGGTATTGGTGTAGGGAGTCTGGGGAACGGCCGAGAAATACATATCGGTGCCGCCCTTCAGGGTGTGGCTGCCATTCACCCATGTGAGACTGGCGTTGCCCGCGGGTTTTTCCCAGTAGCTGTGAGTCTGTCCGGGAGGCCCAAGGTCATGCGAACCACCGGCGGCGCCGCAAGTGTTGGCCGGTGCGCAAAGATTGCTGAAGATCGGGAAGTTGCGATTCACGGTAGCGCCTGCCAGGCCCAACGATGTGAGCGGGTTGTAACTCAGCACCGGCGCATCGTCGAAGAAGTTATTTTGCTGGTAGCCGACGCCCACATGAAGCAGCATTGTGGGTGAGATGGTGTAGTCATCGTTCAAACGCTCGACGTGCGAATGGATGAACGTACCCCGCGCCTGCGTGATCGGCGTGGGAAGGCCCTCGTAGTTACCGTAAATCTGCGAATACTGGGAATCGGTGTGGGTAAAGGACCAGTAGAAAGAAATCTTCTGCCTGGAACCGATCAGCTGATCGATCCTAACCGCGGGAATCGTGGTGTGCCGAATGCTCGGCTGCGTGGTCGAATAGTTATTGATCGTGGCGCCGCTGGTGGGCAACGGTATCAGGCTCTGCACTTTTAGCGCAATCGGATTCAGCCGGCTCGTGGGAATGGTGTTGTTGGTGAAAGGAAGATTCGTCGTAGGATCGAAGATCTGACCCGCGTAAAACGGCTGCCCTCCAACGGTTGTGAGAACCTTGTTACCGCTGGCGGCGATGGCATTGCTGAAATCACCCGTGCGATAAGCGGCGGTTGGCAGCGTGTCCGTGAAGCCGACAAACTGCGTTTCGCGGAACTGCTCGAAGTTGAAAAAGAAGAAAGTCTTGTCTTTGCCGTTATACAGCTTGGGAATGGAAGCTGGTCCGCCAACTGTGAAACCATAGTCGTGGCGGCGCGCGCGTGGACGGAACAACTGATCGGGGTGATTCGTATTCGGATTCGAGTACGAGAACGGCTCGCCCGCATTGAGAACCTCGTTTACGATGTAATCGTACGCGGTGCCGTGATACTGATTGCCCCCGGACTTCATGGTGACGTTAAAGAAACCACCGCCAACCGCGCCATACTCCGGTGCGAAGTTACTGGTCTGAACGGAGACTTCCTGAATGGCATCCACGCTGGGCTGCGTCTGCGCGGCTGCGTAAGGGAAGCCAGCATTGGTGGAATCCATTCCTTCGACGTGATAGGCGTAGGAATTGGTCTGGGCACCGTTGATCTTCACCTGCGAGTTCGGCACGTAATAAACGCCCGGAATCACATCGAGGACATTATTTGGATTGCGAATTCCGGAACTGCCCGAAGCCGCGGAGCCGGTGCTCAGCATGGGCAGGGTGTCGAGAGTCGAGACGTCGACGTTGCTGCTGACATCGCCGGATTCGGTTTTAAGCAGGCTGGCTTCCGCGCTGACCGTGACCGATTCCGTCGATGCTCCGACTTCAAGCGGAATATCTATACGTAAAGTCTGGGCGACCTGAACGGAAATGCCCGACCGGACGAATTTCTTGAAGCCGGCTACAGTAACTGAAATTTCGTAGGGACCCACCGGTAATTGGGTGAGCGTGTAGCTTCCCGTGCCTGTGCTTACGGTAGGGAATAAAGACCCCGTTTCGACCTGCTTTGCCTCTACCTGAGCATTGGCTACTACAGCACCGGTTGTGTCGGTAACTGTGCCTGTGATTGTGCCGCGATCGCTTTGGGCAAACATTGCCGAAGCGAACAGCATCATGCATAACGACGTTGTTAATGGTGAACGCATACCCTCTTCTTCTTCGCCTGGATGCCCAGGCGATATGGATCAACTGAAAAACGCGGGGCGTGGCTGTGCCATATGTCCCGACATTTCTTACAGAACCCCTGTCTTGGGGAATTCTATAAGAGAACCATGCATCGTGTCAATCCAGTTGTGATTGCCTGATATTTCTGTTACGCCGGCAACACCAAAGAACCCGGCCATTCCGGGCTGCTGTTGCGGACACCGGAACTGCCCGCGTGGTTACCGCCGATGCCCGGGATTGGCAGATCGTTCAACTGGTCGACCGTAATATTGTGAGCGATGTCTCCGCTTTTCCGTTTTTGAGCAGCGACGATTCCCCGTAACCGTGATAGCGTCATTGGTGGCCTTGGCTTCGAGGGGCAAATCGACCCCGCGCATCTGGGCCGAATCGAGATTAAGGCCAGCACGGGTGTACTTCCTGATGTATGGCCCGGGACTTTGAACGAAGGCTTCGGGCTTGCTAGGGATTAACATCCGTCGGTCCCCTCGATACGAAAGAAGTTGTTAGGATATGCTCTGGAAACGCGCAGATGCCTCGGAATCGACTTAACAAGGAGATCAGCCAGTGAGCACTCAGGTGACATTAAGCGACGCACGAAGAATCACAGCAGCAGCGGAGAAGAAAGCTGCGGAAATTGGCCAGCCCATGAACATAGCCGTGGCGGACGAGGGCGGAAATATCGTATCTCATGTCCGCATGGACGGCGCCTGGATTGGCAGCATTGATATTTCACAAAAGAAGGCTTATACGTCGCGGGCCTTCGATATTTCCACCAAGGACCTGGCCACCCATTCGCAGTCGGGTAACCAGTTCTTTGGTATCCACGCCTCCAACGACGGCAAGATCATGATTTTCGCTGGAGGCATTCCTCTGAAAAAGGATGGCAAAGTTGTCGGCGCCATCGGTGTCAGCGGCGGCTCCGGAGATCAGGACCATGCGGTCGCCGAAGCCGGCGCCGCGGCCTTCTGATATATATTTCAACTGGACAGTTTCGACAGAACCAGATATACCGAGAAATCTCAAACTCAAAAGGACAATACTGCAATGGCAAGCAATCGTGGTTTGGCATACATGGGCCCGGGTAACGTCGAAGTACAGAGCATCGACTATCCCAAGTTGGCCATCGGAAATCGCAAGTGCGATCATGGCGTGATTCTGAAGATTGTTTCGACGAACATCTGCGGAAGCGATCAGCACATGGTAAGAGGACGTACGACTGCGCCGCATGGTCTGATTCTCGGCCATGAAATCACCGGTGAAGTGATTGAAGCCGGCCGTGACGTGGAGTTCATCAAAGTTGGTGATCTTTGCTCCGTTCCTTTTAACATCGCCTGCGGGCGGTGCCGGATGTGCAAGGAAGGCAAGACCGGTATCTGTCTGAATGTGAATCCGGCGCGTCCGGGCGCGGCGTACGGCTACGTCGATATGGGCGGCTGGGTTGGCGGTCAGGCGGAATATGTCATGGTCCCCTACGCCGACTGGAATCTTCTGAAATTCCCGGACAAGGCGCAGGCGATGGAGAAGATCACCTCGCTGACCTGCCTTTCGGACATCCTGCCGACCGGCTTTCACGGCTGCGTCACCGCGGGTGTCGGACCTGGTTCCACGGTTTACATCGCGGGCGCGGGTCCGGTTGGCCTCGCGGCGGCAGCGGGCGCGCAGCTTCTCGGCGCCGCTGTCGTAATCGTCGGCGATCTCATTCCTGAGCGTCTTGCACAGGCAAAGAGCTTCGGCTGCGAAGTGGTCGACGTCTCGAAGGATGCCTCGGTCGGCGACCAGATCGCGCAGATTCTCGGCGAGCCTCTGGTGGACGCCGGTGTCGATTGCGTCGGTTTCGAAGCCCGTGGCCACGGCCATGCCGGCGCGACGCATGAAGCGCCTGCCACCGTGCTCAACTCGATCATGACGATCACCCGCGCAGGCGGCTCCATCGGTATCCCGGGACTTTACGTCACCGACGATCCGGGTGGAATCGACGCCGCGGCCAAGACCGGCAATTTGAGCATTCGCATCGGCCTCGGCTGGGCGAAGTCGCATTACTTCTTTACCGGCCAGTGCCCGGTTATGAAGTACAACCGGCAGCTCATGATGGCGATCTTGCACGACA
>ODAK010004940.1_pt1 | contig 13594 bp, 11 predicted proteins | sample 1539591 | NCBI WGS metagenome assembly ODAK01 (sample SAMEA3539303, study PRJEB22396) | soil metagenome | biome: tundra; feature: field; material: soil | place: USA | collected 2010-05 | depth 0.15 m | reverse complement strand
CGTATTTCGTGCAGGCCCACGGCGCGCATTTTATTCATGGCCGCGCGCTGCCGTTCGCCAGCGGCGTTTCGCTCTCGCGTCCGGATTTGCATGTTTTCGCGTTTAGCGGTGACGGCGACGCATTCTCCATCGGCGGCAACCATTTCACGCACACCGCGCGAAAGAACATCAAGATGACGCTCGTCGTCATGGACAACCAAGTTTACGGCCTCACGAAGAAACAGACTTCGCCCACGTCGCCGCTTGGTTTCAAGAGCAAGACGGACATTTGGGGCGCGGTGGATTATCCCATCAATCCCGCCAAGCAGGCCATCGCCGTCGGTGCCTCGTTCGTGGCGCGCACCTCGGCCTCGAATCCGAACCACGTCCTCGCGACGATGGAAGCCGCGATGGATCACGACGGTTTCAGCTTCGTCCACTGCCTGAGCGAATGTGTGGAGTTTTACGAAGGCGCGTTCGATTCCGCGAATCCGCGCAAGGGCGGCGTGTTCAACGAAGTTCCGAAATCGCACGACGTGACCGACGAAATGGCCGCCTACAAGCTCGCCAGCGCCGATTTCCCCGGCAACTTCGGCGTGCTCTACAAGGTCAACAAGCCGACCAAGAACGCGAAGGAAGCCGAGATCAACGCGAGCTTCCAGAGCAAATTCGCCGGCCAGAAAGACTGGCAGATTCTCCAGAAGACTTTTGACAAGATGAAATAGTTTTTTGGTGCAGATCAATTCAGCGGACGCGCCGGCCACGGTGCGTCCGTTTTTTTATGGAAAACCCCGGCTTGCATGGGAGGGCCGGTTTCTGATTTAATCAAGACGGTTCCAAAAAATGAATTTATGAAACCTCAAGGGATAATAACTCCGGTGCGAAATTTCACTTTTCCCCTGACGACTGGCCGTTTCTGCACCCTCGCGATCCTGACCTTGACCCTCGTCGTGGGGGTGGTGACTGCCGGCCCGGTGGTTTCCAATGTGCGGGCGGCGCAGCGGGCGGGGACGCAACTGGTGGATATTTATTACGACCTGGCTTCCGCCAGCAATGCACTGACGGTTTCTGTTATGGTGTCCACGAATGGCGGGACAAATTACACGCTGCCAGCCATGAGTTTTACGGGGGCGGTGGGCAGCGGGGTTGCGCCGGGAATAAACCAGAAGATTACTTGGAACGCCGAGCAAGACTGGCCGACCAATTTTTCGGCCAATGTCCGCTTCCGCGTCACGGCTGACGATCAAGTTACGCCATCCGACATGGCGCTGATTCCCGCCGGCGGTTTCACGATGGGCAACTGCATGGATCCGAACGAGGGCGGGAGTGGAGAACTGCCATTGCACACCGTTTATGTCTCGGCGTTTTACATGGACCGGTATGACGTGACTTATTCGTTGTGGCAGCAGGTTTACAATTGGGCGGTGGCGCACGGCTATAGTTTTGATTACGCGGGTTCGGGCAAGGCGGCGAATCATCCGGTGCAGACGATTGACTGGTATGGCTGTGTGAAGTGGTGCAATGCGCGGAGCGAGATGGAAGGCCAGACGCCGGCGTATTACACGAGCGCGGCGCAGACGACCGTGTATCGGACTGGGCAAGTGAATGTGGACAACAGTTCGGTGAAATGGAATGCGGGCTACCGATTGCCGACGGAGGCGGAGTGGGAAAAGGCGGCGCGGGGCGGAGCCAGTGGGCAGCGGTTTCCGTGGGGCAATACGATTTCGTGGAGCCAGGCGAATTACTATGCGTATCCATCGGGCTACGATGTGAATCCGACGAGCGGCTACGATCCAACCTTCAACGACGGCGTTTGGCCCTACACCAGTCCGGTGGGATATTTTGCGCCGAACGGGTATGGGCTTTACGACATGGCGGGGAATGTGTGGCAGTGGTGTTGGGATTGGTATGGGAGTTACGGCAGCGCCTCGCAGAACGACCCGCGTGGGCCAACGACAGGTTCCGGTCGGGTGCTTCGGGGCGGCTGTTACTACTACGACGGCGCGTTCGGCTGCCGGACGGCGAATCACTACTCCTACTACCCGGCCATCAGCAGCTACGACGACTTAGGATTCCGCTCTGTCCTCACCCCGAGCGATCTTCCGGTAATAACCATTCAACCACAGGGCGGAACCGTGAGTTTCCACGGCACTGCAACAATCTCCGTGGCAGCCATCGGCGCTCCACCACTGAACTATCAATGGAGCAAGAATGGTGTGGATATTCCCGGAGGAACGGGATCATCCTTTACCATTGCAAGTGTCCTTACAACTGCTGGCTATACCGTGACTGTAAGCAATGGACTGGGGATTGTGACCAGCCAAACGGCTCTTATAACTGTAGCGGGCGGCACCATTGGGGAATAGGCGAATTATGAATATCTCCAGAAGCGGAAATATCCTAGCATTGGCGGCAATCACCGGTCTGCTCACCGCGACAAAAGCATTTGCTGCTGCCAACTCCGCCGATTCGAATATAACTACGGTGGACACGCGCGGGGTGGGCATTACCACCCAGCCGCAAAGCCAAATCACCAACGCCGGCACCACTGTGGCGTTCACCGTCACGGTGGCGGGTGTGCCGCCATTCAATTATCAATGGCAGTTCAGCAGCCAGAAAATTGCCGGTCAAACCGCAACCAGCCTGACTCTCACCAATGTTCAATTTGCCAATGCCGGCGGCTATTCGGTAATTGTCACCAACGCCTACGGTTTCGTCACCAGCACCGTCGCGCAGTTGACGGTTTATACCAATCTGGCCGTTATTCAAACCAACAAGACGCCGCCGCCACCCGGCAATCCGACCATCCCGACGGATGCGACGCATTTCAGAGTGTTTACCAATGGGACTTTTGTCAGTGGTATCGGCCTTGATCGGAATAAAAGCACCATTGTCTTGACACATGGTTGGAATGACAGCTCCTTGAATTTAACGGATTGGCCTCAAGAATTGGCCAACATCATAAAACTTCAACTCGGCACCAGCACGCCCAACATCGTGGCTTGGGATTGGACAACGAAGTCGGCTCAACTGCTACAGCTCGCAACGCTATACACGCAAGGCCAAGGCTACGCCTTGGGCGAAAATTTGACCAACGCCTTGGGCACAAACTATTCCCAACGGATACACTTCATCGGCCACAGTCTGGGCACGCTGGTCAACGCCAGGGCGGCCAATTTTATTCATACCAACGGCTTTGCTTGGGCGAATACCCAGATGACTCTGTTTGATGAAGCCGAGGCTGCTTGGGGAACTGTTGAAGACACTTGGCAGACCGCCACAAGTCTTCTGCAAAACGATTCCTCACCGCAGCAGGATTGGAAGCATCCACTGCCCGATCAGTGTGCCTGGGCGGATAATTACATCACGGCCGTGGGGATGCCTCACTCACAGGCGGTGAATGTGATTTTAACGAATTTATATCCTGACATGAGCGATATTTTGCAGGTGCTGGACATTTCACTGCTAACGTGGACGCCCCCATTCATTCAGAACGATACGGACTACCACAATTATCCTCATCACTGGTATTACAATACCGTCAATCAGATCAACAATCCCAACGACCCGCCATACCTGATGGGATTCCAACGGTCATGGGAGGGCGGTGGAATCGTCGGCAGACCGGTGACGAATAGCTACTATATTGAATCAAAAAATTGTCCGCCAAGTTTTCCAAGCTATTCTGGCTACGACCCGGCCTACAACTTGGTTCAAATAACTCCTGACCAGGCAAACCAGTATCTGATTGCGAGACCGCAAAATCTGATCTCAAAGGTTGGGGCGAATCTGGTCGGTTGGACGGCAAACACATTGGCAAACAACAATAGCCAGCAAGTTCAAATTCTAAATGGCCTGGCGGGGAGCATTTCCAGTCTGATAACGGGGGCATACAACTTTGGAAGCTATGCGATTGCTATGCGAATTAATTTACTCACCACACCCTTTATCACGGGGCTATTGCATCCGCTGGGCGGGCCGGTGCCTCATGGCGGTAGTGGCGGGAATTCTCCGGCTTATGTCTGGATACCCGTCACGGTGCCATCAAACGCTCTGACAATGGCGTTCAATTTTATGCTCCAAGGCAACGGCAATCAGGATTCCTTCCAGGTGGCGATGAACACCAACAATCTGATGACCGTGGAAACCGTTCTGTTTCAAACTAACGTCACGATGAACAGCGGAATGATTGATGTCTCGCAATATGCCGGCCAGCAGGCGGAATTGTTTTTTGGAATCATTGGCGGCACTTCTACCAACGCCAGTCTGACGATCAGTGATATTGCATTTTACGTCACCCTGCCGCCATCGTTGCAAATCCAGTTGGCGGGGACAAATGTGGTGCTGACCTGGCCTTTGTCGGGTGCCGGTTATGTTTTGCAGTCCGCCAACAAGCTCACGCCGCCCGTTTCGTGGACCACTGTTACGAATGTGCCGGTCATCGTGAATTTTCAATACACCGTCACCAACCAGATTTCCGGCAACAGCCGCTTCTATCGTCTGGCAACAATCGCATCACCGAGTTTGCAAGCGCGGGTTGCTGGGCAAAATTTCATTCTCTCGTGGCCAATCTCGGCGACTGGCTATGCGCTCGAAACCACCACCAATCTGACGGCGACGAATTCGTGGACAACGGTCACGAACACGCCAGCATTAGTGAATCAGCAAAATGTGGTTACGAATCAGGTTTCTGGCGCGGCAAGATTTTATCGGTTGAGGAAATAATGACTGTGCCATTCACGTCGTATGAAACATTCAGGCGACAAAGAGAAGTTGACAAAGCAGTTGCCGGCATTGAAGGAAACCACTGGCGTTCTTGAGGCTGGAAAACTAAAAAGAGCCTTGGAGCACCCGCTTTTTCTCACAATAATAATTTTATATTCCGGGATAATCGGGTATGGGCTTACAGTTTTTCCGCCCGTCCGGTGGCCGCTGCAAATTACGGATGTCTTCATGGGGGCAACATTTGTTCTGCTATTGGGTTTAACCACCGCCACCTACGCCCACGCAGTCGTCGCGCATCGGTATGAAGTGAGGCTGTTTTTCCTCAAGTGCCTGGTTGGGCTTTTATTGGTTTGGCAATTTCGGCTGATGGATGCCGCCCACGAAGCTTTGAAGAGCGGCGAATCACGAAAATCTCAATTAATCTGCTTCTATGTTTCACACATATTGCTAGTTTCGACTATGTTCCCCGTTGCCGGTATTTTGAGTGCAGCCATGTTGCCGAAAGATAAACAGGACGCTAAACGGCGTTATCACCCGTTGCGTTACGTTGGCATAGTTGTGCCGTTTCTCGCTGCACTAACTGAAGTTTTCTGGGAAAATCACTCACGCCGCCTTTTGTGGAGCCGGCGTGTTTCCGCAGTGATACTTTTGTTTTTAGCATTGACCTATTTACGGAGCAAACCCTGGGCGCGCTTCCAAGAAGATGAAATAACATAAACGCGGCGGCTGAAACTTTCCGTGCGGCCTGCGCCTCATTTGAGAAAAAAGAAGTTTCATTGCGCGATCATCAAATCCGCGTCCGTCGTCTGTCGGCGATTTGAAAAACTCTTCGTTCGCGCCTTCGCGCCTTTGTTGTTAAATTTTTCTGGCGTGCCAAGCGTAAATCATGAATCGTAAATCCCGTCATGCCGATCTACGAATTCTCCTGTCCGAAGTGCCGCAAGATTTTCAACTTCCTCGCCAAGCGCGTGAATCCTGACCGTGTGCCGGTCTGCCCGAAATGCGGCAACAAGAAAATGTCCAAGCAGGTCAGTCGTTTCGCCATGACCAAAGGCTTAAAAGAACCCGCAGCCAAAACGGAATCTGCTCCCGGCGAGCCGCCGATGCCGGATTTGGACGACCCGCGCATGGCCCGCGCGATGGCCGAGATGGAGCGCGACATGGAGCACTTGGATGAAAACAATCCCAAGCACATGGCGCACCTGATGAAAAAAATGAAGGACCTGATGCCGCCCGGCACCATGCCCAAGGAAATGGACATCGCCATCAAACGTCTCGAAGCCGGCGAAGACCCGGAAAAGATCGAAGCCGACATGGGCGACGTGCTCGGAGATTTCATGGGCGGGCCGGAAGGCGGCGAGGGTGGGGGAGGCGGTTACACGCACGACAGCGGGCTGTATGATTTTTAATGGGCAGTGGAGTTGAAGCGTTACGCGCATTTCGCGTCTGCGCCCATCTGATTTTCTTGCGTGATTTTCATTAACACCGGGCTTCAGCCGGGTGTTGATGAGAGAGAAACTGTGCCAGACATGGCGATTCATTTTTTGCGGAGAACTTGCCATTTTTTGGCTTGAACTTTTTCGGGCAAGTCGTATAAACGATCTTGTTCCATTAAAAGTCGCCGGCGGCTTTGATGCCGGCAATGGAGGTCTGAAAACGCCAAATGAATCAACCATGAAAACCAGCCTGAAATTCGTCGGCGCATCGTTTTATTGCGTCGCCTTTCTTTTGTCTTTTTGCGCCGAAGCTTCGGCCGATTTCTCGAACGGTTTGAGCGGCATCCCCGCGCCGTGGTTCACCAACCAGCCCGGCGGATGGGACGCTGCCGCTGCCGCTGCCGCTGCCGGAAAGCCGCGACCGAAAACTGGCCAACCCAATTTGATCGCGACCGGCATCCGCATCGTGGACGCCAACGATAATTCCATTTCGCCCGCGCCCGGCGTGCCGTTTTGGGTGGAAATTGATTGGGAATACGACAATCCCGTTTGCACGAACTACACGCTGATGCGCGTCGTCAACGGCTGGACGAACATTGCGCCCGCCATCAACTGGGGTTGTGGTTACATCGGCGCGACGTTTTGGTCTCATTACTGGGGTCCGTGGTTGTTTTACAAAGCCGGCACCTACCAAATCACGGTCAAAGCGGATGCCGGCAATACCATTGCCGAGTCGAACACGAACGACAACACATTCACCACGAACCTGGTGGTCGGCGGTTCGATCTTGCCGCAATGGGCGTTGATTGACGCCGAATTTGGGCGCACGAATCTCGGTGCGGGAACGGACGTAATCGTCGGCACGATGGATGACGCCTTCGATTTTTTACACCCGTGGTTCACCGGCACCGACTCTCGCGGACGATCGCGGCTCGTCGCGGTGGCGCAAAACGCGCTCGGTCCCGGTGGCAGTCCGACCAATGATTTTCACAACACCGGCGTCATGGGCATCGTGCTCGCGCGCGGGGCGAACAACGGCGACATCACCGGGCTGGCGCCGGATGCGCGCTATATTTCCGCGGAATTCATCAATCGCGCGGGCGTGCCTGGTCTGTCGGAAATGAACGTGGTTGATGCCGCGGATTTTGTTCTCACCAACGGCGCTGAAGTCGTCAACATGCCGTGGTCTTGGTGGTATGGTTCGACGACCGACAGCGAAACGGGCGAAGCGCCGATCACCGCTTTGATGGCCGACTACATGGCTTACGCCAGCAACATCGTTTGCGTGGCTTACGTCAACGAGCTGTCTTCGCCAATCATTCCCACGGCGCCCGGTTCGGCTCGCAATGTCATCACTGTCGGCGGTCTCGATCAGGATTTGATCCACGCTTGGGCGTTGGACAATTACGGCCCAACGCTCGATGGCCGGTGCAAGCCGGATATTTTGGGCAACAGCGCCACGAACACCATCGCGCCGTCGTGGGATTGGCGCGACGGTTTTCCGGCTGCTTGGGGCTACTGGGGCAATAGTTTTGCCGGCCCGTTCGTCACCGGTTCGGCCGTGCAGATGCTCGACTACGCGAAACACCACAACCAAAACCGCGATCACCGAGTTGTCAAGGCCATTTTGATGAACTCCGGCGTGGTCGCGCTCGACGACAACGGCGCGCCGTGGTCGAACTCGTCCACCGTGCCGCTGGACAATCAACAAGGCACGGGCATTTTGAATTTGCGCCGTGCGTATGCCATGTATTCCGACGGGCAACAAACCAACGGCCACGTTGCCGTGCCGGGCTATGATTTCGCGACCATCTTTGGCACCAACGCGCCCGGCACAAACATCCTCGGCTCCACCAACGGCGTGGTGAGTTATCGCCTCGGCAGTCCCGCCAGCGGCTCCGCTGATTTGGATGTCACTCTCGCTTGGGACCGGCATACGTTCTGGTCGGACCTGAACGGCAATGGCAGGATAGATTCCGCCGATACATTTTTTGTCTCCACCAACGATGCCCAAGACAATCTCGACTTGGTGCTTTATTGCAACGGCGTCGTCGTGGCGCAATCGCGCAGCACGGTTGACACGATTGAACATTTGCATCTCACCGGCTTGACGCCGGGCGCGTATCAGTTGAACGTCGAGCGTTTGAACGTGCCCGGTTCCGGCAACAGCGAGCCTTACGGCTTGGCTTGGTATTCGTCGGTGGCTTGGACCAACCTGCCGCCCGTGGTGCGTTTCACCGGCGTGAGCGCGCCGGTCGGCGGGAACGTGAATCTGCAATTCCAACTGACGAGCGGCCAAGCCGGCAGCTTCGAACTTCATACAGCGACCAATTTGAATCAAGCAGTTTGGACGCCGGTGACTGGCGCGACTTGGACACAAACCGGGCCAAACACTTTCCAGATCCAACAGCCAATGGGCGTGGGCCAGCGCTTTTTCCGCGTCCGGCCCGCGCCGTGAAATTCCCTTCCGCGTTTTTTCGGATAGCGGCTTTCTGCCCGAAACCTTTACTATCGTGGCGTGGCGCACATTCACGAAAAAATAGATTTCACCGTCGCGATTTTTGTCGTCCACGACGGCAAGGTTTTGCTCATCCACCACCGCAAGCTCGATAAGTGGCTGCCGCTCGGCGGGCACATCGAGTTGGACGAAGATCCGGAGCAAGCCGCATTGCGCGAGGCAAAGGAAGAAAGCGGTCTCGACGTGGAACTGCTCGGCGAACGTCCGCCCACGACTTCGCCCGGCACCCGCGCGCTGATCGCGCCGCGTTTTCTGGACATCCATCGCATCAGCGAAACGCATGAGCACATCGGCATGATTTACTGGGCGCGGCCAAAGGTAGTGGCACGGGCGTCCCGCCCGTCCGGTTCAGGAACTCACGGGCAAGATGCCCGTGCCACTCTGGCCACCGCCGAGCATCACGACATTCGCTGGTGCGCGATTGAAGATTTGGAAAAACTTTCGCCGCCGATGACCGACACGGTAAAATGGTATTGCCGCAAAGCGATTGAGGAAATTGCCGGATGACGTTTGAAATGGCGTTTTTAAAATCGTCAATCGCAAATCGCAAATCGTAAATCCCATGACTCATCGCCAGCTCAAGGCCGGTTATTTCACGCTCGCGGGAATGAACACCCTGGCCACATCCTATTATTTCAACTACCTGTTTTTTTATCTTCGCGATCATTTTGACTTTGGGAATCGTGAGAATCTTTGGGTGACGGCGTTGTCCGGCTTTATCTATATTTTTGCGGCGTGGCAGTGCGGCAAATTCGCCGCGCGGTTTGGCCGCGTATTAAGTTTGAAAATCGGCTTCCTCGCCCTTTCAGTAGTAATGGTGAGCGGCGGGCTGGCGCCGCACAGCATCGCGGCGCAATTGGTTGTCGTCGCGATTTACAACATCGTGCTGTTGCTCACCTGGCCGGCGCTCGAAGCGTTGGTCAGCGAGCGCGAAACGCAGGCCGGCGTGCAGGAAATGGTCGGTCGTTACAACTGCACCTGGGCCGCCTCGGCGGCGATCGCCTATTTCACCGGCGGCAAACTTTACGACGTGCTTGGTGCGGGCGCGGTGTTCTGGTTGCCGGCGGGAATTTTCTTCGGCCAATTTTTACTGCTGCTCTGGCTGGAGAAACATCACGACGCGGTGCTGGCCGCCACGCCGGAACCACCGAAGGAAAATCACCATGCGCCGGAAAACTCCGCCCAGAACCAGCCCGTCAGTCCGCAGGCGTTTTTGAAAATGGCGTGGCTGGCGAATCCGTTCGCCTATGTCGCCATCAACACCCTGTTTGCCGTCATGCCGGGTGTCGCTCAAAAACTCGCTCTCTCGCCCACGCGCGTGGGGCTGTTCTGTTCCGTCTGGTTGTTCGGCCGCCTGGCCGCGTTCGCCCTGCTGTGGCAATGGCGCGGCTGGCATTACCGTTTCCGCTGGCTGTTCGCCGCGTTTCTTCTGCTGATCGCCAGCCTTGCCGCGATTCTGCTGGCGCAGCAGCTTTGGCTGGTCGTGGTGGCGCAGATCTTTTTCGGGCTGGTCACGGGGCTGATTTATTACTCATCGCTGTTTTACTCGATGGACGTGGGCGAGGCCAGCAGCGAGCACGGCGGCTTGCACGAAGCCTTCATCGGCGCGGGCATTTTTCTCGGCCCGGCCACCGGCGCGGCAGCGCTCACGTTCGCGCCGCAATCCGCCAACGCCGCGACCTGGGCGGTGTCGGGCTTGCTTACCATTGGCCTGGGCGGACTGCTCTGGCTGCGGCGGCAATCCCGCAAACCGGCGAGTTAAATTCGCCTAATTTTTTGCGGCAACGGCTTTACACTGCGCCTACAAATGAAAGCCGTGCCACTTCCCTCCGCGCTGTTCACGCTGAACCGTGAGCGCCTCGTCAAAAAACTGCTGCCGCGCTCGCCTTGCTGTGGAAATAGCTTTGCCGTGGTTGCGAGGGGCGGCGAAAGCCAGTATCTTGCCCGCATGAAAATCGCCGAAATCGAACAGGAAGTGCTCGCCCTGCCGGAGCGGGAGCGCGCCGCGTTGGCTGCCCGGCTGCTGGACACGCTGCCGCCGCCCGGAACGGATGTGTCCGATGCCGAGGTCGAACAACGGGAACAGGAACTTGAATCGGGTCAGGCGGAGGCGATTTCGCACGAAGAATTTGTTAGCCGTGTCCAACAGCAGCGCGGCCGATGAAGGTGTTTTACCACCCGGCCGTCCAGCGGGATGTGTCCGGGATTTTGCGCCACTACGACGGCATCAATGACCGGTTGGGCGACGAGTTCTGGGAAGAATTGAACTCGTTCATCTGCCAAGCCGCCGCCAACCCGGAACACTTTCACTTCGAGGAGCGAAACCGACGGCGGGTCAACTTGCGGCGTTTCCCCTACCACTTTCTTTTCCGGGAAATTCCTGGCGGCATCCGCATCACCGTGGTGCGGCATCATCGGCGACATCCTGAACGCGGACTGAAGCGACCGTAGGCGGCGGGAAGCATCTCCCAAAAAGATGAATTGGAATTGAATTCGCTTAATTTTTTCCAGCAGCGGCTTTACACTGCGCCCACAAATGAAAGCCGTGCCACTGCCCTCCGCGCTGTTCACGCTGAACCGTGAGCGCCTCGTTAAAAAATTGCTGCCGCGCTCGCTGGCGGTTTTGAACGCCAACGACATCATGCCCGCGAACGCCGACGGCTCGCTGGGCCATCTGCAAAACGCCGATTTGTTTTATCTCACCGGCATTCATCAGGAGGAGACGATCCTGCTGCTCGCGCCGGAGGCGTTCGATCCGAACCATCGCGAAGTTCTTTTTGTGCGCCAGCCTAACGAGCACCTTGCCATCTGGGAAGGCCATAAACTTACAAAGGAAATGGCCACCGCGATTTCCGGCATCAAGAACGTAAAGTGGCTTTCGGATTTTCCAGTGATTTTCCGCCAGGTGATGTGTGAGATGGACAATATTTATCTCAACAGCAACGAGCATCAGCGCGCCGAAGTGACCGTGGAAACGCGCGACGCCCGGTTTGGCCGCGACTGCCGGCAGAGTTTTCCGTTGCACCGCTATCGGCGGCTTGCCCCGCTGATGCACGAGCTGCGCGCGGTGAAATCACAGTTTGAGATTGATGCCATCAAGGCCGCGTGCGATCTGACCGGCGAGGGATTCAAGCGGGTCTGCAAATTTCTAAAACCCGGGGTGAACGAAACGGAAGTCGAAGCCGAGTTCGCACATGAGTTCATCCGGCACAAAGGCCAGTTTGCCTATCCGCCCATCATTGCCGGCGGCGCCAACAACAACATTCTGCATTACGGTCAGAACGATCAGGTTTGCAAAAAAGGTGAATTGCTGCTGCTGGATGTCGCGGCGAGCCTGGGAAATTACATGAGTGACCTGACGCGCACGCTTCCCGTGAGCGGCAAATTCACGCGGCGGCAAAAGCAGGTTTACAACGCCGTGCTGCGTGTGTTTCGCGCGCAAGTCGCCGCGCTCGTGCCCGGCAAAACGACAAAAGATTTGCGTTTGGAATGTGAGGAGCGCACCGCCAAGGAATGCGTAGATCTCGGCCTGCTCAAAATGTCCGACCTGAAAACACAAAAGCCCGACGAGCCGGCGGTGAAGAAATTTTTCATGCACGGCGTCTCGCATCCGATCGGCCTAGACGTGCATGACGTGACTTACAACCATTTCAAGATCGAACCCGGCTGGGTGCTGACCGTCGAGCCGGCGATTTACATCAAGGAGGAAGGTTTCGGTGTTCGCATCGAGAACACCGTCGTCGTCACCGAAACCGGCCAGCTTGATTTGATGGCCGGCATTCCGATTGAAGCCGATGAAATCGAGGCGTTGATGAACCGCTGAACACCGCGCCTGGAATTTCCGAAGCTTGCGCAAAATCGGTCGAATCCGAATGCAGATTTACGAGCAGCTTTGGAATGAAGCGATGCCGGCCTTCAAACGTGGCGAGCCACTGATGGATCATCATTTGCCCGACAAGACCAAAGATCGGCGTCGTGGCGTCAGCCTGGCTTTCTGGCTCCCGCCATCCTTGCAGGCCAGGATTAAGTTATTCTTGGACCAGCTCGCCGCAGATTTTCCGGGGCAATATTTTTATCAGCCGGAAGAACTGCACGTTACGGTGCTCACGCTCATTTCAGGCTCGGAATTCCGGCGTCAGGAAATCGCTGATGTGCCAGCCTTTCGCGCCATCCTCCGCGAAATTCTCAGCCGCCACCATTCCTTCAAGCTCGCGTTTCGCGGCGTCACGGCGTCACCCAATGCCGTTTTAATTCAAGGTTTCCCTTTGGACGAAGGCCTGGCAAAGATTCGTGAGGCAATCCGGCGCGGCTTTGCACAAAAAGGTTTTGCAAACCGCCTGGACCGCCGGTATCCGAACAGCGCCGCGCACGTCACGGCCATGCGCTTCTGCAAACCGGAGGCGGATTGGAAGCGGCTGGCGGCGCGGTTGAAGGAAAACCGCCAGACGCACTTCGGGGGAATTGAAGTGAACGCGCTTCAGTTGATCTGGGGCGATTGGTATGCCTCCGCCAACACCGTGCGGATGCTTGAAGAACACCGCCTGCCGGATTCGATTTGCGCGGCAGACGTTTCTTGACCTCGCCGCGCAAAGCCGCTAGACCTTGCGCCACATTTTATGGCAACCAAATCCATCATCAAACCCGCGAAATCGCCGGCTGCGGTCGGCCCCTACAACCACGCTGTGCGCATCGGCGACCTGCTGTTCAGCGCCGGGCAGATTCCCATCAACCCCGCCGACGGCAACCTCGTCACCGGCGACATCAAGGCGCAGACCGACCGCGTGCTGCAAAACGTGAAGGCGATTCTCGACGACCAGAAACTCACGTTCGCCAACGTCGTGAAAAGCACGGTGTTTCTCACGAACCTCGGCGACTTTGCCGGCATGAATGAAATTTACGCGAAGTATTTCACGGAAAATTTCCCGGCGCGCTCGAC
>ODAK010004939.1_pt1 | contig 13604 bp, 5 predicted proteins | sample 1539591 | NCBI WGS metagenome assembly ODAK01 (sample SAMEA3539303, study PRJEB22396) | soil metagenome | biome: tundra; feature: field; material: soil | place: USA | collected 2010-05 | depth 0.15 m | reverse complement strand
AAGAGCCAGCAGTGACAACGACCTATGCCTCTGTCTACATGGGCAGCCTCATAGATTCGTGGGTGAGGGATGTGGTCATCCAGGACGGGGCGCGTTGCTTTAAGACGGACTCAAGCACCAAGCGGATCACGGTGGACGGCGTCATCATCCAACATACTGTCGCTACGAACGCTGCGGCGCCAGCGGCGGATTTCGATTGCTACGGAACACAACTTTTCTTCAACAATTGCAAAGCGTTTGGAACTACTGGTAATCGGATGTGGCCATTTCTTACGCAGGCGACCAGCACCGGCCCGATTGTCCTTCTGAATTTCTACACCACCGAGATTTTGGGTATCACACCCCACCAGCGTTGGACTACGGGCGTTTTGGCGGACAACTGCTCGCTGCCCAACACAACGGACGGGGAGGACAGATTTTTGGGGGAGCAGGGAATCAATTATTGTAATCGCGGCACCGCTGGCACTGGCCAGGGTTGGGCGACTGGTTGGTCGGTGGCTTGGAACGTCATCTCGCCTTACTTTCTGGTGTCCGCCGCACCAGGCACGAAAAACTGGTGCATCGGCGGCATTGGGACTAAAATATCCGATTCGCCAAATCCCGACGGCATTTACGACGCATTCGGCAGCATCGTCAGTCCGCAGAGTTTATATTTTGAGCAATTGAAGGAGCGTCTGGGCGGCGCGGCGATTGAAAACATCGGCTATCAACTGTTCACCATTTCAAATTCGCCTTCGTCGCGGACAATTCCCGCCGGAGCAAACACAACATTTTCAGTGAATGTGGGCGACCCGACGTTGATGAGCAACATTGTCGCGTTGAGCGTGAGCGGGCTTCCGGCTGGCGCGAGTGCCAGTTTCAACACCAATTCCGTGACCAGCGCGGGCAATGCGACGTTGACCGTCACGGCTTCAAATTCAATTGCGCCCGGCGTTTACACGTTCAACGTCATCGGCGCAAGCGTGGGATTGTCGCACACCAATGCGATCAGTCTGGTCATCGGAAGTTTTTCACTGTCGGCGAGTCCCGCGTCGCAAACCGTTCTGGCTGGCAGCAACACGAGTTACACGGTGGCGCTGGCGACGAACAGCAGTTTCACCGGCAGCGTCAATTTTGGCGTGGGCGGATTGCCGCCGGGCGCGGACGCAAGTTTCAATCCCGCTGCGTTGAATACAAATGGAAATTCAACCTTGAGCCTCACGACCGCAAGCAACACGCCGCCGGGAAATTACCCACTGACAATCAACGGCACAAATTGCGGCGGCATTTCGAGCGCGACGGTCGCGTTAACCATCAACACGCTCGCCGTCAATTCCGACACGTTGCTTTGGACGAACGGCGCGGCGGACATGAATTGGTCAAGCGCGCTGAACTGGACAAACATCACGAGCGGTGGCTACGGGCCGCCGGGTATTTTTAACGACGTGGTTTTCACCAACTTTTCGGCGGCAGTCACCGGCAGCACGATCAACAACATGGTCAGTAGCGACATGGCAGTCAATTCGCTGGCTTACGAAAACATAAGCGGCTTTCACACGACGCAAATTGCGCTGGGAAAAACATTGAGCGTCGGCGGCAGTGGCGGGCTGGTTGTCGGCACGGAAACGGATCTCGGCAACGCCGCGTCCGTTTATTCGACCATCACCGGCGCCGGCAGCGCGCTGGTGATTAGCAACGCCAACGCCAACTTGATTGTCCGGCAAGCCAGTGCAAGCAGCGGCGGCGCGTTGAAAGCGACGCTCAACCTATCCGGTCTGGATAATTTTCAGGCGACGATTGCAAGAATAGAACTCGGCGCGCTTGGTGGAAGTGCGCGGCCTTGTGGCATTTTATATCTGGCGAAAACGAATTTTATCATCGCGTCAGGCGCGTCGCCGGCGATTATTTTGGGCGGACAAGGCGGCGTTTCTGGCGGCAACAGCGGCAACGGAAGTTTTCTGTATCTTGGGCAGACGAACGCAATTTTTGCCAACAGCATCAGCGTGGCGACGTTCAAACAGGGCGGTTGCTTGATGTTGTTTAATCCCGCGTTCACCGGCAATAGTCCGTCGGCATATTTTCGCGCGACGGACGGGGTAGGTCCGGTGTCCAGTTGGCTCATCGCCGATTCCGGCAGTTCAGGCGGAACTGTCAACACGTCGGGCACCAATGATTTTTCCGGCGGCACGGTGGACGCCTTGGTGAACAATTTAACTATCGCCCGCAGCACCACCGGCAGTGGCAACGGCAATTCCTCGGGCACGCTGACATTCGCTGCGGGGACGATGAACATCGGCACATTGCAAATCGGAGTTCAAGGTTCCAGCAGCGCAAATGTTGCGACGGCGACAGTGAACGTCAACGGTGCAGCGCAGCTGCTAGTGGCCACCAATTTGGAACTGGCTCATGTCGTCGGCGGCACCGGCGCAGCTGGCACGGTCGGCACGCTCAATGTCAATGGTGGCATAGTCCAAACCACGAACATTTTCGGCGGCGGCGGGATTTCAACCATCAATTTGAACAGCGGCACCATGGATTTACAGGCGGGCAATCCATTTCCGGGCAGCATCGCAAATGTTAGCAGCTTGCGTGTCGGCGCAAATGGCGTGGCTGGCAACGCATTGCTCAAAAATGCGGCCAGCATTGTTGTTTCAAACACCATCACCATTGCTACGAATGGAATGATTACGGGTAATACCTTCATTACATCGCCAGGCTTGATTGTGAACGGGACGATTGCGCCCGGCACTCCGACGACAACAGGTCTGCTAACCTGCTTGGGCAACGTGACAATAAACGGCACGAACATGATGAAGCTCAATAAAAACAATGCAACCAATGATGTTTTGTCTGTTGGTGGCAATCTTGTGTATGGCGGAACTCTTAATATATCGGTTTTGTCGGGCATGTTGGCGATAAATGATAGTTTCAAATTATTCAATGCGACGGGCTATAGCAGTTCGTTTGCGAATGTTGTGCCAGCGACACCGGGGGCGGGATTGGCATGGGACATGAGCAGTCTGGCGGTCAATGGCATCTTGAGCGTGGTTTCGAGTGGTGTTGGTGCGCCGCATAGGGAGCATCAGCGTAAATGGAAGCACGCTGGTCATTAGCGGGAGCGGAGGTTCGGCAGGCGGAGCGTATGTGGTGCTGAAGAGCGCCAACGTGGCGCTACCTATGAGCAATTGGACAGCTATCGCCACCAATCAATTTGACGGTTATGGCAATTTCAATTTCAATAACGCACCCGACCCGGCTCTGCCTCAAACATTCTATGTATTGAAGTTGCAATGAACACGTCCGAGCCATGTTTTAAAAAGTTGGTATAAAGAAATCAAAATATGAAAATAAAAGGTCTCAACAAAAACTTTCTTTTATTTATGAAATACCGTTACTGGTTGGCCTGTTTTTGCATTTTGTTTGCTGCGGATCGTGGTTTCGGAGGGACTGCGCCGGATCATATGCAACTCTTTTTGCTAATCGGCCAGTCGAATATGGCGGGTCGCGGCAAGGTGGAACCGCAGGATGAAGTCACGAATCCGCAGATTTATATGCTCGCCAAGGACGGGCAATGGGTGCTGGCAAAAGACCCCGTTCATTTTGACAAGCCGGTGGCAGGCGTGGGGCTTGGTTTAGAGTTCGCACGGCAGATCGTGGCTGCCAATCCAAAGACGACCGTGGGCCTGATTCCCTGCGCGATGGGCGGGAGCAGCTTGGATCAATGGAAGCCGGGGGGAACCCTATACAGCAACGCTGTGGCCCGAACCCGGGTCGCGATGACAAACGGGACGTTGGCCGGCATCCTGTGGCATCAAGGGGAATCTGACAGCTCCCATGGCAAAGTGGTGACCTACGGGGAACGTTTCGCGGCGATGATCGGTCAACTGCGTAAAGACCTGACAGCGGAAAATATCCCGGTGATCGTCGGCGAACTGGGGCGTTTCCGGGTCGCCAGCGCCGAGTTCAATGCCGCACTACCGGAAGTTGTCCGCCGCATGCCACGATGCGCTTGTGTGACGTCCGAAGATCTTTCAGACAGGGGCGACCTTTTGCACTTCGATTCGGCATCGCAACGGATTCTGGGGCGACGATATGCTGCCGCTTTCTTGAAGCTGAATTGAGGTGTCCGCAGATCGCCATTTTGGCTGCGCTGGCCGCAGCGTCGTTCTTTAGACTCTATGCGTAATAGACAAAGCGCTCTAGTTGTGAGTAAACTACAGGCATGAACATGCTGCGCGCGTTGGAACAGCCGAAGGTGTTGCAAGCCCTGACCGGCTTGAAGCCGACCGAGTTTGCCGCCCTGACCGAGACGTTCGTCAAGGCGTGGGACACCCATACCCGGCGCACCTGTGCCGGCCAACCCCGCCAACGGCTCCGGGGCGCGGGTCCCAAGGCCGTCCTCGCCATCGCCGCCCACCGCCTGCTCTTCATCCTGTTTTACTTCCGCCACTATCCGATTCAGGAAGTCCAAGGATTTTGTTTTGGCCTCACCCAGCCGCAGGCCAATCGCTGGGTGTTGCGGCTGGCCCCCGTCTTGGAAAAGGCTCTGGGCCGTCAGTTGGCGCTGCCCGTGCGCCAACCCCGGCAACTGGCGGAACTGCTGGCGGCCTGTCCCGAATTGGGTGCCGTGATAGACGGCACGGAACGCCCCATTCGCCGCCCCAAAGACAAGGGGCGGCACCGGCGGCATTACTCCGGCAAAAAGAAACGGCACACCGTGAAAAATGTGGTGGTGACGCAAGGCCGGCGGGTGTAATTCCTCTCCCGCACCGCGCCCGGACGACGGCATGACAAGCACGTGGCCACCCCCATTGAGGTTCTGCCCGAGGGCGCACTGGTTCTGGGCGACAGCGGCTTCCAAGGCTGGCAGCCAGCGGGAGCCACGGTCATCGTGCCTGCGAAAAAACCGCGCGGCGGGGAACTGCACCCGGCGACCGTGGCGACGAACCGGGCCTTGGCGAGTTGCCGGGTGGTGGTGGAACATACGCTGGCAGGCGTCAAACGATGCCGAATCGTGAGTGACCTGTTCCGCCACCTCAAGCCCGGCTTCACCGATTTGGTGATGACCATCGCCTGCGGGTTGCACAACTTCCGCACCGCCGCCAGAGCCACCGCCTGAATGAATCCGCCACGCCTTCATACACGCTTTCAACTATTACGCATAGAGTCTATTGACTCCACCACTCAATCTGGAGGAGGTCGGCGGCCAACTGGAAACCAAAACAGCACTGGACTTTCATTGTAGGAACTTGGCTTTGCCCGACTGTCAGCGAATTTTCATAATTCCCGACTCACATTCGCGGAAGAGGGCGGATTGGTTCTTTGGGTAATTGAGCGATGATTCGTTCGACGGACGGAATGGCGTGCTGGAAGAATTTCTTGAATCCGCGGCAGAGATAATTCAATCCCGGTTCGCCGTCCGGTGTGCGGATGATCCGGTTCTTCGGACATTCCCCCCCAACAATCGGTCTGATAAGAACATTGGCGGCAATATTCAGGCAGGGTTTCGCTCTTGGCCTGACCGAATCTTTTCTGCGGCGGAGAGAACACCATGTCACCGAGCCGGCTGTTTTTGAGATTTCCCAGACGGTATTCGGGATACATATAGTGGTCGCAAGAATAGACGCTGCCGTCATTTTCCACGGCTACGGCTTTGCCGCAATTTTTGCTGTAAACACAAATCAGCGACGGGAGTCCCAAATGTTGCGCGACCAATGTTTCAAAATGATTAATCATGACCTTGCCGACATCCCGATCAAGCCATCGGTCAAAGACGCGACAGAGAAAGTAGCCCCAGTCATCAGGATCCACCGACCACTCGGTTACGATTGAATTTGGATAGCCGGGCCGGGCTTCAGGTTCGCCATCCCGTGGCAGGATGGCGGGATCCCAGGTCTGTGGGGCGGCCTTTTCAAAAGTTTTGTGTTCAACAATCGGAATGAATTGGATGTGAGTGGAATTGAGTTCCTGCGTAAGAAAGCGATAAACATCCAAAGGCCGCCGCCCGTTAAAACGATTAACGCAGGTGAGCGTGTTGAACGGCACGCCGTGGCGCTGAAGAAGTTTGGCGGCGTTGAAAACAATGTCAAAAGTCGGTTTGCCCCCTTTGGTGATGCGGTAGTAATCATGAATTTCTTTCGGACCGTCAATGCTCAACCCCACTAAAAAATGGTTTGCCTTCAAAAACTCACACCATTCCTCATTGAGCAGAGTTCCATTTGTTTGAAGATCGTTCTGAATTTTCTGGTTTGGCTTGGCGTGCTTTTTCTCCAACGCAACAACTTTCTGAAAGAATTCCAAGCCTAACAAAGTGGGTTCGCCACCTTGCCAGGAGAAGACCACTTCCGGGCCGGTGACGCCATCAATGTATTGTTTGATAAAAAGCTCCAACACTTCATCAGACATCCTGCCGGCGCCTGGACCATCAGAAAGCATGGCTTTACTCAAGTAATAGCAGTAGGTGCAATCAAGATTGCAGGTGGAACTGACCGGCTTAGCCATCGCGTGAAACTGCCGTTGTTGCCGATGTCCATTGGGTGATGGAATATCATGCACACTAATCGGATTGGCAAAGGAAGGTTTCATTGCAAAAGCACATTATACATCCGGCACACTTGTCAGCCCGTCGGTTCCGTTCTCATTTCTGGCGACTGCCGGCGCGCGATGAATCGTAATTTCACTGAGGTTGATCTGCCGGAATTACGCCCGTGGCCAAGTTGGTGGATTTGAATTGGTCCAGCCACTGTGTTTGCTGCCAGGCCTTGACCGAATCATTTGTCTGGGCCACGCCCGGTGTGCTGCGGCCGTTGATGATATAGTCACGTATCAGCCGCCCCAGACGGTTGACGATTTCTTGATGCTGACCGTAGACGTTGGTTTTTTCCTCCGGATCGGCGACGGCATCGAAGAGTTGAAACCGGGGCCAACTATCCGTGTTGTCTCTTCCGGGCCGCGGATAACTCCAGCCGCCCGAATCGGGGCAGAAAGCCAATTTCCACTGTCCTTTGCGGATGCCGAACGAACCGTTGATTGAACTTTCGACCAGCGTGTCGCGCGGCGGCGGGCCGGTGCGCCCTAAAATTACAGGAAGAAAGCTGATGCTGTCCTCCGCCGCGTTGTCGGGCAATTTGACGCCAAAGATGTCAGTGCAAGTGGCTATGAAATCGTCGAGACAGGTGAAATCACTGGTCTGAGTGCCAGGGGCGATGTGACCCGGCCAACGCACAATCATGGGGACGCGATGACCACCGTCGTAAATATCCGCTTTGTAGCCGCGCCGCCCCGCACTGGGATCATGGTCATGCGATAGAAGATATGGAAAATCAGCCTCCGGAGAACAACCGTTGTCACTTGCAAAAACAACGAGTGTGTTGGTGGTAAGTCTATCCCGGTCAAGCGCGGCGAGCACCTTTCCGATGTAATCGTCTGTTTCCATGACATAGTCGGCATAATAATTCAGGCCACTTTTGCCCTGCCACTTAATTGTCGGCGCGATGGGCGTGTGCGGTGAGGGAAGCGCAAGGTAGAGAAAGAACAGTTTACCGTTGCGAGCGTCGGCGGCTCGCTGGTCAATATAATCCGTAGCGTGTTGAGTCAGAATCGGCAGCACATCTTCGGCCTTGAAACCTGACGCTTGCGGCCCGATGCGATAGTGTTTGCCATCAGCACCATACACGGTCCCTTTCTGAATGGTGGGTTGTGCCGTGACGCGATCGTTCTCGATAAATGTGTAAGGCGACATATCCAGCGAGGCGCTGATACCGAAAAAGTAATCAAATCCATGCGTCGTCGGTCCATCACTAATCGGTTTTGTGAAATCAACTCCGGCGCCGGCGTTCCGAATCAAGTTGCTGCTTGCTTCATCCGTATCCGAACCTTCATTCGAATTTCCCCTTGCGTCCGGGAGCCGCGCCCACCCAAGTCCAAGGTGCCATTTGCCGATGGCGGCTGTTTGATAGCCACGGCTGCGCAACAACTCGGCGACCGTTAGTCGGCCTTCCTCGATCAACGGGCGGCTGAGACCGCCAAGCACACCCTTTTTCAATGTTGAGCGCCAGTTATAGCGCCCCGTTAAAATGCTGTAGCGTGATGGTGTGCAGACGGCGGATGAAGAGTGCGCCTCGGTGAAGGTCATCCCGTCAGCAGCAAGCTGATCAATCTGCGGTGTTTTGAATTGCGGTGTTTTAATTTTGTTGCCCGGATTCAAGCCATCGATGTCACCGTAACCAAGATCATCAGTGAGAATGTATACGATATTTGGTTGGGGACTGGGTGCGGTTTGCTGGGCGTTAGTTTGCGACGCTGCGAAAGCAAGGATTGAAAAAATAGAAAAACCTCTGCTCACGTTCGCCCGGGAAAGAAAAATGGATTTCATCGCAACATTTATAGGACGTTCTCCAGCCGGTGGCAAAAGAATCCAACTAGTTCAAAGTGCCTATATCAATTAAATTCGTGCTGGCTTAAGATTGCCAACAATTCTACTAGATGATCAAAGCGTCCTGCGCAAATGGTCATAATTGTGGAGAAAAAATTAAATAACTCACACAAACAACCCTTGAAACCCATGGAAAAAATACTGCTTCAGTTGCGAACGCTTTTAATGATCTCTGCCGTCTTTGGCGCGGCGCAAATGGCCAACGCTCAAAGTGTTTGGAATGCTGTCGTTGGCAGCAGTGCGAACACCAACTGGTCAACGGCTGTAAACTGGACGCCCAACGGCGTGCCGGGTTCATCCGCCGCCGTGGCGCTCAGCAGCATGGCCGCCGGGGCGGACACCACCACCAACAACGTGGTGGATTCCGGTTTTGGCGGCACGATTGCTTCTTTGTCTTATTCGGATACGACCACCGGCACTTTTCAAAACACGTTGATCGCCAATGGCGTCACTTTGAATGTCACGGGCACGGGCGGTTTGACAGTGGGAAGTGCGACTGTGCTTGGTTCAGACGCCGCCGTGGTCAATACAATCTCGGGTGCGGGCGGCGCGTTGGTGGTCAACAATGCGAGTGCCAACATGAACGTATTCTTGGGCGGTCCGAGCGTCGCCACCACCGCTACCTTGAACATGAGCAATCTGAACACATTCAGCTTCACCGGTGCCCGGCTGCTGGTCGGAGTCGGAGCTTCTGCTCCCGCCCGCGCTTCTGGCAGTCTGTTCTTGGCCAGAACAAATACGATTGCTTTATCTGGAACGTCGCCACAAATGGACATCGGTGAAAATACCGGCAACAGAGGAAGTCCAAGCAGCTTGTATTTGGGACAAACAAACGTGATCAGTGCAGGCAGTATTGCCGTGGGCAGGAGCAAACAAAGCGGTGCTGCCATTCAGTTCAACCCGTCTTTCACCAACAATAATCCAGTCGCTTATTTTCGCGGTGCCGATGGCGTCAGTCCCGTGGGGACATGGGCCATCGGCGATGGCACCACCACCACTGGCACCGTTGGTTCAAGCGGCACCGTTGATTTCAGTGGCGGCACGGTTAACATAGTGGCGACATCAATGTGGCTTGGCAGGCCTGCGGCGGTCAATACGTCCACTAGCACCGGGACACTGACACTGACCGCCGGCAATATCAGTGTGAACAACCTTACAAATGCGCTGTTAACTCTTACCGGCACTGAAGTGGCTACGGGAACAATCAACGTCAATGGCACCGGCACATTGTCGGTGGGTAATTTTGTCATTGCCAATAAGAACGGTCTGGCCGGCGGCACCGCCAACGGCACGTTGAACATCACCAACGGGACAGTGGCAGTAGGCACGTTGACCGCAGGCGGGGGCACGAGCACCGTCAACATGACCGGCGGCAACTTGGTTGTTACCAACACCGTGGGTTCAGTGGCGAACCCATTTTCTTCCTTGAGTGTGAACGGCGGTGCGACAATACAATTGCCGGTTGTTAACGGCGTGACTCCGGTCACGGTGGCGAATCTTTCCAGCGACAACAGCGGCGTAATCAACATCAGTTCATTACCAAATATTTCAAGCTATCCGTCCCAGCCATTACCGCTTATTACTTATAGCAGCAGCGGCAGCGGAGTCACTTTCTCCATGGGCACGCTACCGGGTACATTCACAGGTTACATTTCCAACGACAACTCCAGCACGGTCTGGGTGGTCGTGACCAACGGCCCGAGTCTTTCGAATCTTAATTGGGGCGGCGGTGTCAACAACCTTTGGGACACAAACTCGTTGAACTGGACGAACAACGGGGTGGCCGTGAAGTACCACAATCCGGATTTTGTGGTCTTTGGCGATTCGGCACAAACCAACAAAGTCAACGTGACGGACACCTTCATGCCCGTCGAGTGGACGCAAAGCAATAACATACTGAATTACACGTTCTCCGGCAGCGGCAGCATCACCGGCCCGGCCACTTTAATTATGGACGGCAACGCAAATGTGACGCTGGCTGAAACCGGTGGTGACAGCTTCAGCGGCGGAATAACTGCCAACGCCGGCACGATTGTCTTGGATGATCCCAATAGCGCCATTTCCGGCGGGCTGATGATTGCCAGCGGCGCGACGGTGCAAATTGGCAACAACGACACTAACGGCGCTCTGCCATCCGGCACATTGGATGACGAAGGGACGTTGGTATTCAACCGGACGAACAAAGTCTTAGTGGCGATCGCCATTCTTGGCGGTGGCGGCCTGAATCAGAACGGGAGCGGCACACTTATCTTGAGCGCCAGCAACACTTTCACCGGCAATACTATCATCAATACCGGCACGCTGGCGTTGACCAATTCAGGTTCGATTCAGAACAGCGCCAATGTTATGGTCAATGGCGGTGGAACACTTGATGTATCTGGTGCTGCAGGATCCGCGATGCTTAATAATCTCACCCTTCAAGGCGGAGTCAACCTCAATGTAAAGGTTGGTTATCTTCAGACGGATCTGAACATGAATAGTCTGGCTATGAGCGGAATCAATAACACAATTAATGTCGAATCGTTGCCGCCCATCGCGTATTACCCATCCACAGTAGCTCTCCTTAACGCGTCAAGTGGTATCTCCGGATACAATCTTGTTTTGGGCACTCTTCCATCTGCGAGTCCGGCTTATGGTGGGGCCAGCATTGCTCAAATCGGAAACTCCGTCATGCTTACGCTCAATAGCGGACCAACCACCAACGCTCGACCTTTCGTATCGTGGAGTGGTATTGACGCTCTTAACGATGTCAATACAAACTGGTCCGACGCTCAAAACTGGCAGACTCCTGGAGCGCCTGTCGCTGCAGATTATGTGCAGTTTAGTGACATTGCAACTGCTTCTGGGTCTCCTTTCTCGACAGTGGGTAATGGTTTCGGCGGTATCGTCAGTCCCAGCTACATCAACAATATCGTAGGAGCCAGCACTACAATTTCCTACCTCGTCTATTCAAATGTCCTTGCAGATTATCAGAACACCCTGCTTGGAAATGGTGTAACATTAAATGTTGTTAGCACTAATGCCAACAACTCACCCCTGCTCTTTACCGTGGGCAGCGAAAGAGTGGATTTTGGGCCTAGCGCCAATGGCTTCGTGACGATCGCGGGAACCAATGGCACATTAAACCTTCATAATACAAATGGAACCGTTTTTATCTCCATGGGCAACGCGAACAGCGCGAGCGTACAGGCAACGTTGGACTTGTCAGGCTTGGGTACATTCAATGCTGCCGTGAGCACTATTCTGGTAGGTGTTGGTGGCAATAGCGAAGGCACTGACGGAATCAACCACCCTAGTGGCGTCCTTTATCTGGCCCAAACCAACGTCATTACAGCATCCGTCGCCACGAGTGGAACTGAAACCAGTGACAACGGCGCGACTGATGTATCCATTGACATCGGTGATGATAACGGTAATACAGGGCAAGCGAGTTATCTTTATTTAGGACAAACCAACGCGATTTATGCGGATGCCATTGGTGTTGGCCGACAGAAGTGTAATGGAACGATGGAATTCAATCCCAATCTCGTAAGTGGCGCAACCCGGCCTGCGGCTTATTTCCGAGGGTCCAGCGCCAACGCAGTGACGATCTGGAGCTTGGGAGACGGTGTGGTGAACAGCGGCTCGCCGGCAACCTGCACGGGCACCAGTGATTTTACCGGCGGCTACCTTGACGCGCTGGTAGGCAGCATGTACGTGGGACGCGCCGCCAACAGTGCCTCCGGCAGCGGTACGGCTACCGGCACATTAAACTTCGACAACGGGATTTTCAACGTAGGCACGCTTTATGTTGGCTACCAGACGGCCAAAGGCGCTAAAATCGGAATTGGAACAATCAACGTCAATACGAACACTATCTTGGGCAGCAGCGGAACATTGTCGGTGAGCGGCAGCTTGAATCTGGCTTTGACCACCGGCGGCACGGGCGCGGCCAGCACGGCAGGCACGTTGAACATTATCGGTGGCATCGTGCAGGCGGACGTCATTATAGGCGATACGAACATAACTGGCAGCAGCACCATCAACCTAAACGGCGGTACGCTCATCGTCACAAACACGGCTGGCACAGCTTCCGCGCCGATTACTTCGTTAAATCTGTCCAGTGGGTCGCTACATTTGAATGTAAATGGCATGCCTAATGTGACCAACATCGTGGCGACCACCATTACCACCAGCGGCACGACGACCATTGCGATTGATACCATTGTCAATGTCAGTGGCACGGTCCAAATTCCACTCATTAGCTATGTCGGAGCGGATCCTTACAGTTCTTTAAGTGTAGTAACTATGCCGGCGGGTTACACTGGCAGCCTGGTTGACAATACCGGCAACAACAGTGTTGATTTGAGCATCACCAACTCAACCAAGCCGACGCCGCACTTCACCGGCATCAGCTTAAGCGGAACGACGCTGAACATCAGCGCAACCAACGGCGTAGCCAGCGGTGCTTGGACTTTGTTGCAAAGCACGAATGTTGCGCTGCCGTTGAGTCAATGGCAGACCAATCGCACCGGCATGTTTGACAACAGCGGCGATTTATCCACTAACATCGCCAACACTGCAACTAACAAGCAGGAATTCTATATCTTGAAACAATGAGCGAGCCTAGCGCGGATGAATCTTCAACAAATTGTTTGTGCAAATTATTATAAGATTATTAAAATGAAGGACCAATTTACGGAAATAGAATCTCCCCGGCAGGCTGGCCATGCCGGCTTCACGTTGATTGAATTGCTGGTGGTCATTGCCATCATCGCCATTCTGGCGGCGATGCTGCTGCCGGCGTTGGCGAGCGCAAAGGAAAGGGCCAAGCGCATCCAATGCTTGAACAACTTGAAGCAGATAGGCTTGGGACTGACCATTTATGCGGGTGACAACTCAGACCTTCTATTTCAACCAGGAGGTTCGAACCCAACGACCCAAAAGTATAATCACCACGCGTTAGATGATGATCAAGCCACACAATCAAAATCAGTGAACCTGAAAGTGGATCAAACCAATTCGGTATCCCCGTGGGCCTGCCCGGAATTCAACGGCAACGGGTTCGTGGTATACAATGCGACCGCATTGCAATATCAGATTGGATATCAGTATTATGGCGGGGTTAACTGGTGGAACAACTCGGCCGGAGTATTTAAATCATTAAGCCCCGTCAAACTTACCCAAGCCAAGCCGGGTTGGGTAATCGCGG
>ODAK010004937.1_pt1 | contig 13607 bp, 12 predicted proteins | sample 1539591 | NCBI WGS metagenome assembly ODAK01 (sample SAMEA3539303, study PRJEB22396) | soil metagenome | biome: tundra; feature: field; material: soil | place: USA | collected 2010-05 | depth 0.15 m | reverse complement strand
AAGCGACCCCGCTGCAGCCAAGCCGAAGGTGAGCAAAATGCCCGCGCCTAGGTTGATCCAAAAGAGGTTACTAGCCACGGCATCGTTGATCTCCTCCCGCTGTAGAACAGCCTCGGTAAACCCGTTCAGTCCGAAGTTCACAAGAAGCAGGCTGAAGGTGGTCACCATGGCTACAACTCCAAAGTCCGCAGGCGTAAGCAGCCGAGCCAGGACCACGGTTGCGATCATCTGTACAGCTAGCCCCGAGCCTTGGGAAAGCAACGTCACCCCAGCGCCTCGTACTGCGAGGCGTCGTAATTCGCTGTCTTCAGCTACAGGGCGGAACGCGCCGCTGGCGTCAAATGGGGTCATGCCTGCTCTTAGGTCGAGCTTCTCGCCTTCACCTTGACCTGTGTTTAGCGTTCACGAACCGGGGTTACACCGGCCGGACCCGGCGGAGTGTTTGCGCGGCGTTGTACGCCGGCGTGACGACGACGGTTTTTCCTTTGTTCATCACTGGCGGAGCATGAATCAGTACTTGCTCGCAGTCTCGCTGCGGCTCCCAGGCCGAAGATCAAACCGAGGATGGGAACCAAATCCAGGGAGAAGCGGCCCCAGGCAAAAACGAGGAAATGCTCGGCCCAAAGCACGAGAACAATGATCAAACCGAATTTCACTCGGTGAAGTTGCCGCCTATGAAGAAGAATTATCAGGCTCGCCATCACGGCTCCCAGGAACGGAACCTGCATCAAGATGAGTAGCAGAGTCTTCTGCCGATTCTCCGCGCGTACCCAAAAGTTCCAAAGATTTTCGACTTTCACGCGGAGAATCTTGCCCGGATCCTGCCTGAGCGATTTCAAATAAACGGCGCGGTAGGCTTGTTCACAGGCGTATTCCCATTTAGCACGGCTCATGTATTTAGGGTAGTCAGGACTGACCCCATTGGCGACGAGCATCTGGCGCTCCTGTTCGATGAAGTAATCCAGCGTCATTCCTTCCGGACGATCGAGCCCCCTCTCTTTGGTAAGGTCATAATAGAGCACATCCTGCACATTGAGCTCCCAGAACAGGCTCTGCACCGGAACCAGCTTCCCTCCAGTTAAGACGTAGTTTCGCATCGTCCAAGGAGCAACAACTGCGGCGGTGACCAACAGGTAAAGTGCGACCGGCAGCAATGGGGGCCAACGCTTCAGTTCGAGTCGCTTCGACCAGAGCAGAAGTCCCGAACAGACAATAGGTATTGGCAAATAGACGGTTTTATTGAGGATCATCAGGCCGGAGACCAATCCAAGCACCCATGGCCGCCACCGGCAAGAATAGGCATGTTCCCAGGACGAGAAGAGATACATATAAAGCGCCACAAACGGAAGTATGCTTGTGACCTGCGAAATCTTAGCCGTATAGTATATGATTGGGAGGTTGACGGCGTAAAAAAGTCCCGCGAGCAGGGCGGCAAGATTACCCCACAACTTCCGAAACAGGGTAATAATAAGAAAACATGTTAGTGTATCGAGCAGCAGGAGGCTTATACACCAGCCGGCATAGTTTTCACCGAATGCAAGGTAAAGTGGGACCTCAACCAGCGGAAAAACCGGACCTCGGGTAATTGTTGATTGACCGGGAACAAATCCGAAGGTCCCACTATCAACCAGATTGATCGCGAGTTTATTCCATGAATCTGGGATGTCCCCGTGATGCCACCCCCACGAGTGCCAGAACGCTGCGACCACCGCCAAACGCACAAGAACAGCGATGCCAAGCACGATGGCCATGTGGCGACGGAATCGGCGAGGGTCTTCGAGTATTTGTTGGATTTGGCTCATAAGTCAACTGGCGAACGCTTTTTCAATGTATATGAGAGCATCTGACATCATGGAGTTGGGCGAGCGCTGCCGCATGAGAATAGGTAACAAAAGGAATGCTGACCTGCTGCGGATTACAGTCCGGCCCCAACAGCAAAATACGTAGCCGACTCATGAATTTCCCTGCCTATTTCGGCGCTTTCTCTCGCCGTCCAGCAAAACGTCTCGGCACTGGATTGATGTCGTGTAATCTATTTCGCCTGTTCAGTAAGAAACCGGGCTGGCGCTCGCCGCTGCTGAAGGTCTCGTCAACCGAGGAGAGCAACGGGCAAGCTTGATCACCCGGCGGAGTGCCGCTTGCGTCGTAGCCCTTACGCGATCAACCCGGAGAAATGCGAAGCTCAGATTCATCGGGTCCATTCCAACTTCCGCTCTACCGACTCCGCGCCGATCCATTGCGAGCATTCAGCGGGCTCGTTCTCCGGTTGCGCCACCGCCTCAAGTGCAGCGACTTGCGAAGCGGCAATGCTGGCCAGGAGCAAGAAGATCCATGCAGGCGACATCATCCTGAATCCAGCCTCGGTGAAGCTTTCAAACAATGCGGCCAGGAAGAGACCAAGTAACAACGAGCCCCTTTCCGGATCCTCCCGGAATGCGGCGATCACCCTTCTATACCCAGTCAACAGGAGAAGAGCGAGGAGGGTGACACCTGCCCAGCCCAGATTCAGGTAAACTTCAAGGTACCCGTTGTGTGCCGAAGTGATGGGGAAATTCGGCAAGGCGTCCCGAAGGCCTTGCAGTCGGTTCCCAAGCCAAAAGCTCTCGAAACCCGTCCCGACCCACGGGTTTGTATGCTGGCTCAAAGCCAAACTCCAAATCAGCGTTCGTCCGGAAAACGTCCGGTCCCTTCCAAATGCCTCGACGAGATCTCCTCCGGGATTGAAAAACAGGGCAGTTACGGAAATACCGAGCACAGCGAGAACAAGTAAATGCACGACAGTGGTCTTCCGCGAAGGGCGCCCCGCCAGCCACATCACGCCCCCGGCCATGGCAAGACCTGTTGTGGACGTCAGGGAGTGGCAAGTCAGGAGCAGCCATACAATCGTCGCGATGATCGTGCCATAGGCCAAAAGACGGCGACGCCGGTCGGGTTTACCTCGGTCCCGATAGACTGCGCCGAAGTACCAGAGAAAGCCGACCCCGAACAGCATGCAGATTACCCCAAGGCTGTTCTTCTGCATCGTGACGCCGGTGGTTTCCATCGTCCAGCTATTCGTCAACCTTCGTCCAAGGGAGGGATAGTACTTGATGAACAAGACCGACAACGGAAATAGGAGGAAACCCAGTCGAGTGACCAGTCTCTTCAGGGCGCCCATTGGGTCCGGCTCCGTCAGGATGATGAGGACCATCACCAGGTCCCCGACAGACTTGGTCCATCGCTTGAACGCCACGAAGGGAAAGTCAGACCAGAGAATACTCCCGGCGCAAAACGCGAAAAACAACAGAATTGGGCCGTTCTTTCGCAGCAACGACCCCACACGCTCCATTCTGCTTATGACCACCGCCAGAGCGGCAACCAGCAGGCTCGTAAAAACGGCCCGGTCAATTGGGCTTCCTTCCACATAGACCTCTGGCGAAGCGAAGAGCGGTGCCATCCCGAGCCAGAGTGATACACCGCGCGAACTTATCAGGAAGAGCCACACCGCCGGAATCCAAAGGGCCTTGGACATCCTCGAGTCCTCGTCCCGGTCGAGGTAGAAGAGGCCGAGGATGCCGAGAGCGAAAATGATTGAGGCTATTGTTGGAGGCATTAACGAATCTCTGAGGACAGGGCTGAGCCTATCCGCGTTTTTGCAAGATGACAGCGCATTCGTCCAGCAGCGCGGTTTGCCATCTCCCCAAGGAGACAAGCCGCGCCGCTAAGTTCATGGCAGAGAATGCCACATCCGCGAAGCCAGAACGGCTTCTGAGTTTTTTCGCTACGCCGCCTTCCGCCAGCTTGCAGAAGGCCAGCGAGAACCCGTTGTCCTGGGCGAACCGAATCAGCCGGTGGGGCAGGATGGCGGCGCGAAGGTAGGTGGGAAAATGGCGCGATTTGTAATGCATCAAGCGATAATAAAGAGTGTGAAACCAGAAAGGGGTGAACTTGGTGACGACCCCTTTAATGGAAGCGAGATTGGGAAATCCGAGAACCACGATCCCTCCCGGTTTAACCGCACGAAACAGATTAGCCAGCGCCTTCTTGGGCCGCGAGAGGTGCTCCAGCACCATCCAGCAGACAACCACGTCAAAATCCTCCTTGGGCAAGGGATAGTCCTGAATGTCGCCCACGATTTTTCCCTGCAGGGCGGCGTTCTTCTCCAGTTCTTCCGCCGAAATGTCAATGCCCACGGCGTGCACCGCGGCTTTGAACTGGATTTGGCTCGCCGAGCCGCAGCCCGCCTCCAGCACCCTGATCTGGCGCTTCCCGTTCAGGAGGGCGTTCACCGCCTCGCAAACCGGTTTTTGCAACAACGACGCCATGAGTTTCCCCTAGCTAGCCAAGCTAGCAGGATGCTGAAAAAGGCGATCTGCCATGCTGAGTGTCACATGGGCCTTCGGCCACCCATGGCCATGGAAAGCGCATCCCTTGTCACCCCCGCGAAGGCTGGGGTCCATTCGGAGTAGATTTCCCGCTTTCGCGGAAATGACCAGAGGGGCGTTTTTCGACGGCGAAGCGAAGCACCTCTGCAGTTCGTTGTCATAAATACCGGGGTCCCTTCGCTGGGATCAGGATGACATGTCGGCGCGGCCTTTTCGGCATCCTGCTGACGCTTATCCTTTCTTTTCCCGCCGCGCCGCGACAGAATCATCGCGGGTCCAGAAACAGCCGGTGAACCAGTTCCAGCGAGAGCACCTTGTGGATCTCCGTGGTGTAGTTGTGGTCGCCTTTCAGATGGCGATGCACCAGCGTTTCCAGCGCCTTGGCATCAAGATAAGGCCGGGAAAGGGTTCGCGAGTCCAGAAGCATTTCCTGCACGTATTTGGAAAGCGCATCGCGGTACCAAACGCGGAAGTGGTAATACTTGTGACGGCCGAGGAAAAGGCGCTCCAAATGAAGGGACGATAATGCATGGTCGATCTGGGCCACCCACTGAGGCATGCCATGGTCATAGGCATACTCCGCCTTGAACGTGAAGGCGTGGTAGCGGCGAAAAATGGCGCCGGGGAACGCCTCGCCTGTCCCTCCAACGCCCACGTCCGTCCGTATCTGCCGCAGTGCGGAATTGCCGTCGGCGATCAACCGCAGGCGGATAACATTATTTTCCACCGCCGACTCGGGCGCGCGGAAGTTGGTTCGCACTAGATCGTTATCGAGAAACGGTGACCGTAAGGTGAGTTGGCTCTGCTCCAGGGCCAGAAGGCCGTGATGGTGCCACGGCGCCTGCCGGAAGGCGGCAAATGAAAGCGGATGTACGTCGGCGATTCGATTGTACGTATCGCGCGCGGCTTGGACGTAAGAAAGCAGCTCATCACGAAAAAGGCCCGGAGCTGGAGGCACTGGCTTAAACGCCCGAAAACGTCGCAGGATCTGGTCGCCATAGTTCCCTGTCATCCTGGTCGGTGCGATCTCGCGGGCCTTTTGACATACGTAGAGGACAGGAGAACAGCTCACGTCGGCACAGCCGTCCGTCAAGTAGACCGTGTGCTCGGCGTACTCGGGAAAGCTGGAGATAAACTCCTGGCCGCACCGGATGACCTGATGCGGCTGCCCGCAAGCGCGAGCCACCTGGCGCGCCACCAGCACGTCGCGGCATTCACGGTAAGTTCCTCCAAAGGTGTAACAGGGCAGCGAGCCTGGGGAAGACTTGTGCCAAGCCATGATCGCCCGCGTGTCCAATCCCCCGGTCAGCGACATCCCTACGCGCTGCTTGCCGTTGAAGTACCTGGGCAGGTTTCCTGAAAAGACCTCGCGCAATTCCCGGTAATAGGTTTCCGACTCTAGCGGTGTTTGCTCTTCCCACTCTTGTGGCTGGAAGTAGCTTGCCTCGCGCTCGATGGAACCGTTTCGAAACAACCAGGCCGAAGCTGGCGGCAAAACGTGAATGCCTTCAAATATTGTTCGGTTTTCTAAGACACAGCCCAGAGCGATGAATTCCCCGAGACCCTTGATATCTGCTCGACGCAGCTCAGGACGGACGGCGAGGATCGCTTTGGCTTCCGCAGCGAAGTAGAACCCGTCCTTCGACTCGTGGTAGTAAAGTCGGTGCATGCCGAAGCGGTCGTTGAACAGCGTTGCGGTCTTGCGCGACCGGTCCACCAGCAGCCCGTGAAACCAGCCATTCAAGCCCGCGGGAAATGATGGATCTTCCTCATACAGGTGAACCAAATAGGACGGGCCGTCCGCGCTCAGCGTGTGGCCGCGCTCCTTCAGCTTGGCAGAGATTCCCGGCTCGGGATGGTCTTCTCCGGAGAAAACCAGAACGGCATTCCCCGATTCGCTCGACAGCGGCATGCCGTCCGAAAATGAATCTTCCCGCGCCGCCCAACCGACGTATACGCCCAGTGATTCATCCTTCCACGTTCCAGTGACGTAAAAGGGCTCGTGGCGAAGCGTGGCGAGCATGGCGAGAAGTTGCTGCTCGGCGTGTTCTCGGGGTGCCTTGGTCATCAGGCCAACTATACCGGGCATTTGGTTTTGTGGTTCGTCGATGATGCTCCGCTGCCCTGGCGGCCGGCTCTCTACGGCTGGCGGGGAGCGGGCTGTGCGTTAGGATTGGAGCCGGCGGGAGGACTTGAACGCTCCATGGGCCGATTACAACTCGGCTGCTCTACCGTTGAGCTACACCGGCCGCTGAGACACTTCACGTTATACCATGCCAAGCGCGCCTTCAGCCCCGCCGTGATGAAGCCACCGGGAAGAATGCCCAGAAAGCCCCGATAAAGTCCCAGTTTCGTGTAGAGGGTCCCCAACCCGGTCAGCGGGACATAGTACCTTGGCACCAGCACCTCTTGAAATCCGTGACGCGTCTTGAACTCGGTGAGGGAGGAATCGCCTTTATTGCCGTAATTGAACTTGCCGTAGGTGAGATGCGAGAGCCCTCTGGCGGTGCAGAGCTCCACTGCCTTGGCGAGCAAGGCGTTGGCGGGCCGCTTGTCATGATGCGCTGACTTGACCAGCAACTGGAGTACCGAGGCAATGTCCCCCCGGTACACCACCTTCAGAAAACCGATCAGTTCGGTTCCGTAATACGCGCAGATGAGGTCGCTCCGGTCCAGATAAGACGAGTAATCTTTCTTGACTTGATCGAGCGTCTTTCCATAATGCGGAAATCGCCGCCCTTGGCGCACTGGGGTCTCATTGTTTACCGCGGCTATCGCCTTCACGATCTCGTCGCCAAATTGCCCAAGCTTGATCTCCACCCCGCGCTTTTGCGACCTCCTCACGTTCTTGCGAGTTTCCTGCGGCAGGCCTTCCCACCATTCCTTAAAGCTGCTGATGCCAATGGCGGCTACGCTCTCCGAGTCCAAAGGGTACTCGTATCGACGGGCGGTGTCGGGAAGCTTTTGCGCGAACGTGAGGACATCCACGCGAAGGCCTTGTTTTCTCTGTTCTTTCAGCTCTCTGACACATGGCTCGGGGTCTCCAAGTTCCGTCTCGAGCCAGTCCTCTTGATGAACACGGGCCACCCTGACCCAGTTCCCCAGCACGACGATGGTTTTCCCATTAACGTCGAACCCTGGAACCTCTTTCCACGTGCCCCGAATGCTAACCTGAACGGTTTTCGCTGCTAAGGGCATTTCCTCAAATCCAAAAATGGTGCGCGACGGCATGACACGCCGCGCTCGCATCAAACTTTTCGGCCTAGTGCGCGGCAGTCCGCGCTAGTATATCGACGTGTTGCTGCTGCTGCGCGTCGACTTGAGCGAAGATCGTCTCCATGATTCTGGTAGTAAGAAGAATTTCCGAGACCGGGATGGGGTCCGGAGCACCTTCCAGAATTGAACGGTAGAAAGATTCGATAAGATACTTCATCCCCGACTTCATGTGGAAGTCCCGAGCCAGGAAACTGCGTGCGTTGGTGGCGAGGTTTCCCACATATTGCCGTGCGAAGCTGACGGGAGGGATGAATTTCTCGGCGTAGCTGACGTATCGTTTGCCGCGAAGTTTGATGAGCGTCTCCTGGTCTTGATCGAGAATCAGGCCGTTCTTGTCGCCATAAATACGAAATTGGTGAAGTGCGGGCCGCATCTGCGAGGAAAAGGTAAAATAAGCCGTCGTGCGCCCCTGCTCGCAAATGATCACTCTTAATTCGTCGATGATCTCGCTCTCGCCCAGGCCCTTGAGAGCGGGGCCGGTGAACCCATACGCAATCACTTCAAGAGAGTCCCCTGTGAGGAACTCCGCGATTCTGGCGATACCATGACTGATGAGATTGTGCAAGAGTTTTCCCGGCAGCCGGCGAACCCAGTGCCGCTTGTCACGCAACAGCGCCCCCGAGTATGCTGAGCCTCCAAGCTCGTAACAATAATAACTCTCCATGTGGACCGGGCCGGAACCCAGGAAGCCGCTCCGGACCAGGGCGCGCATGCGGCGCGCCGCAGGCCGGAATTGATCGTCGTGTCCCGCGGTGATCTTCAGGCCCCTTTGGTTCGCAAGACTGATGAGCTTTCGCGCATCCTCCTCTGAGAGCGCGAAGGGCTTCTCGACATAAACGTGGCAGCCTGCTTCCATGCAACGCCTGGCAGTTTCGAAATGGCTTTGCGGCGGTGTACAGACATGGACAACATCCGGCGCGCCCTCTTCGAGGAGTTCTTCGATGTCGCCAAAGTGCCGTTTGACTCGAAACCTCTCATAAAGCTGACGCGCCATCAGCGGCTCCCTGTCGCAGACCCCCACAATTTCGCATCCCGCGATCCTCTGGATCTGCGAGCAGTGGTCGTCGGCGATTTTGCCACATCCCACGATGGCGACTTTAAGCATCCCGCGCTCCATTCCGGCAGGCCTCAAAGTAGCGATTCAATCCTTCCGCGGTGGGCACCTTCGGGGTCCATCCTAGGCGCGACTTTAGCTTGGCATTGCTGTAATAGGTCTTCTTCCAATTGGCGTGCCATCGTCTGCGGTTAAATGCGAGTGGCAACTGTCCCTCCGACCATTTTGAATAACGCTCCCACAAAGCGCAGAGGACATAACTAACCGAGTGCGGAACGTACACTGAAGTGAATCTTCTCACGTGACGTTTGTAAAGGCGTAAAAAACGCCGGCTGGTAGGAAGATCGTCATCCACGACATTGAACACCTCGCCGTCGATTCCCTCTTTCAATCCAGCTAGCGCGATCGCCTCGGCGCAGTTATCGACGTACGTCAGTGGTATTGTGTTTGAACCGCCCAGATGGAGAAAGAGGCCAAACGTGCCGATCCCCACTCGGCCGGTTATGGGTTCGTTGCCAGGGCCATAAACGTGTCCGGGTCTCACGATGACGTAGGGGATCCCTAATCCCTTGCCATATTCGGCGACGATTTCATCTTGCTTCACTTTGGCGAAGCAGTAGGCTTCCCCCCGGAGGTGGGGATCTGCTTCAACCCCACATGACTCATCCAACAGCCCCGGCCGCGGGTTCTTCCTGTTGGTATAAACGCTGAACGAGCTGACGTTGACGAATCTCTTCAAGCATTTGTGGTGCAGGCTCGCTTCCATGAGGTTGCGCGTAGTGACAACCGAGTTTGCGAACCCGTCCGGGAAGGACTTTTCGCCCCGCCCGGCCGCCAGGTGAAAGATTACGGCCGCTCCCTCGGCAGCGCCAGTGCAATCATCCCGCACCAGCAGATTGCCCTGGACGACTTGAATTCGCTCTCCGTCGGGGCAAAGAGCGGAGAGAGCCTTAATCCGTGCCGGGTAAGCAGAAGGCCTGACGAAGCAACGCAACCTCCGGAAGCCGAGATCGAGCAATTGCCGCACAACACGTTGCCCTATGAAACCGGCAGCCCCCGTTACCAGGATGAGGTCATCCGGCCCGATTATGTACGCGTCGCTTTCCATCTTTCTCTCGCCGCACCTCTACTCGGTGATGTATGGCTGTCGGAAAGGACTTATTCCCACCAAGGCAAGCAGCAGTCCCAAGTGGTCGCAGAGCTTAACTAGGAAACTCATGAACCTGTGTTGGCCCAAGACCAGCGCTACAGGAAGACCTAAGGCGTAAACGGGTACAGCGATAAGCGATTTCGCAACATCTCGGGGTCCGAAGGTCGGATGCAGGGGGACATGCGCCCCTCGGAATAAGGCTCGTTTCAACATGAAGCTGCGCTTCCATCTAATTGGGGGTATGACCTCGTAAGCGACGGCTTCTGCGCACCAAATGAATTTGTTGCCGCTGTCGATCATTCGGCGGAAGAATTCCTTATCGCCTCCTCCCCGGAACTCCGGTCTGAAGTGCTGTATCTGACCATCGAATATCGTCCTTTTCAGAAGCACGTTGCCCGTGCGCCCTTCTTCCTTGTCGAGAAGGGCGCCGGTTGGATAAACAGCCCGCTCGTAGAAGTTGCCCTTGACAATCCATTCTGGAGGCTTTTCGTCGAAGTGGCGCTTGACAGGCCCCAAGACGCCGTCTACGTTGTATTCGTTGCAGGCCCTATACAGGGTCAGGAGCCAACTCTGGATTGGAAACTCATCATCGTCGATGAAGGCGATGAAGTCTCCGGTGGCGTTCGCGATGGCTCTGTTGCGCGCATGGGATATATTCTGCTCAGGTTCTACGCAGTACGCGGCGGGAATATTGGACGCGGCGGCGAACTCCGAGACCACGGGCTCGGCAGATCGCAAACGATCGTTGTCGGCAACCACGATCGAGTACGTGAATTGCCCGTTCGTTTCCTGGGTGCCAAGGGCACGCAGCAATCGCTTGAGGAGCTGCGGTCGTTTATAGGTGCAGATGCAAACGCTAATATGCTTGACTGGGTCGCTCATCGCATCTTTCCAAGCAAGTGCAACATACTACGTCTCGGGGTAAAGACCACGGATTTCCATGGCTTAGAGCGCGAACCGGGGTGCGATAGGCACGCTCCCGGTCAAACGGTGTATCTCGCCTCCCGCAAGGAACCGATATTCGTCCGAGTTAGCGGGATGTGTCTCAACCTCAACCACGTACCGATGAGCCAACGAGACAATCCTTTGTATCCGTTCAGGTTGAAGGGGCACGAGGGAAAAAAAGAAGTCCGTGGTGCAATGGCGCCGGGCCAGGGCACGGTCAACAAAATGGCGATAGAAACGGTTCGGCCAGCTCTTCTGTCCCCTCCGAAATGTGTAATTTCGCCGAATAACAGTGCCCGTCGGCAGGAGTCGGCCCAAGAGGACGTTGGCACAAAGATGCATGTGATGATGGCCGTCGATGCGCCCCGGCGGCGCTCCATAGAGACGATAGAACTCATCGAGTTGGACTGATACGACATACTTGAAGGATTGCACGAGGGTTGGATGAAACAAAACTTGGGAGAGCCGGTGACGCAACAGACACCTGCCGAGTTCGCGTTGACGTTCGATTAGTCGCGCGGGACTGTCTGGCGCCGAAAAGGGTGTCGTAAGATTGAGGTGTAGGCCTGCGTCGATGCCTCTTTCTCGGGCGATCGCTGCTGCCCGCGCGGAATCAGCCATGAAGACCATCGCGCTCACCGACGAGACACTGCCGCAACCTATGCATTCAAGAGTCCGGTCCGTCGTCTCTTGATCCCGTCCCCAGTCGTCGGCGTTCAGGATGAGGAGACCTGCCGTGGACTTCGTCCCTGAAGGCACATCGAGGTTGCTCCGCGGAGTCGGGATGGAACTGGCCGCGCGGGTCATCGGATCAACTCATTCCGCATTCCGCAGACCGATACAGATAACCAAGCGGCGAAACTCACGAACGACCTGCCGATCTGCGTGCCGAAATGGAATTCCCTCCGCCGTCAACCGGGGCCGTCTTCTCGGACCTTCCCCAAGAGACTATTGGCAAGGCGTTTGGCAGCTCCTTCGTTAGAATTCTCTTTAGTCGTCCCATCTGATCGCATCTGCGGAAAGCTATCATTTCACGAGAAATCGGTCGCTCCGCGTGTCGAATGATTGCCCAGACATAGCCGGCCCCCAAAAACAATCCTCCGAAGATGTAAGGCCTGCCGCCCATCTGATAGACAGCTCTGAACAATTCCCAGAGCGGATGACCTCCATATGCGTAATCTTTGACGCCGGTTCTAAATCTCGCCATCAATACGCCGCGCTCGGCAGTTCCCATCGCGCGGTGGTGAACACACACTTTCTCCGTGAATGTCCTCGTCTTCCAGCCCTTCATCCTCGCGCTGATTACCGCAATCTGATCCACGCCGCCGTCCTTCACCGGCACATATCCCCCGATGTTTTCGAAGCACTCGCGCCGAAACAGTTGGCAGGCGCCCGATACGTGCTCGGTGCCAACGATGCGATAGTTATAAATGCGATTTGAGTTCTCCTTGAACGGTGTTCCGACTAGGCCTAGGGCACGATCCTCAGCTAGTTTGTGAAGCAAGAACAAGAAATAATCTTCGTCAAAGGAAATATCTGCGTCCAGGCTGCCGATTACTTCATACTTCAGATGTTTCACCCTGGCGTAGCCGGCATTCAAAGCGTGGACCTTCCCGGCGAAGTGCCGTTCGCGACGCTCGGGCATTCGGAGTAGTTCAATCCAAGGGTGGTCAGCCGCATATGTCTGCACAATGTCGTCCGTGCCGTCCGTCGAGCCGTCGCTGACGATGACCCATTTAAGCGGTCGGACCGTCTGAGAAACCACAGACTTTATAGTTAGTGCTATAAACTGAGCTTCATTCCGCGCTGGGGTAATGAGAACGTATGTAGGAAGCTTCAGCATATCTGTACGCTAATCCGCGCTATCGATGGGAGGACATTGCTTGAGATTGGCGGGTATGGCCTGACCCGTCAACTGGAAGCCGCTGCAAACCATTTGTGACATTACCAAGGCGCGAGCACTTCGCCCTCAGAACAAGAACTGGCACACATTCGGAAATTGCTATCCCATGTGTCTATAGAACGCTCTGCCGGCAGCAGCAAGCATGCAGCTGGGCGCGTGAGACCAAACATACTTACTGATGAGAGCTTGTCCTGTTTCCGAAACACTGTGGGAATATCTCGCAGGATATCGGAGATAAACCAACTCAGTTCGAGTGGCGCCCCATCGATCTTTGAACGTAATTAGCCCAGGATTGTCACAGTCGCTGCGCCCCAGATCGAATTCGCGAAGCCGGCTCTCCTTGGCTTCCTGAATTGCCCTCCAGAACAAGAGCTGTGTACCTCCCAACTTGTTGAATCGGTGATCCGAGCAACCATACTTGTAAACGAGACCTCGCTTGTAGCGGATGGTGAAAATGCTGGCAATTGGCTGCCCATCCTTCGAGGCCACTCGGATCTTGACTTTCTCGCCCAAACAAGCAATGAGATTTTCAAACCAGTGGGCCGGTTGTGCTGGCAGTCCATGCCTGCGGCGCGTCATCAGGAGGAGATGATAGAACTTAGTCAACAGCAAGCCCGATCTTCCGTCTTCGTAAACCAGACCTTCGCGTGCCGCACGCTGAATTTTCCTCTGCACGCAATCTTTATGGAAGTTCTGCAAGAGCTCATCCAAGCTGGGACATAGATCCAGTTTATGAAAGAGGAAGACCTTGCTTTTCCCAAAGTCTGCGAGGTCTGTCCAAACTGAATCTGTTGGTCGGATCTCGATATAACTCCATTTTTCACGAGTGAGCTTCTCCCGCAAATAGGTGAGCAGGCAGGTCAGTTGCTCTGAGCTTTCGACCAGCGGGGCACAGTGGTCCGAAAATGGCAGCGA
>ODAK010004935.1_pt1 | contig 13610 bp, 8 predicted proteins | sample 1539591 | NCBI WGS metagenome assembly ODAK01 (sample SAMEA3539303, study PRJEB22396) | soil metagenome | biome: tundra; feature: field; material: soil | place: USA | collected 2010-05 | depth 0.15 m | reverse complement strand
CGAATCGACGCTCAGCCATCTCACGCAAATGGCGGGAATCGCGGTCCAGAGTTTCCTGTCGGCCGCGGCGGGCATTTCGGTGGCGATCGCGCTGACCCGAGGTTTCGCCCGCCGTGGGTCTGAAACGATTGGCAATTTCTGGGTCGATTCGACTCGGACGACGCTTTATATCTTGCTGCCGATCTGCGTGCTGGCCGGGTTGTTCCTGGCCTGGCAGGGAGTGCCGCAGACATTCGCCGGCCCGGCCGCCGCGACGACGCTGGAAGGCGTGACGCAGACGATCTCGATGGGCCCGGTCGCGTCGCAGGAGGCCATCAAGCTGCTCAGCGGCGACGGCGGCGGTTTCTTCAACGCCCAGTCGGCGCATCCGTTCGAGAATCCGACGTGGTGGACCAATCTTTTGAGCATGCTGCTGATGCCGCTCATGGGTGCGGCGCTGACCAATTTCTTCGGCCGCATGGTCGGCGACGAGCGCCAGGGCTGGGCGCTGCTCGCCGCCATGCTCGTGCTGCTGCTTGCCGGCGCGGTGGCGTTGCATGGCATCGAGGGCGGCGGCAATCCGCTGCTCGCGAGCGCTGGTCTGGATCAGCAACTGGGCAACCTCGAGGGCAAGGAGGTACGGTTCGGAGTGCCGGCGTCGGCGTTGTTCGCCGAACTGGCCACTGCCACGTCGTCAGGGGCGGTGAACTCCATGCACGACAGCTTCCTGCCGCTGAGTGGACTCGTGCTGCTCGGCAACATGATGCTGGACGAGGTGATCATCGGCGGCCCGGGTTCCGGCCTGTTCGGGATGCTGCTGTTCGCCATCGTGTCGGTGTTCGTTGCCGGTCTGATGATCGGCCGCACACCGGAATACGTCGGCAACAAGATCGAGTCGCGCGAGGTCAAGCTGACGATGCTGGCCCTGCTCGCGGTATGCGCGGGGTTGTTGATTCCATCGGCGGTGGCGGTGGTGATCCCGGCCGGCGTCAGCTCGATGGGCAATGCTGGCCCACACGGGTTCGGCGAGGTGCTGTATGCCTACGCCTCCGCAGTCAACACCAATGGCAGCGCCTTCGCGGGCCTGACCACCAATACGCCGTTCTATAATCTAACACTGGCGATGGCGATGGCGATTGGCCGCTTCCTGGTCATTGTGCCCGTGCTGGCACTCGCGGGCTCGCTGGCGACCAAGCGGCGCGTCGCGGACTCGACTGGCACGCTGCCGACCACGGGGGGATTGTGGGTCGGTCTGCTGGTCGGCGTGATCGTCATTGTCGGCGGGCTGACGTATTTGCCGGCGCTGGCGCTTGGACCGTTCGCCGAGCATATGGAAATGCTGCGCGGCGCGATGTTCTGAAACGGCGAACAATGCCGGCAGCGGGGCGGTTCCGCACCAATCGATCTCGAATTTATATACACGGCCGAAGCATATTGGGGGCCTCCAAAACGTGGGCTCCAATATGTCCAACAAATTCTGGGTGATCGCGGCGATCCTGGTCCCCGACCTGCTATGTGCGCCCTGTGTCCTGGCGGATGAGACACTGGGCCGCCATGGACGACCAGAGCAGCCGATTGAAGTGTGCGAAGCGTTCCCGTGGGATGTTCCGGTCGAGCATTCCTTTACGGCGGAGTCGGTGATGCGCTGGCGTCGTGCCATGCAAGAACAAGGAGCGCGACAACCAGGGAAGTCACTTCCGCATGGCCGGTTCTTCGCCCGGGCACCCTGATCCATGGCGGCCATACCGATTTTATAACGAAACGCGACGACACCAATGGCAATTATATGGCGTCGGCCCGAGATTCCCGCGGCCCACGATGCGCGACCATTCCGGTTCGCGTGTCGCCATGGCCAAGAGAGGCTGTCGATGCTTTCCCATCCCCGCGTGCCCTCAGCGAACGAGCGCGTGCCACCCAGTGCAAAATTGCGATTGCCGGACCTGAAGGTCGATCCGCTCGCCTGGATCGGCGGAATCGGCGATCAAGAACACATTCTCGTGATAGGCGGCTACGGCCCTGAAATGACGTGCGCGTTGCTACGCGCCGACGGGGCGCCCGTAACGCATCTTTTCTCGCATGAACGTCCCGAAGCCGGTAGCGCGAGCCTCGTGATCGTGCCGCGCACTCCGTCGCTCGACTGGCTGGCGACCGCGCTGCCGTCGATCCGCCGCGCGCTGGTCGCCAATGGCCGTCTCGTGGTCCGTGGCGGCATGCAATTCAATTTTGAGGTCGAGGCTCGCCGCATGCTGGCATTGCACGGCTTCACTTCGATCCGCGCGGGTCACATCGCCGAGGGTCGGGTCCTGGTCGCCGAGATCCGGCCACCTGGCAGTCAACGGGCCATCTGAAAGGGTGCGGTCCAAACCACATTGGTGACCCGGGAAAGGCCACTCGCGGGCGTGGCCCCGATCATGCGTTCTCAGGAGCGGACCGCGCGACACCACGCGATTGTTTTGGCGGTTCACGGACAACGGGAGGTTTCGATGGGATATCCCGGCAGGGACCCCGGCATGGTGACGCGGATGGACACGGCGCACTGGGGAAATGGGTTGAACGACGTTGATGAGGTGCTTCCAGACGATTCGGGAGCGCCGCGAACTGTCGCATCGGCTGCTCCCGGCGAGCGCCGATACGACGAAGCGACTATTTTGGCACGCTCGAATCCCCATCGAATTTATATGCGCTTCTGGCCATTTTATAGTCCATGAGCAACGCATTCATGACTTACCATCAGGTCCAACTGCTCCGGTTGTTGAGCCTTTTGGTCGTCTTCGGAATCCTTGTTCCTGGTCTGTGGTTCCTCGTCAGAGCTGGGTTCAGGTCAGTGGGGCGTTTCGCGCGATTGGAGAACCGAGAGGCGCGACAGCCAAGAGGCCAAATATCATGACACGCCGGCGACGCCATCAGTTCGCCGTTCCCGCGGGAAGCGCCAGGGTACCAGCCGCCATGAGGCACCGGGTTCCGCGGGAGACCAGATTCGCGACGGGACCTTCGGTTCCCGCGTCTGAGCCGCGAGAAAATCAATCGCGGCGAACCGCGGGGACAGCGGCCAATGACGACACAAGTGGATCCAGGCCGGGAAAGTTATTGAAGGCTGGTCTGCTTCGGTTTTGCTTGAAAGTGCTTCCGGCCAACTGGTTGGTTCCACGATGGCGTGCGGTGCCCGGCGAGTCGGTCGTCGCATCGCGCGGATCAGTCGAAATTCGCCAAATACCGGCGGGCTGCGTCGCGCAAACATGCGTGAAAGGCGAACCGGCTCAGGCCCGCGAAACCGCGCTGCGGCGCCTCGCGAAATATACGCATGGCAACAATCGGAGCAGTGCCATCCTCGATACGGTGCGCCCGGTGATGCAACGACAGCAGGCACCGGGCAGATGGCTGATCGGCGTCCGGCTGGCGAAATTCGACGATACCCTCACCGCACCGGCGCCATGCGAACCCAAGGTCAAACTGATTTCGCGTGCACCGGAAATGCTGGCCGTCGTTCGAGTAGCCGGTCGTCCGGCACACGGCTCGGTCACCGCTGGCGACGCGATCATTCTCAACGCGATCGACGGCACTGACTGGATCGCGACCGGCTCCCCCATGATCCGGCTTCACGCGCGCGGACCTTTGCCATGGCTCGGCAGCGGCTTCGAGGTCGCGGTGCCAGTTGCCCCAAGGTGCGCTCCCGCAGTCCAGCATGGCGTTGGGTGATCAGCGAGGACCGCAGCCGGACGATGGGCTTGTAACGGCGTCAAAGTGGAGCAATTTGGCTTCGGGCCGAAAAGCGAGAGCGTCTGCATAGCGCGGTACTTGGCTGTCACATTCCGAGGCCAGCGAAAACGGTTTCCTCATCAGGGCTAACCCGCTACTCAGGGACGACGAGCGGGTCCCCGATGTTCAAACGACTACCCCTGCGGCTGCGGTCCGCCGCATATGCGCTCCGTGGCGGTTTCCTTATCCGGCCGCTGCTGATCGCTGTTTTTCTCGGCATGTGCGGAGCCGTCCTGTCGGCGGTGGAGGAAGCACACCCGATCACGGCGGCCTGGGTACCCGTCACTTTGTTCCCCTCGCGAGAAGACCCCCAGGTCGCCCAGGCCATTCTTAGCGTCATAGCCACGTCGATCATGACGGTCGTATCGATCGTCTTCGCGATGCTGTTGATGACGCTGACGCTGGCGTCGATGCAATTCTCGCCGCGCATTCTGATCAGCTTCGTGCGCGACCGCGGTACGCAATGGACGCTGGGTATCTTCCTGGGCACGTTCTCGTACTGCGTGGCGGCGCTGCCCGCCGCTCGAAGCATGCCGGCCCCTTTCGCGCCGGTGGCGACTGTCGCCGGAGCGATGATGCTTGCGCTGCTATGCGTCGGCTGGCTGTTGTTCTTCATTCACCACATTTCTCAGTCGATCAGCGTCAATCACATCGTGGACCGCATCGCGCGCGAGACCGAACAGGTAATTTATGAGTTGATGCCGCATATGCGCGGACCTTACTATCGCCCGACGCTGACGGACCATGTCCCGGACGAGCCGGAATTTCCAATCCTGAATGAAGTGTCCGGCTACATCCGCTTCATCGACACGGGCCGCCTCATGCAATTCGCCCGAGCGAACCACCTATGCGTACGCGTCACCCGCTCGGTCGGCCACTTCGTGCCAGCGGGGATACCGTTGCTGATGGTTTCGCGTCGCAGCCGGTTGGATCGTGACCGAGCGGTCGAACTGACCGGGGCATTCGATATCGGGCCGATGCGCACGATGCAGCAGGACGTTGAATTCGGCGTCATTCAAATCGTCGACATCGCGCTGCGTGCGATTTCGCCGGCAATCAACGACCCCAGTACCGCGATCAGCTGCATTGATCAGCTCACCCGAATTCTTATCTGCTGGGTTGGCCGAATTCCACCTGACTCGCGGATATTCAATCCACCGCATGTTCTGCGCGTCGTGCTGCCGTGGATCGACTTTGACGGATTGCTGGACACCGCCATCGAGCAAATCCGTGCTTACTCCACAGCGGACGCGGCGGTCAGCCTGCGGCTGCTGCGATTGCTGCACGATGTCTCGATCACCGTCGAAGACGATGCGCTACGCGGGCTCTTGGCGGACCGAGGCGTTCGTGTCGTGGAAGGTTGCCGGAGTCGGCTGCGACCAGACGACCTCGCGCGGCTGGAGCAGCGCCTGGCCGGACTCGAGCGAATGCGCGGTGGTCGAAACAATCCAAGCCATCACGAATAAGTCGACCGCGTCGCTACTGGAGGGCGATCGAGTGTGCTGATGGAGCTGGCCTGATGCGTTGGCACGATGAAATACCGCGATGAAGAGTCTGGTCTTGACGAAAACCCAGCTGCCCGCGCCGGGGACTTGATCGTTCCTGACCATCGCCGGAATTTGGAGGCCGACTTTCAACCAGGACGCGCGAAACCCGTTTGTGGCGTACCTGTGCCTGGAGGACTAACATCGCGCATGAACAATCTGAACATAAAGGCACTTGGTGGCCTGCTGTTCCTGGTCCTCGTCATGGCGTCCCTGCTGTTCGTTTCGGCCGGGACACTCGACTATCGACTGGCATGGGCGTTCCTGGTTGTGTTCGGCGGCTCGGCGCTGGCAATCACGTTGTATCTCATGAAGAACGACAGGAAGCTCCTGGAGCGACGAGTGTACGCGGGTCCAACCGCCGAGAAGGAGACGGCTCAACAGATCATACAATTCCTGACAACCATCGGATTTACGGCGATGCTTGTTGTGCCCGCGCTCGATTACCGCTTGCACTGGTCTGGAATGCCTGGTTCCGTGGCGGCGATGGGAGACGTTCTTGTCGCCCTTGGATTTCTGATCAGCTTCTTCGTGTACAAAGAAAACAGCTTTGCGTCCGCGACGATCGAACTTGCTCCCGAACAGAAGCTGATATCGACGGGGCCATACGCGCTGGTGCGCCACCCGATGTATTTCGGTGGGCTCATCATGTTCATAGGCATACCCGTCGCGCTCGGCTCGTGGTGGGGGTTGCTCGTGTTCATTCTAATGACACCGGCGCTTATTTGGCGGCTGCTCGATGAAGAGAGATTTCTGGCGAATCATCTGGTGGGCTATTCGGAGTATCAAACCAAAGTGAGGTTTCGCCTGGTGCCTCTCGTATGGTGACGTAATCTGGCTGCTCCCGCATCCATCGCGCGAGCAAAGGATTCGCCCATGCCAATTCTATGCGCGGTGACCACGACAGCAATCGCAATTATATGCCGTCGCGCCGAAATTCCAGCATGCCAGAACCAGCGGCCATTCCGAGTCGCACGTCTCGCTGGCCAGGAGATTCGCCGATGCTTTCGCTTGCTCTCGCGGCCGCGCCTCGTCGCGTGCCGCCCGATACGACACTAAAACCACCAGAACCGGAGGTCGATCCGCTCGACTGGGTCGGCGCGATCGACGATGAGGAGCGCATCCTCGTACTTGGCGGTCACGGCCCAGGTTTGATGTGTGCGTTGCTACGCGCCGGCGCGGCGCACGTGACGCATCTTTGCTCGCGTGAACGCCCGGAGGCCGGCAGCGCCAGTCTTGTGATCGTGCCGCGGGTTCCCTCGCTCGACTGGCTGGCTACCGCGCTGCCGTCGATACGCCGCGCACTGGTCGCCAATGGCCGGCTGATCCTTCGCGGCGGCACGCAACTCAACTTCCAGGTCGACGCTCGCCGTATGCTGGCATTGCATGGCTTCACCGCGATTCGCGCCAACAACACCGCGGAGGATCAGGTTCTTGGCGCAACGATCCGCGCACCTTCCATTCATCAAAACATTTGAAAGGGGCAACAACCATGCGCAACTCGATCTCGGGCGTCGGTGGATCATTGACCGCCCTCGCCACGCCGTTCCGTGACATGCATGTGGACTGGAACGCTTTATCGCGTCTGTCCGAGCGGCAGATCTGCCGCGGCACCGCCGCGTTGATCGTCTGCGGCAGCACCGGCGAGGCCGCCGCGCTGACCCAACAAGAGTATTCGCGCGCCGTGCGTACCGTGGTGGAGACCACCGCGGGCCATGCACCGGTCGTCGCCGGCTGCACCGCGCCGTCCACCTCGGCCACGATCGCTCTGGGGATGGAGGCGGCTTCGGCCGGTGCCGACGCACTGCTTTGCGCGGTTCCGCCGTATGTGAAGCCAACCCAGGAGGGCATTTTCGCCCATATCCGCGCCGTCTCCCATGCGACCGATCTGCCGATCGTGCTCTACGATGTTCCCTCGCGCTCCAGTGTCGCGATAGCCGACGACACGGTGGCGCGCTTGTACGACGCCCAGCTGATTGTCGGCCTCAAGGATGCTACCGCCGAGGTGACGCGGCCAGTCAGGCTGCGGGCCCGTTGTGGCGATGCGTTCATGCAATGGAGCGGCGATGATGGCACGGCGCCCGGGTATCGGGCGATGGGCGGACAGGGCTGCATTTCCGTCACCGCCAATGTGACTCCGGCACTGTGCGCGCTGATGCATCATGCCTGGGACAACGGCGACCTGGCGCGGTTCGCGGCACTGCGCGACCTGCTGGACCCGCTCCACGCCGCGTTGTTCACGGAGAGTAACCCGATCCCGGTGAAAGCGGCACTGGCCAGCCTCGGACTGTGTACGGACGAAGTGCGCCTGCCGCTGACACGTGCCACGCGGGCCACGCAGGAACGGCTGCTGGCAGTGATGCGGCAGGCGATGCTGGCGGAAGAGCATGCCGCGCAACGGTCAATCCTCGCGCTGGCAAGCTAACGAACTCTGGGCTGGTACCGGCGCAACATGCCAACTCACGGGAAGGCGGATACGTGCACGCTGAGCCGCGGCGCGACCGCCTTCGCCGTTTCGTCTGCTTGGTCCCGCCTACCGTCACATGCCATGGCTGGTCGCGGCTCGCGGTTCCAGTCTCGCGCGGTTCGCACCACCCGCAAGGCAGGTTCGCCGTGACACGACGACGACGATCCCATTCTCTCAACGCATGGACTGAATTATGCGCGAACAACGTGGACAACATCGCTTCGCCGTTGTGGCGAACCCGCCTTCGGCCGAAAATATCGCAACGGTCTATGATGAGGCCGGCGACGACTATGTCGCCTACGCGGATGGTGATCCCTACAACCTGTTTGCTTTCGAGGGTGCGCACGCCTACGCGGATCGGCGCCTGTGGGCGCTGCTCGAGACGAAGTTGAATGCACTGCGGACCAGCGGGGCAAGCTCGGTCAACATTCTCGACGCTGGTTGCGGTCCTGGTACATGGCTCCGCCGCCTTGTCACGCGAGCCCGCCAGATCGGATTCTCCCGTATCACCGCACGAGGCTTCGATGTCGCCCAGGCGCAGATCCGGGCGGCACGACGTAAGGCGCACGATCTCTCTGGGTTGCCAGGCGTGAATCTCACGTTCGAAGTCGCCGATCTCACGGGCGCGCTGCCGGAAGCTGACGCCTCAGTCGACATGACTCTCTGCCTTTACAGTGTCCTGAGCCATTTGCCGGTCGCGAGCCTGCCAAAGGTCTCCGTGGAAATCGCGCGTGTGACCAGAGGGCATTTCATCACCACCGTCCGTTCGATTGGCAGCACGCCAACGGCTTTCGTCGATTCGATTGAAAAGGCGCGTCACTTCAGTCTCGATCACAGATTGGACCTGTGCGAGGTCGAACTGCGAGGCGGGCGTCGCCTGGCATTGCCGTTTCATCTGTTTTCCGCGCGTGAGCTGCGTAATTGCTTTAGTGACCATTTCGACATCGACGATCTGTGCGGCCTCGACATATTCCACAATCGATTCATCCCGGATCACCGCTGGAATCCGGCGTCCCTTCTGCTTGATCAGCCTTTGGCGGACCACCTCGCGCGGTTGGAGGAAACCTGGTCGAGGGATTCCTCTTTCATGGAACGCGCAGCCCATCTGTTGCTCGTGGGGTGCCGCCGCCAGACCGCGGAACAAGAGCGTGGATTTGTGCGACCCGATACACCGCCGGCGGCACATCGCGCCTGATCCTCCCGCCTGACGGCCATTCCGCTGACAGGTCAACAGCCGCCTCGGCCAGGTGCCGAGCCGCGCAGCCTCCATCAGCCTGGCTGGCTCACCACGCGACGGGCTGCGCATGCGAACGACTGTCACACGGGACTTGTTCCGGCACGTCTCGCGCCGGAGAATTCCAACGGTCCTCCGCGGCTCGACCGCCGGTCGAGCCGGCCCATGACGAACTGACGCGCGTGCCAGGAGTCAAGACTTGTGGCCGCTGGCATGAGTGGGCTGTTCCCCGATCCTGATCCGATCGACCGTGTCCTGGCATAAACTTCGCGGTTTCGACCACCGGTTCGGTATGAAATAGCGCTGCCCGGCCTCCGTCACGCCGCGAACGCCCGCACGGCTTCCTCTTTCGTCGCGTAGATGTCGAAGATCCGATGCATGCGCACCAGTTCGAACACACCTCGCACTTGCTTCGACATGCCGCAAAGCTTTACGTCGCCGCCCTTGGCGTTCAGCTTGCGCAAACACGAGATGAAGGCGCCCAGTCCGGAGCTGTCCACGAAGCGCAGCCGGCTCAGATCGAACACGAGCTTCGTCGTGGCCTCCAGCAACGGAGCGACGTCGCGTTTGAAATCCGCCGAGTTGCTCGCGTCGAGCTCGTTCATTGGCACCACCGCGACGGTCACGTCGCCCACACTATCGAATGCGATTGCCATCGTTTCGTCCTTCACCTCAGGATTTATGCATTTTGACGAGGGCGATGCAGTTTCCACCGCGCTCGTCGCGATAATAGCGCACGTCGTCGACGCTCATCGTGACGAGATACACGCCGAATCCGGACTCTCGGGAACCATCGAAGGAGGGTGGGGCCACCGCCGAGGGATCGAAAGAATCTCCGAGGTGATGCAACCGGCTCGTGACACGGTCCGGAAGCGCTTCGGCTTCGAGATTGATACGCTGATCGGTGCGCCCATGGTAGGCGTGCTTCATGATGTTGCTGGTTGCCTCGTTCACCGCCAGCTCCAGTTCGGCCACGCGATCGTCATCCAGTGACGATCCGGGAAGCCCGCGGCAGAAGGCGCGCACGAATTCGCGAGCCCGGCTCAGCTCCCTGAGGTCGCTGCTGATCTCGATCTCGTCGCGGGCGAGGGGGCGCGGTCGCTCGCCGACTTCGACAGCCACGCAGGTGAGATCGTCGGCCAACTGGTTGGATCCGGTGAATGCCACGACGGCCGTACGGATGGCGCTCACCATCGCGTCGGGCGCGAGGTGGCCATTCATTCGGATACAGGCCATCAGACGGTCGTCGCCAAACAGTTCTCCCGCCGGGTTGGACGCTTCCGTGACGCCGTCAGAGTAAAAGACGAACACGTCGCCGGCTTCAAACGGGATGCTTATCTGATCGAAAATCTCGCCTTCGCGGATCCCGAGCGGCAGATTGTCGCCGTGGATCATCGCGCAGAACTCGGTGCCGCCCCGCACCTGGATGACACCCGTGTGCCCGCAATCCACCAGATCAAGCCGGCGGCGGATCAGGTTCACGCGCGCATAACACAGGGTCACGAAACTCTCGAGCTCGATCAGATGCCGGCCCATGCCGGCATGGGCCAGAGTCACGACTTCCCGAGGCTCCGGCAGCGCTCCGGTCGGGGACAGCGCGATCAGGTGGCACAGGGCCTGCGTGAAGTGACTCTTGGCCGCCGCGCCCAGAAGGGCCGCCGGAATTCCCTTGCCCATCACGTCCGCGACGATGATGTCGAGGCTCGCGTCCTGGTGGGCGAAGAACCCGTAGAAGTCACCGGCGATCCGCTGTGACGGGATGCTGAGCGTGGCCACGCGGAGCCCGGTTATGTCCCGCGGCGGCTCATCGAGCAGCAGCATCTGTTGGATCCTGAAACCAATCGCGACCTCGCGCTCACGCACCACTGCTTCCGCCTTGGCCCGCTCGCGCTCGGCCTGCGTGCGCAAGGACATGATGCCGTAGCTCAGATCGCCGGCCAGCTCGGTCAGCAGTTGCATTTCCTCGTCGCCGAATGCCTCGATCTCCGAGGAGTAGATGGTCAACGCGCCGAACGGCGTGGCCGCGTCGCCAAGGGGAATGGCGACGCTGGAGGCATAGCCGCGCCGGAACGCATCCGCCCGCCATGGCGCCATCTTGGGATCCGTCGCGATGTTCTTGGCGATCTGAATCTGGCCGGTCCGGATGCAGGTCCCGGTCGGTCCGCGGCCGCGCTCGGTGTCAGCCCAGGTGATGTTCACCGTCTTCAGGTAGCCTTCCTCGAAACCCGCTTGCGCGATGGGCCGCACGGTCCTGGCGGCGTCCCGCTCCGCGTAGCCGACCCAGCACAGCCGATACCCCGCTTCCTCGACGATGATCTGGCAGATCTGCTGAACCAGCGCGGGCTCGTCGGTGGCGTGGACCAGGGCCTGGTTGCACGTGCTGAGCGCGCGGTGCGCGCGATTGACGCGACGCAGCAGGACCTCCGCCCGCTTCCGCTCGGTCATGTCGTAGACCATCGAGCGGCTCATCAGGTAGTTCCCGTCAGCGTCGGTGACCGCCGTCGCGCTGACCAGCACCGGCAGAATGCTGCCGTCCCCGCGGACCAGATCGAACTCGACATCGCGAACACTGCCCTGCGCCTTCAGTCGCGGAAACTCGGCCTCGAAGGTGCTGACGCTTTCCGGAGCGAGGAGATCCGAAAACTTCCGTTTCCCGATCACGTCGTCGCGCGCATAACCCAGCCATTCGAGCTCGGTGTCGTTGATCCGAACAAATACGCCGTCCTGATCGAGCGAGTGATAGCCGCACGGCGCATGGTTGTAGAGATCGCGAATTTCGTCCGCCGATCGCCGCAGCGCTTCCTCGGCCAGCTTGCGTTCGCTGATGTCCTGCATGGTGCCGCGCAGCCATGCGACATTGCCGTTCTCATCGCGTTCCGCTTCGCCGCGGGCGGTGACCGAACGCCTTGTCCCGGCTTCCGTCACCAGCTCCAGATCCAGCTCGTACGGGTCCCCCGTCCGCAGGGACTGTTCCACTGCGGCGTCCAGCCGGGCGAAACTGTCCGCCGTATAGAAACGCGCGTGTTCGCTGAAGCCGGGGAGCGGCAACTTCGGATCGCGGCCAACCATACGGTGCAGCTCTTCCGACCAGATGAGGTTATGGGCCCTGGTGTCCCACCACCAGCTACCCAGCCGGGCGAGGCGCTGCGCCTCTCTGAGTTCCTCCTCCCTTCGGTGCAAAGTCCGTTCGGTGTCGCGACGTTCGACGTCGGCGCGATCAATGAGAAAACCGATCAACACGGTGAGGCCTCCCAACGAGGCGATCATCACCACGATCATCGTGGTACCCCCGGCCCACACGGACGAGAAACCGTCGGACAGCGCTGTCCACCACAAGGCGCCGATGAGGATTGGAATGACGATGGCGGCGGGCAGCAACCGCCGGACCAGGGTTCCGCCGACTCCGGCGCTGACAATCAGGGCCGCGATCCCCCGTTCCGTGCGGGCGCAGGCCACGCCGAGAGAAAGCAGACTCAGGATGACCGCCACCTGCAGGGCGATGTAAGTGTAGGAGGTGGCGGAACTGAGAACGAAATCGAGCAAGCCGACGATCGAGGCGATTCCCGCCGCGACCGCGAATACCTGGGCTGGGGAATACCGGCGTGATCGCCATGCGACCGTCCAGTCCAGCCCGAGCAGCGCGAGCCCCAGGAGGAGAAAATCCAGGGCGGTGATCGGTGCCATCAGACCTGGACGCAGACTTCCCATCTCGTCCGCGGCAGTTACCTGAAACAGCAATTGATCGATCCCCAGGTCCCAGCCGAACACGTACTCGGTCAGGTTCAGCAGGCCCACCACCGCAGTGAGGCCCGCCAGCAGTTGACCGCCGAGCTTGCGGCCGCCGGCGACGGGGCGATCGTTCGTTTTCCGTAGCAGCCATAGCGACAGACCGATCAACACCAGACAGACGGCGGCGTTCGGCCTGATCGCCACCTGACCCGGGATAACGCTCTTCAGGACAGGAATGCGAAACATCCAGCCGGCGAGCCCCAGCAACCCGATGGCGGCGGACGCGACGCTGACGAACGCGATGAAGCGACTCAGGACTCTGACCACATCGGGGTCCGACAGAACGCGCGCGGGCTGTCCGGCCGATGTGCGGATGGGGCGGGCGGCCACGACCACGCCAATGGCATCGCCACTCTCGTCCCGATACACGGACGCGTTGTAGAGCACCGACGTGCTGTGTCCGTCGCGGTGCCGAAGCTGCAAAGCGAGGTCGCGCACGAAGCCCACTCGCCACGCCTGCTGGTAGCCGGACCGGGCCTGTCGCGGCTCGGTGAAACAGGCGGAGAAGTCCGCGCCAATCAACTGGGCTCGCGAGTAGCCGGTCACCGCCTCGGTGGCGCTGTTCACGTCGATGACCCTGCCGTCGGCGTCGGTGGTCACGGTCGGATCGAGACTCGCCTCGATCAGGCTCCGGTTATATGCGCTGACCGCCCGCGCCGTCCCCACCGCGGTCGCGCGCCGCCTGACCCGCTCGGAGAGATGGCCCGCCGTGATGGCGGTGGCGAGGAAGGCGGTCAGCGCGACCCAGTTCTGTGGATCCTCGACGGTGAATGAGTAGATCGGCGGCAGGAAGAAGAAGTTGTAGCAGAGCATGCCGAGCACCGACGCCACGGTGGCGGGC
>ODAK010004934.1_pt1 | contig 13612 bp, 14 predicted proteins | sample 1539591 | NCBI WGS metagenome assembly ODAK01 (sample SAMEA3539303, study PRJEB22396) | soil metagenome | biome: tundra; feature: field; material: soil | place: USA | collected 2010-05 | depth 0.15 m | reverse complement strand
AGCGCACGCGCCGGTTGCCGAGATGGTCGATGTCGTCGATCTCGCCCTTGCCGTCGCGCAGGTCGACCAGGGTGCGGATCACCGCCACGATGTCCTCCTTGCGCAGCACCCGCATGGTGTCGGGCGCATCGAGATCGAGCCGCATGTTCATCTTGACCCGGCCGACGGCCGAGAGGTCGTAGCGCTCCGGATCGAAGAACAGCGACTGGAACATCGCCTGCGCGGTGTCGAGCGTGGGCGGCTCGCCCGGACGCATGACCCGGTAGATGTCGAACAGCGAGTCCTCGCGCGTGAGGTTCTTGTCGACCATGAGCGTGTTGCGGATATAGGCGCCGATATTGATGTGGTCGATGTCGAGGAGCGGCAGCTCCTTGTAGCCGGCCTCGATCAGCACCTTCAGGTTCTTCTCGGTGATCTCCTCGCCGGCCTCGGCGTAGATCTCGCCGGTCTTCACGTTGACCTGGTCCTCGGCGAGATAATGGCCGACCAGCTCCAGATCGGTCATGCGCAACGCCTTGAGACCCTTCTCGGCGAGTTGGCGCGCGGAGCGCACCGTCAGCTTCTTGCCGGCCTCAAGCACGACCTTGCCGCTGTCGGCGTCGACCAGATCGTTGATCGCCTTGTAGCCGCGGAACCGGTTGGCATCGAACGGCACCCGCCAGCCGTCCTTGTGGCGCTTGTAGTGCACCTGCCGGTAGAACGTGTTGAGGATCTCCTCGCCGTCCATGCCGAGCGCATGCAAGAGCGACGTCACCGGAATCTTGCGGCGGCGATCGATGCGCGCATGAACGATGTCCTTGGCGTCGAACTCGATGTCCAGCCACGAGCCGCGATACGGAATGATGCGGGCGGCGAACAACAGCTTGCCGGAGGAGTGCGTCTTGCCCTTGTCGTGGTCGAAGAACACGCCCGGCGAGCGGTGCATCTGCGACACGATCACCCGCTCGGTGCCGTTGACCACGAAGGTGCCGTTCATCGTCATGAGCGGAATGTCGCCCATGTAGACGTCCTGCTCCTTGATGTCCTTGACCGACTTGGCGCCGGTCTCCTGGTCTATATCGAACACGATGAGGCGCAGCGTCACCTTGAGCGGGGCCGCATAGGTCATGCCGCGCTGGCGGCACTCGTCGACGTCGTATTTGGGCGGCTCGAATTCGTATTTGACGAATTCCAGCATCGACGTGTTGGAAAAATCCGAGATCGGGAACACGGATTTGAATACGGTTTGCAGGCCCTCGTCGGGCCGACCGCCGACCGGCTCCTTCACCAGCAGGAATTGGTCATAGGACGCCTTCTGAACCTCGATGAGGTTCGGCATCTCTGCGACTTCCTGGATTTTCCCGAAAAACTTACGAACGCGCTTGCGACCTGTGAACGTCTGCGCCATGCTTTTCTCTCACCTCGTCGAACCGCCGGGACCGGGACGACTCTCCGGAAGGCCGCAATCCATCGCGACCATCAGGACAGGCGTCGAGCCCTCGCCGTTCATGTATGTATGATTCGGCCCGACACCGAATCGATTAATCGCAACCGCCGCCCAGCGGTCTATGGGGCAATTCCGGGGCGTCCCGAAATCACCGATTTGTGTAGGCCGGCGTCCTCGCCACGCCCGGGTGCGTCCGGCCCTCGAACACAACCCACACGCAACCTGTCCTTGCGCGCAACCGCGGCATCCGGGACGCAAGTCCCGCGCGCCGTCCCCGGGGTCGCGCTTTGCCTCCCCGGGGGATTTCGCTGAAATAACCGATGATTATTTCAGCTCGACCTTGGCTCCGACCTTTTCCAGGGTCGCCTTGACCTTCTCGGCTTCTTCCTTGTTCACGCCCTCCTTGACCGCCTTGGGGGCGCCTTCGACCAGATCCTTGGCTTCCTTCAGGCCGAGACCGGTCAGAGCGCGAACCTCCTTGATCACCTCGATCTTCTTCTCGCCGATCGCGGTCAGCATGACCGTGAACTCGGTCTTCTCCTCGACCGCGGCGGCGGCGACCGCCGGTCCGGCCACCGCAACCGCGGCAGCCGCCGAGACGCCCCACTTCTCTTCGAGCATCTTGGCAAGGTCGGCGGCCTCGAGAACGGTCAGGCCGGAGAGATCGTCGACAATTTTCTGCAGATCAGCCATTTCAGTGTCCTATCGGTTCGAACCGTTTTGAGCTTTGCAAAGGGCCTTACGCCGCTTCGCCCTTCTTGGCATATGCTTGCACGACGCGGGCGAGTTTCCCCGCCGGGGCGTTGATCACCCGGGCGATCTTGGTCGCCGGCGCCTGGACGAGGCCGACGATCTTCGCCCTGAGCTCATCCAGCGACGGCAGCGAGGCGAGCACCTTGATGCCGTCCGGGTTGAGCGCGGTGTTGCCCATCGCCCCGCCCAGGATCACGAACTTCTCGTGAGTCTTGGCGAAGTCGTTGGCGACCTTGGGTGCAGCCACCGGATCACGCGAATAAGCGATCACCGTCGGTCCCTTCAGCAGGGGCACGATCACGGCTGCGCCGGTACCTGCAAGCGCAATCTTGGCGAGACGGTTCTTCGCGACCCTCACTGCCGCCCCGGCCTGCTTCATCTGCCTGCGCAGGTTCTGCATCTGGGCCACCGTGAGGCCGGAATAGTGAGCAACGACCACGACATTGGTGTCCTTGAAGACACCGTTGAGTTCCGCGACCAGCTCTTTCTTAGCCGCTCGTTCCACTGCAAGCTCTTTCCGGTTTGGCGGTCCGAGCTCAAGCTCTGGACCCGCCGGTTGCGACCAGCCGCCCTTACCGGTTTCACCCGGACCGGACGACGCTCATTTGATCCTGCCCCTCTGGCGCGGCCGAAACCGCGCAGAGTTCAAAGGTTCGAACCGGTCGCGGCGCGCCAAACCGACGGCCCTTTACGGTCTCGACCCGTCTATGCAGGAGATTAAGCCAAGCCCCAAGCGGAACCGGGCACCTGCAGTCTTGGACAGGACCGCCGACCCGTTTCCGGAGCGGCGGCGCGCCTTCAATTCGCGTCACAAGCCTTTCTGGCTCTTAGAATAATCCCGTAGGACGTGCTCTAAGAGTCAGGGCTCACCACATTTTTGAAGGACGCATGAAGGCGCGCCGACGGACTGGGCCGGCGCGCCCACCGGCACTATTTAGTGGATCGGGAAGGCCTTGCCAAGCCCTTATTGCGCGGCTGCGGGGGAAAAATCCCCACAATTCCGCGCCCTTGGCGCCGAGCCGGCAACGACCGATCGCCCCACGCGGGCAACCGGTTCCATGGGCGGAACGGCTGCGACCGAGACGGTCGCAGCTCTCCCTTGTCAACTGGCGGCAAAGAGCGACGACGGCTCGACCTTCACGCCGGGTCCCATGGTCGAGGAGACCGCGACGCGCTCGATGTAGGTCCCCTTGGCGCCGGAAGGCTTCGACTTCTGCACCGCATCGGCAAAAGCCTTGATGTTTTGCACGAGCTTGTCGGCCGAAAACGAAGCCTTGCCGATGCCGGCCTGGACGATGCCGGCTTTTTCCACCCGGAACTCGACCGAGCCGCCCTTGGCGCCCCTGACCGCGGTGGCGACGTCCATGGTGACGGTGCCGACCTTCGGATTGGGCATCATGCCACGGGGCCCGAGCACCTTGCCGAGCCGGCCGACCAGCGGCATGAGGTCGGGGGTCGCAATGCAGCGGTCGAAGTCGATATTGCCGGCTTGCACCTTCTCGACCAGGTCTTCCGCCCCCACCACATCGGCGCCGGCCGCCCTCGCCTCGTCGGCCTTGGCGCCGCGCGCGAACACCCCGACCCGCACCGAGCGGCCGGATCCGTTGGGCAGGTTGACGACGCCGCGCACCATCTGATCGGAGTGACGCGGATCGACGCCGAGATTCATCGCCACCTCGATGGTCTCGTCGAACTTGGCGGTGGCCCGCTCCTTGACCATCTTGATGGCATCATCGATCGAGTAAAGCTTCATCCGATCAACGCCTTCGCGCGACTTTTCCGTCCTTTTTCCGTGCTGGGTCATGGCTCTTACTCCTTGACCTCGATGCCCATGGAACGGGCCGACCCTTCGATCATGCGCATGGCCGCCTCGAGCGTGTCGCAGTTCAAATCCTTCATCTTCTTCTCCGCGATCTCCTGGACCTGCGACTTGGTCACCGCGCCGACCTTTTCGCGGCCAGGCGTCTTGGAGCCGCTCTCGAGCTTGGCCGCCTTCTTGATGAAATAGGAGACCGGCGGGGTCTTCATCTCGAACGTGAAGGAGCGGTCCTGGAACGCGGTGATCACCACGGGTATCGGCATGCCCTTTTCCAGATTCTGGGTCTGGGCATTGAAGGCCTTACAGAATTCCATGATGTTGAGGCCGCGCTGGCCGAGCGCGGGTCCGATCGGGGGCGACGGATTGGCCGACCCCGCCGGTACCTGCAGCTTGAGATAGCCGGTGATTTTCTTCGCCATTCAGCGTTCTCCTGTCGTTGACCGCCGTGATTCGCTGACGGGCGGCCGGGCTCAGGGTTCGTGGTGCGGATCTAGACGGTTGGCGGCCGTCATCACCTTCCACGTCGGGTCGGAAAGCGGCATGACCGCCTTCCCGCTTCGTCATGCCGGATCAGGCCGGCCAAGACAACACTTATGACAACTCCTATAACTTCTCGACTTGCCCGAATTCCAGCTCGACCGGGGTGGCGCGGCCGAAGATCGACACCGCGACCTTGAGCCTGGAGCGGCCGTCGTCCACTTCCTCGACGGTGCCGTTGAAGGAGGCGAACGGGCCGTCCGACACGCGCACCTGCTCGCCCACCTCGAACGAGATCGAGGGCTTGGGCCGCTCGATGCCTTCCTGCACCTGGTGCAGAATCCGCGTGGCTTCCGCGTCCGAGATCGGCATCGGCTTGTTGTCGGCTCCGAGGAAGCCGGTGACCTTGGGGGTGTTCTTGATGAGGTGATAGGCCTCGTCGGTGAGGTCCATCTTCACCAGCACATAGCCCGGGAAGAACTTGCGCTCGGCGTCGACCTTCTGGCCGCGACGCACCTCGACGACCTTCTCGGTCGGCACCATGATCTCTTCGAACAGGTGGTCCAGATGCCGTTGCTTCGACTGCTCACGAATCGATTCCGCCACCTTCCGCTCGAAATTGGAATAGGCCTGCACGATGTACCAGCGATTGGTCATGGCCGCAAAATCCGTCGATCTCTCAGCTGCCGATGCCGAGAAGGAAAGTGACGACAAGACGCATGATCTGATCCGCAACAAGAAAGAATACCGAAGCGACAGTGACCATGACGAACACCATGGCGGTGGTGATGGCAGTCTCGCGCCGCGTCGGCCACGTGACCTTCTGGGCTTCGGCGCGCACCTCTTGCAAGAACTTGAAAGGGTTGATTTTCGCCATGATTCCTGCCGCTGCCTTCAGCGGCGTGGGCCGCGGCCCTTCTATATATTACGTTTCCGGACCATTGCAGCCCGCCTTAAGCCTGGCAGGAGTGGAGGGACTCGAACCCCCAACCCCCGGTTTTGGAGACCGGTGCTCTAGCCATTGAGCTACACTCCTCCGGAAGCGATTGCGGCGGCTCCCAGGATCAAACCCTCGGGTCCGCCGCAAACTTGTAAATGCATGATCGACGCGCGCAATGCAAGCCCGCCGGAGCGAAACGTGGGGGCAGGCCGTGCCCGACCGGGCCGGCCCCCGGCCGCGGCCCAGGGCGGCCGGGTCCACCAGAAGCGGCCGTGGCCGACGCGCGATTTGCACGGGCGGTGCCGCGCTATCGGCCGCCCATCATCTCCCGGGCCCCCGCGATGACCTCCGCCGGCAACGAAAAAGCCCTGGCGAGCGCGCTCGCCATGTCCTCGCCGCGAACCGGATCGATGTGCAGATTCATCTTCTCGACGTCCGCCCGGAAGCCCTCGTCCGCCATGGTGGCATCGAAGGCCTGCCGCAGCTCCGCGACGCGAGCGGCCGGCACGCCCGGCGGCAGCATCACGGGGCGGTCCAGGTTCTGCGATACCATCAGCAGCTCGAGCTGCTGGCGGGTCGCTTCATCCTTGACGAATTCCATGATCGTCGGCGTAGCGGGAAACGCGGCGCTGCGTTTGTCGGCGATCAGAATCGGCACCGCAATCTTGTGCTCGGTCAACCATTGCGGCCGCGTCGCCTTGATCACCGTGAGCTGCCCGCCGCAGCGGCCGTCGATCTCGCCCCGCTCCATGGCCAGATACACGTCGGTGCCGTCCTTGTAGCCGGCGATCACCTTGAGCTTGGTCCCGAACAACCTGTTGAGGATGGCCGGATAGGTGTCCATCTGCGAGCCGGCACCCGAGCTGCCGACGGTGAACTCGTGCTGCAGCATGTCGGCCCAGGTCTTGATCGGCGAGCTGTGCCACGCGATGCACATGCCGTCGGTGCGGTCGAGGCTGCCGAGCCAGTTGAACTTGAGGCTGTCGAAGCGCACGCCCTTGTTGCCCCACAGCGGGGTGAGCGGAACGCTCGAATGGACGATGCCGAACGTCGTGCCGTCCTGCGGGGCCTGGGTGTAGAGGTAGTTGGTGGCGAGAAGCCCGCCGGCGCCCGGCATGCTCTGGACGATGAAACTCGGCCGGCCCGCAATATGGGCGCCCATGTGATCCGCCAGCAATCGGGCGTATTCCGCGTAGCCGCCGGCGACGCCGGTGCTGATGACGATGCGGATGGTCTTGCCTTGGTAGAACGGCGCCGCGTCCTGCGCCGACACTGCCGATGGGACGGCCGCCACAACGAGCGCCGAGATCGCCAACTTGCCCAATCGCATCATCATGGGTCGGCCGGACGTGCTGGTCATCTTGACGCTTCTGCCCATCGGCGTTCAGCACAGCGGAACTCTTCCGACATGGCCGGCCTGCGGCAGTCCCTCGCGGGCTGCATTTCGACGACCGTCATGTTAACCTGAATTCCTCCATGCAGGGAGGGCTTCCGATGGACATCCCCCGGGCGCTCGGCGCTCTCATGATCGCAGGATTCTTATGCATGTCGTCGATGGCGCAAGCCGCTGATCCGCTGCCGCGGGGCAAGCCCGAGGAGGTCGGCATGTCGTCCGAGCGCCTCGCTTTGATCGGCAAGGCCGTCAATGCCGAGATCGCGCGCGGGCAGCTGCCGGGCGCGGTGCTCGCGATCGCACGGCGCGGCAAGCTCGTCTATTTCGAGACGTTCGGCTATCGCGACAAGGCGGCCGGCGCCCCGATGACGACCGACGCGATCTTCAATATCGCCTCGATGACCAAGCCGATGGTGGCGGTCGGCGCCCTGCAGCTCTATGAGCAAGGCCAGCTCCTGATGGACGAGCCGCTCGCGAAATATTTCCCGAAATTCGCGAACATGCAGGTCGCTGTGATGGATGCCAAGAAGGAGAGCATCGTCGAGACGGTGCCGGCCACGCGCAAGATCACGATCCAGGACCTGTTCCGGCACACGTCGGGTCTCATCTACGGGGGCCGCGGCGCCACCGCCGTGCACAAGCTGTATCCGGAAGGCAGCGGCCAGGCGGCCGCCGCCGTGACGGGCGTGGAATTCCTCGATCAGTTGAGCTCGCGCCCGCTCCTGTACCAGCCGGGCACGGTCTGGGACTATGGCTTCGGCCTGGACGTGCTCGGGCTGGTCATCGAGCAACTGACCGAGCAGTCGCTCGGTGAATATCTGCAGCAAAACCTTTGGAAGCCGCTCGGCATGACGGATACCGGCTTTCTCATTCCGGACGTCAAGGCCGCGCGTTATGCGGTGGCGCTGCCGACCGACCCGGCGACCGGAAATCCGCAATCCATGACGGCGCTTACGAAAAAAACGAAGTTCGACTGCGGCGGCGGCTGCGCGGCGTCCACGGCGAGCGACTACCTGCGTTTTGCGCTCATGCTGATGAACAAGGGCAAGGTCGGTGACACCCGCATCCTGGGTCCGAAGACCGTCGAATACATGCTGTCGAACCAGCTCGCGCCCGACGTCAAGAATTTGATTCAGAACGGGGATCCGACCCGCGCCGATTATGGCTTTGGTCTCGGATTGGCGGTGCGCACCACGCCCGGCATCGTGCGCATGATGGGCTCGGTCGGGGACTTCTCCTGGCCGGGTGCGAGCGGCACCAATTGGTGGGCGGACCCGCACGAGGAGCTGGCCGTGGTTTGGATGGCGCATTCGCCGGGACCGATTCGCTGGAAGTACCGGCAGATGATCAACGCGCTGGTCTATCAGGCCATTGTGGATTGAGCGTCCCGCAGCCAGGCGACCACGTCCGCGGCGCTGCGGTCCGGCGGAAATACCGGATAGAACACTTTGGAGATGACGCCATCGTCGATCACCATGGTGAGCCGTTTCAACAGCGTCATTCCATCCACCGCGAACGTGGGAAACGCGAGGGCGCGCTGGAGCTCGAGCCGGGCGTCGGACAACAGCGCAAACGGCAGATGCAGACGCTGCGCGACTTCGCGCTGGTCGTCGCGGCTCTGGGTCGAGAGCCCGTAGAGCTGCCCTACCCCGAGATCGTTGAGTTCGGCGAAATGATCGCGAAACCCGCAGCTTTGCGGCGTGCAGCCGCGCGCGCCCGGAATCGCGTCCCAGCCGGTCGGGAGCGCCTCGCCCGGACGGCCGGTGCGCGGAAAGGCGTAAACGACCGTCCGGCCGCGCGCCTGCGCGAGGTTGATGGTTGATCCATCGCTCCCCGGCAGCGCCAGGTCGGGCCACGACATGCCGACCAGATGGTGCGCCCCGCCATCATCGTCCGGCGCCGGAAGGCCCGCGGGCAATTCGAAGGGATTGTGCAGGACAGCGCTCATGATCGTCTCGCGGCATCGTCTTGCGGCATCATCTGGCGGCCTGCCCGGACGCGGAAGCCACAGTCACCGCGCTCCGCCGCTTCGCTTTGATCGGTGCGATTATTCCTTCCGCGCCTTGCGGGCGGCGTAGCGAGCGTCCCGGGCGGCCTTGCGCTCGACACGCTTCGCCTGCGCGGCCGCATCACGCGCGGCCTGCCCCGCCACCTCTCGGTGCCGCGTATCATGCGTCGAAGAACGAAACGATGGCGCCCGACACTGCCGGCCCCGAATGTCGCTTGTAGAGCATGCATGCCGGCGCCTTGCAACCTGGCGCGACGCCCGCGAAGGCCAATTCAGTCGGTGTCCCGGATCAGAACAGGATTGCCATAAGCCGGCTCGATTTCGCGCAAGACCGCCAGCAGTTCGCCGGCTTCATCCGACGCGCCGATCCAGCGCAGTTTTTGAATTCGCTTGGTCAGCTCGCTTGAACTACGTTCCGTATCGGAAACATCGGGAGTTTCTGATTTTTTTCGCAACGGGGGCATGGGGCTTCCTCATCCAATGTTGTTGTGATTTGCGGTTTTTCCAACTTGAGAATACCGAGTTATTCCAAACACTCCCTGACGCCAGTTGCCTTAAAGCAATACAAAGGAGCAGAGCTTGAGTTGCTCCGATTCCCGTCTCATCGATTCGTTTGGGGGCCCGAGCGCGCTCGTCCACCTCGCCAGAGCCCAGATGATTGTTCGATTGGCGCTTGCTGCGGGAGGCCATGCGCATGCGCGATTTCGGACGCAGCGGCGCGGCACGACGGCTGCGCGCGCAGTGGGCTGTCTCGCATGTCTCGGTGCCGCATCTCTTTTCCGCCGCCGACGTCGGCCCCGATCTGTTCGTTATGGAATGGAAGTTAGCTTCAACCGCTACGGGACATTGAGTCGACGTGCAAGGTCAAAAGTATTCGGTGAACCGAAGCGGCCATTGCAGCGATACGAGCACAGGCGCGGCCTGCGCATTTGTACGCAGGTAAATCTACGATTTATGTTTGGACGACATTCAAACAAAACGCATGAAAGGAAAACATTTTCAGTATTGACCGCACATGATTGGCCTTGCGCCTGGAGTTTCCAATTCAGCGTCAAATATTCACTTCATGTTATCGTCTTTCGTGGAGTGTGCGCACCAGAGACGGGGCGCAGGCGAATGTCTCATTCAGGCAAGAGCCGATCATCGGCTTGCATGAACAATCGATCGCCTCATTGAGGTCGCCATATGCACAAAGCCATAAGCGCGGCCAGCGCTGCGGAGATGATTCCCGACGAGGCCAGCGTCATGGTCGGAGGGTTCATGGGGGTCGGCAGCCCTCATCGGATCATCGCCGAGCTCGTGCGGCAACGCCGCAAGAACCTGACCATCATCGCCAACGACTCCGGGCGCCCGCAGTTCGGCATCGGGTTGCTGATGGTGGCGAAGCTGGTGCGCAAGCTCATCGCCTCACACATCGGAACCAATCCAGAGACGCAGCGCCAGATGATCGCGGGCGAGCTCGACGTCGAGCTCTGTCCTCAGGGGACGCTTGCCGAGCGCGTGCGGGCCGCGGGCTATGGCCTCGGGGCGGTGGTAACCCCGACCGGCATTGGTACGATGGCCGCGGACGGCAAGCGGACCATCGAGGTCGAGGGCCGCACCTTCCTGCTCGAGCTGCCGCTCAAAGCCGATTTCGCGCTGCTGGGGGCGAAGCGGGCCGACTATTACGGCAATCTCGACTACTCGCTGACCGCCCGAAACTTCAACCCGTTGATGGCAATGGCCGGCGCCAAAGTGATCGCCGAAGTGGACGAGATCGTGCCCGTCGGCGTCATTCCGCCCGACGAGGTGGTGACGCCGCACATATTGGTGGATCACGTGATCGAAAGGGATCGCACTCATGGACGATAAGGAAATCATTGCAAGGCGCGTCGCCCTCGAGCTGCGGTCGGGCGATCTGGTCAACCTCGGCATCGGTCTTCCGGCGATGGTCGCCAACTACCTGCCGGCCGGCATCTTGGCGTTTTTCCAGTCGGAAAACGGGATCGTCGGCATGCGGCCGGTGCCCGAGGTCGGAATGGAGGATCCCTATCTGACCGACGCCGGCGGCAATTTCATCGGCGCCATTCCGGGCGCGTGCAGCCTCGACAGCGCGCTGTCGTTCGGGCTGATCCGCGGTGGGCATCTCGATATCACGGTGCTGGGCGGATTGCAGGTCGACGAGGATGGCCGGCTCGCCAATTGGGTGGTTCCGGGGAAGATGGTTCCGGGCATGGGCGGGGCCATGGATCTGGTCACCGGCGCCAAGCGGGTGATCATCGCCATGACCCACACCGCAAAGGGCGTGTCCAAGATCGTGAAAAAGTGCACCCTGCCGCTGACATCGGTACGCCGTGTCGATCTCATCGTCACGGAACTCGCGGTCATCGAGCCGACCGCGGCGCTGGGGCTCGTGCTCAGGGAGCTGGCGCCCGGCGTAACCCTCGAGCAGGTGTTCGCCGCCACGCAGGCGTCGCTGACCGTCGCCGAGCACCTGCTCGAAATGGCACTCGCCGCCTGAGGGGTATCCGCGGTGCCCCGACCGGCTCGCAGCGCGACGGCGGCCTTGCCTGTTGCCCTTATAAGCGCGCTCAAGACACCGCACGGCTCTCCGGCAGCCTTGCGCTCCGCTGAAGCGCATGCGCTCGGCGCCGGCCCCCGCGATCTGCAATACGCGTATTTTCACCTATGCAAATCGTCATGGAATATTTGGATGCGATGCACCCGGAACGCACGAACGCTTTCGCCGAAACAATGAATCAAGAAAATCATCCAACGTTTGTCGACACATGATCGTCGATACGTCGGTTATCCGCTGTTTGACGCCGGATATTCACTTCAAGTTATCATCTTTCACGGAGTGTACTGCACTTGCAACGGGGCAGAGCCGATCAGCATGTTTTCACTTTCGGATAAAGTCGGCTTGGTGGTCGGCGTTGCCAATGAGCAATCGATCGCGTGGGGATGCGCCAAGGCGTTCCACAGCGCCGGCGCCGAGATCGCGGTCACCTATCTCAACGATCGCGCCGAACCCCATGTGCGCGCACTGGCCGAGACGCTCGACGCGCCGATCATCATGCCGCTAGAAGTCACGGACTCTGAGCAGATGGACGCGGCCTTTGCGGCAGTCGATCGGAGATGGGGCCGTCTCGACTTCTTGCTTCACAGCATCGCCTACTGTCCCAGGGATGACCTGCAGGGCCGGCTCGTCGACGCCTCGCACTCCGGGTTCCAATTGGCGATGGACGTCTCCTGTCATTCGTTCATCCGCATGATGAGACGGGCCGAACCGCTGATGCAGAAGGGCGGCACCTGCCTCACCGTGTCCTATCTGGGTTCCGAGCGGGTCGTAAGCCACTACGGCGTCATGGGCCCGGTCAAGGCGGCGCTTGAGGCCACCGTCCGCTACGCGGCCGTGGAGCTCGGCCCCAAGCGCATCACCGTCAACGCGCTCTCTCCGGGCCCGCTGAGCACGCGAGCGGCGTCGGGCATCGCCCATTTCGACGAATTGCTGAACCAGGCGGCCGAACGGGCCGCGACCCACCAACTATCGACGATCGACGACGTCGGAGCGCATGCGGTCTTTCTGGCCTCGAACGGTGCTCGCAACGTCACGGGCGGCGTCCACTACATCGACGGCGGCTATTCCATCACAGGGTGACATCATGTTCGACCAGACCATCAAGGACCGCCGCACCGAGACCGACACGCTTGGAACCGGCGACGGCGTTCGTCACCTGCAGCGGCTGGCAACCAGCGCGGAGCAACACGTCTCGACCATCGGGTCGCAGCACCGGGAGCGGTCGCAGACGATATTCGAAGCCATGGCGCGCCTGCAGTCCGAGTTCGCCGGCGTCGGCTTCGCTCGGCTCGCCGAGCTCGGACAAGAGTACCTGATCGATGCCTGGCAGCGCGGCGTGCTCACCGCCGACGTCCTGCGTGAGCGCGGCAACATCTTCGAGGCGCACAATGCGGCCGGCGCACCGCCGGTTCTGTGCTTCGACTACGATGTGATCGTCGATGGGCACGATCTCGAGCGGCCCGTCAACTACATGCTGCTGGCGATCCGCGCCCCGGCCGGGGTGGAAATCCTCGACTGGAAGCGGCCCTACATGATCATCGACCCGCGCGCCGGCCATGGGTCCGGCATCGGCGGGTTCAAGGACGACAGCCAGGTCGGCGTCGCGCTGCACGGCGGTCACCCGGTTTACTTCGTCGCCTTTCGGCAGCATCCCGAGCCGGGTCAGACGATCGCCGACGTGATGCGGGCGGAAGCCGGGTTCGTCAAGGAGATCGTGCGCCGACACCCCGATGCGCCCCAGCCCGTCGTGGTCGGCAACTGCCAGGGTGGCTGGGCGACCTTGCTGCTGGCCGCCGCCAATCCGGACATTACCGGCCCGATCGTGATCAACGGCGCTCCGGTCTCTGCCTGGTCCGGCGCCAACGGCCGCAGTCCGATGCGCTACAGCGGTGGCCTGCTTGGCGGCGCGCTGCCGGCGAATCTGATCGCGGACCTCGGTGCCGGCCAGTTTGACGGCGCTCACCTCGTCATGAATTTCGAGGGAATGGATCCGGGCCGTAGCTTGTTCCGGAAATACTATGACCTGTTCGCCGGCGTGGACACTGGCCGCCAGAGGTTCCTCGATTTCGAGAGATGGTGGGGCGGCTTCTATTTCCTCAACGAGGCGGAAATTCACTGGATTCTCGAGAACATCTTCGTCGGCAACCGGCTCTCACGCGGCGAGGCGCGGCTCGAGCACGGTCGCACCATCGATCTCAAGGCGATCCGCGCGCCGCTCATCGTGTTCGCCAGCCAC
>ODAK010004933.1_pt1 | contig 13614 bp, 9 predicted proteins | sample 1539591 | NCBI WGS metagenome assembly ODAK01 (sample SAMEA3539303, study PRJEB22396) | soil metagenome | biome: tundra; feature: field; material: soil | place: USA | collected 2010-05 | depth 0.15 m | reverse complement strand
AGGTCTTGCGGAAGTCCGCGGGTGCTTACTTGGGCGGGACCGGGATCGTGCCGACGTTCTCGCCAGCGTCCTCGCGGCGCTGGAGGGCCCAGGTCTCCTCCCAGGCTTCGCGCTTGCGCAGCCCGGTCTCCTTGTACCGGTAGGCGGCGAGGAACGGCACCGCCTCATCAGCGAGCAACCGGATCAGAGACTGCGTGACCGCGATGTCGGGGCGGCCCTCCCACAGCGCGAGCACCGAGACCAAGTCCGGATCGCGGGAGACGTCGTCACCGAGCTGCGCGACGCTGCGCGGCCTGGGACGGCCCTGCGGATCGAACCAGAACTTTCGGTCCTCCAGCCGGTCCAGCAGCCAGTCCCGAAGCGCCTTCTCCTGTCGCTTCTCCCAAGGCTCCTGCGCCCATCGCCGCTTGTACTCCGGTTTCTCCAGCAAACGGATGAACGGATCGCTCGCGATCATGTCCAGCCGCCGCTGGACCAGTTCCCGGTAACTGGCAGGCCAGTGCGACGGGATCTCGGTGATCGGGGTCGCCCGCTGCTCCGTATGCGAGAACCAGGTGGTCTCCTCATCGCCACCAGCGACCGCCCTCGCCAGTGCAATCTCGAACGCACGCTCCCCCAGCACCAGCCCTGGCAGATCAGTCCCGGCGAACGTCAGATTCTCTTCGATCAGTCCGTACAGCCGGTAACACTCCCAGTCCAGCTCGTCCTGCAGGGCGATCATCCGGGCACTGATGCCCTCCGAACTGAGGCGAGCCTGCGCCAGTGCCACGGCTGACGGAACGCCTGTCTCGCAGACGGCCTCCGGCGCGAACGCAGCGAGATCCTGGGCCAGGCCGTCCAGGACGCGCGCTCGTTCTAGCGGCAGAACGGAGGGCAGCGGGTAGTCCTGCAGAGTCGTACCGGTGAACTCGTAAGTTTCGCGGAATGGCTCGCCTCTGGCCGCGTATCCGGCATCTACCCTTGCGCCACCGCCCTCCCCCTTGTTGTGGCTGTTCTGCTTGAGCCAGAAGCAGGAAGTCGATGAGTTCAGCACACCTAGCAGGGCCAGGTGCTCGTCTTCGGTTGTTCCCAGCGGCAGCTTGATCACCGGCGCCGACCGATTAAATACATCGCCAGTTCGGCTGAGAATAAAATGATTGTGCGTTGACACAAAGCCAAAAGCAATCGCCGAAATTTCGGTACCGCGATCTTTCGGAAGTTGATGCCATTCGTACCATTGGCGACCGTCAGCAAAGTATGTACCCCCGCCGAAGGTCGACCGCCCGCCAAGCAATGAGCGCAGAGACCAGAGATAGTGACCAGTTCTTGCTCCGAGACTGTCGAGGCCTACAAGTTCGTGGTGCTTATCGTACGGGAATATGGCTTTCTCGGTGGATTCATATGACCAGTCTCGGACTCCGTCACCACGAATAGCTATTACGCCAAAAGCCGCTGGTATTGCGAGGCGATCGACGAATGACCGAGGAAGAAAGAAAGCTTCATCCGCGTGGGAGTCGGCGAAGAATCCAATTCGCTTCACCCGATCTTTAAGCACTATCATGCTTATTCTGCTTATTGCGGCCTGAAGCTTCACAGCCTCACCGCCGGTGAGGCTCCACGGATGAGTGAACAGAAGGCCGCGTTCAAGGTCGGTGATTGTAATCCAAGCGTCCTCCCAGCCTGGCTGATCGACGTGCTCGGTAATGGCTGTCCAAACTCGACCCTTGGCGGGGTCGTCGGGGCGGCCTGGTTCGCCGCGGACGCCGAGGACGGCACGGACAGCAGCACCGACCGGGGCATGGTTGCGGCCAACCAGAATGACTGTCGGTGTGCCGTGGCCGGGGATGTAGGCGCCCGAAGTGTCGGCGACGAGGCGAAGATCCTGGCGTACGAGGAAGTCCTCGATGATCTTGGAGCCAAACTCGCGCTTCATGAACGAGTTGCTGGTGATCTGGCCGACCCAGCCCGCCCGCTCGCCCCTCTTCGCGAGGGTGAAGAACAGCTTCATGAACGGGACTGTCAGCGCGTAGGTGCCCTTGCAGACGTCGGCGTACTTGGAGCGGTAGATCTGGTTGAGGGCCTTGTCTTTGACGGTGATATAGGGCGGGTTGCCGACGACGACGTCGTAGCGGCTCTCCTCCAGCAAGGTCAGCAGCAGGGCGCTGTCCTCCGTCGCGTACGTAAACGGCATGTAAGCGGCCCGATTGGCTGTGCCGGGCAGCACGCCGGTGTCAGGGCCATGGATCAGCGAGTCCCCAACAGCGAGGTGCAGGGTAAACGCGGGGGCCTGCTCAAGGGAGCGCAGGCCGCAGGCCTGGAGCGCGGCGAGGGTGAGCCGGAACCGGGCGATCGCGACCGCGAACGGGTTCAAGTCGACGCCGTTGATCGCGTCCAGGGCGGCCTGCACCCGGGCCTGGGAGTCCAGGTCAGGTGCGTGCTTGTGCCATCGATCCAGCAGCCGGCTGAAGGCGCCGAGCAGGAAATGCCCGGAACCGCAGGTCGGGTCGATCATCCGGAAACCTTCCAGCGACCGCTCGGCCAGAGCGGGCTCCATTGTGCGGTCCAGGATGAATTCCTCGACGAAAACCGGGGTCTGCAGTAGCGCGTAGATGTCCTTCGCGTGCTGGGACAGATCCTGATACAAGTCGCCCAGGAACCGGGTTGACAGCGACGGATCCGCTAGATCATGGACCAGCGCGCCGTCTTCGCCGCGGCGGCGCCAGAACTCCAGCAGCCTCCCCGCCGCATCACCTGACGGCGAGATCATGTGCAGCGCAGAATGGGCCTCGACCAGGCCCCGCGTCGCCGGGAGCCGGGACAGATAGTCGACCGCGTCCAGCAGCCACTCTCGGTCGGTGTCCTCCGGATGCTGCCGGAAGAACGCGAGCTGGGCGTCCAGGGCTTCCTGCCGCCGGCTGCCGGGACCGGTGATCCAGACCGGCCGCAGCAGGGCGTTGTCCTCGCAGAACCGGATGAATACCGTTGTCAGCACCCACGCCACGGCCGCCTGCGTCACCCGGTCATCTCGCCAGGACGTCCACGCCGCCGCGGTGCGTTCCTTCTGGACTGCCGCGTGGTGCTCCTGCTTCCAGCGTCCCTCTCGTGCGGGATCGGCGGCCAGCCGGGCGCGCAGGTCGTCCTCCAGCCCGAGCACCACTCGCTGCAGGTCGGTGGTCAGGGCAGCAGTCGCGGTCACGTGGTACCTCCAGCAGGAACATAGGCCTGGCCATCGATCCACTCCGACTCCAGGCGGAAGAACTGGCCCGGAGCCGCCAGCGGCACCGGACGACCGTCGATGACGGCGCCCTGGTTACCTTGCAGCTGCGGGATGACGACCCAGATGGCCTGAGCGCGGCGGGTGGCCAGATCTGCACGCGGGGCGAGAATCGCTAGCTGGCTGTACCGGGCCAGCGGACCGATCTCGGTGAGCAGCACCGGCCGGGAGCCCTCGGGTGCTCCCTCGCAGGCCTTGTCGATCGCCGCATCCAGAGCGGGGACGCTGCGCTGCACGAGCACCGAGAGGCCGGTGGCGGCCCGGCTGCCGGCCGGCGCCGCGTCGGCGGCACGCACCGTTTCCCAGGGCAGTCCGGCAGCGGCTGCCTGCCGGCGCATCGCGTCGATCAGGATCTGGGTCACGTCCAGCTCGATGGCACCGTATTCGCTGGTCAGGACCGTGACCGCGCGATCCAGCTTTCTCGACTCGATGCCGAGCGCGAGGAAAGATCGGGCCGATGCGCTCCCGGTTAGCCGATGGGCCGCCGGACCGCCGCTGACGAGATCCGGTCTCGGCTCAGCGAAGACGGTCACTGGCCGGGAACTGAGGTGCGTGGTGTCACCGGTCCGGGATGGCTGGCGGTAGGCGCGATCCTTTTCGTCGTAGTGCAGGTTCAGGCCAGCATCGCGGAGGAGCTCGTCGAGCCGGGGGCGATCTGGCAGCGGCGCGAGTACCGGGAACCGAGCCCGGAGCCGGTCGCGGATCTCCTGCGGCGTGAGCCGCACCGCGCTCGCTGTGCCAGCCAGTGCCAGCCGGAGCGCGGTCGGGGCATTCAGGTCGAGCGCATGCAGCTCAAGCGAGCCCGACAGGGCGGACTTCTCGGCGAGGGCGGCCGCTAGGCGGAGCAGCCGCTGCGTCTCGGGGGGCGGCCGGTCTGTGTCTGGAGCATGTGCCGCCCGTGCCCAGGTGCTCTGCAGCCGCGGGATCGCGCGCTGGGCCGGTATGACCGGCTCGCCCGCCGCCTCGGCACTCTCGACCAGGTGGTCCGCCATCCTGCCGACGGCCTCGGCCGGATCCAGCAGGCCGGGGTCACTGGCCAGCAGGATGATCTTCCCTCCGCGCCGGCGCGATGCCAGGACCGATGCGTCCTCATCGGCTCGGCCGAGCGCCTGATTGCGGTCCAGCGCGACCCGGAGCAGGCCGGCGGCGACCCGGGCCGGCACGCCGCTGTCAGCGCCATCCGACGCAGGTGGCAGCGCCGCCAGGACCGCACCGGACAGCTCGCCGATGGTGGCGACTCCCCCGAGATCGGCGAGCGTCCGGGCGGCAACATCGGCGAGCGTGTCGAGGAGGTTCCGAGACTCCTCATCCGTCGCCCAGGCTTCCTGTAGCGCGCCTACCTGCTGCGCGGTCCGGCCAGCGCTCACGCCAAGGACCGCGCTGAGCTCGGCCTGGCTGGCGAACGGCTCGAGCTGCGGTTCCAGGCCGAGCAGCAGGCTGGCGACCTTCCGGCGCGAGGCCGCCCTGGCAGTCCCGGCCCGTTCGACGAGCAGATCCGCGGCTGTGATCGGGTCGCGCATGATCTGGCCACCCGCCGGGGCATGTCCGGCAGCGCCCCGGCCGGTCACGGCAGAACCTAACTCGCGGCGCCACTGGGTCGCCCTCGTTCTCACCTCGCGGCGCGTCACGTCGGCGACGCCCGACATCCGGCTCAGCCGGACCGGATCGACGGCGATGAGATCCGCCACCGTGCGGACGCCGAACGGCTCCAGCGCGGACAGCGCCCGGGCAGAGAGACCGGCATCCGCCAGTCGCGTCGACGGCCGTGCCCGCGCGGCGCTCTGATCGGCGTGATCCGGCACCGTCCTCGGCACCGGCGCAAAGACCGACTGCCAGGCGGCCAGCATGTCCGCCGCCGTGTCATAGCGCTGGGCCGCGCTCCGGGCAAGAGCCTTGCGGAAGAACTGAGTCAGCGGCCCGGCGACCGCGGCGTCGAACATCTCCGGCTCGACCGTCGCTTCGTCGCGCAGTGTTGCCGGATGCGACAGTCCGTCGCCGAACTGAGGCGTCCCCCCGGTGGCCATCTCGAAGAGCACGACCGCGGCGGAGTAACGCTCGGCGGCGGAGTCGAACCGCCCGCGTCCCGTTTCGTCTAGGAATGGATCCAGGTATGGCGGAGTGCCGGCGGTGACTGCCGCAGCGCCAGCCCGGGACAAGGAGAAGTCGAACAGCACCAGGTGCTTGACCCGGTCGCTGCGGCCCTCGCGGACGCCGAGGTTGGCAGGCTTGACGTCCCGGTGGTCGATCCCGGCCCGGTCCAGTGCGACCAGCGCCTCCAGCAGGTCAGTTCCCCATCGCTCCAGCAGGTCCAGTGAGAGCCGTTCGCGGCTGCGCAGCACCTCAGCGAGAGTCTCGTCACCGGCGGGTTCCAGAACCAGAGCGGTCCGGCCGCCGATCCGGACCGGTCCCTCGATCAGCCGGACCAGCCGGGGATTGCGGAGCGCGGCCAGCACGTCGGCTTCGCCCGCCAGCCGGGCAGCAGCCGAGTCGTCCACCGCGACCTTGAGTACCTTGATCGCGTCGGGCCCGTCGGAGCCGGAAGCGAGGTCGGTCACGAGCAGGCCCACGGCGGTGGAACCGGCGCCGAGCCTGCGTTCCAGCCGGTACCTGCCGTCGATCACCGAGCCGGGAGCGGCCTCCAGCGGGTCGGTCACCTCCTCGTCCGCGGCGGCGAGCTCCTTCTCCGCATCCGCAAGCTTGCTGAGGAAGGCCCGGACGTCGGGCAGCCGCTCGGAGACCTTCGGGCGGGTCGCCTCCAGCACGAGAGCCCGGATGTCGGGCGCCACTTGCGGAAGGTCAGCGGCCAGGTCCAGGCCGTTGTCGCGGCGCAGCCGATCCTGCAGCGAGGCCCGGTCCGTAGCGGCCGGCCGGCCAGCGAGCACGAAGTAGGCGAGAGCGCCGAGCGCGAACACATCCAGCCTGATCCGATCGGCCGACGGAGTCCACACGCCTTCGGGCGCCTGGAAAGCCTCGGCGAGCCGCTGATCGGCGTCGGCCATGATCGGCCGGGCCAGGCCGGTTTGCCGGCTCATGACCTGGCCACCCGGCTCGATCGCCCCGAGCAACCCGGTAACGCCGGCCTCGGAACTGCCCGTCAGGCCACTGGCGGTCGTCGCGGCTCCCGAGCTCTGCCAGTCTCCGACGGAAGCGCGGAGCGATCCGTCTGCCAGGCGGCGGACCCACACCGCGTGCGGCGTGAGGCCACGGTGCACGACCCGGTTGCCATGCGCGTAAGAGACTGTCTCGGCGACCTGCCGCAGGATCGACAGCTGGTCGGCGACGGCGATCCCGTCGCTCTGGTCGGCCAGCCACAGGTCCAGCCGCTGGAGACGCTCGTCGAGCGGGTAGACCAGGCCGACTCCGAGATCGCCGTCGACCATGTCAGTTGGGCGGAGCAGTCCGTCGTGCGCGAGCCGGGTCATGATCCGGTACTCATGTTCCGCGACCCGGCGGATTGCCGCGCGCGCCGTGGGCGTCGCGCCCGGCGGGGACACCATGAAGCGGATCCTCGCGCGTGTCGTCGTGGCGACCCGGTGGAAGGCAGGCCAGTCCTGCCACCCCTCTCCCTCGCCGAGCGGCTCCTCGTCGATCACCCAGGAGCCGGCTTCACGCTGCCGGCGCTGGACGACGCCGATCCTGGCCATCAGGCTCGCGACGATCTCGGAGCGGCCACTGGTGACGGCCTGGTCCGGAGCCGCTGACTCCAGCAGGCGCTCGGAGATACCGGGCAGCCCCGACTGGCGCTGCCGGTTATCCAGGCCGAAGAGGTCGATGCGCGAGGCGGGCGGCAGCAGGCACCGGAAGTCGGGATGATGCAGGAACACGCACTCCTGCACGTACGGCACGGCCGTCCGGACGTCCGGGATGTGCGCGCCGGTTTCCTGCGCCCAGGCGATCAGCTCGTCCTGCAGCTTGCTCGCCAGCCGCTGCGCCTTCCGGCGGGCCAGTTTCAGCGGAGAGTCCTCAGCCCGGTGCCCGTCCCGGAGCCAGGCGTGATCGTCACCGCGCAGGGTGCCCGAGTAGTACTTGAGCTCGACCAGGTGCAGCCTGCGCTGGCCGAGAACCAGCAGGTCGATCTCATGCCATTTGCCGTGCCGGTCGCGGAATTCGAAGTTGGACCAGGCACGGAACGGGTCACGTGGCGGGAGCAGCGACCGGACCAGGTTCAGGCCCTCGGCCTCGTGCGGGAACTGGGAGCGCGTTACCTCGGTCCAGCGCTGAGGTGCCCGCGCCACCGTGCCTCCTCTCGCCATTCCCCGGCGCCCCACGTTAACCTGCGGCGTCCAGGCTCGTATCCTCCCAGCACTTATGATCCGTTGCGGTCGTTCAGGGCGTAGCGCACGGCTCGGCCAATTGCCCGCCTGCTGGAGTGGCAGGCAGCAGTACTAGGCCCGTCTTCGGCACATAGACATAGATCAACTTCTTGGGTCGGCGGCGATCACCTGACGATCGGCCCATCGGTCCGGCTGTGACCGCGGCCGAGGTGCTGCGCTGGCTGTCAAAGTCGCCCGCCTCGACGGCCCGCCCAGCACCTTCAAGATCGGCTGAACATACGCGCCGGTAGCTGGTAGAACCCCGGTCGTGGCCTCATGGACCGGCGATCTGACGGTGCGGCTGTGTCGTGCGCTGAGACGGCCCGGTCCGACCAGCTGCTGGAGGCTCATCATTGGCTGGGCGCACGCCTGTTCGGGTCGGTGGTCCGGCACGTCGCCCTCCTGGACGGCGCCTGGGTCGCGCTGCTGGGGTATTAAGGCTGGCCCGCCATCAAGCGTCCACTGCCGCTGGCCGACATGGGAAGCATCTTTCACCGTCACGTCAGACACGGGCCGCGAGTAGATGCTAAGCAGGGGACTCCTGTCGGGCCACTCGATGCGAAGGACTCCGCGCTCCTTCGAACAGCAAAACTCCAGGCCATGCTGCTCGATGACTCAGCCACCGAGGGCACGTAATGACCATCAGGCAGCAGCCCAAGCACGGCGGCTACGCGCCGACCGGCGCGCTTACGTGACCACCTTTGGCTGTTGTCATATACCTGCTGGTATGCCCCGTGCAGATCGGGTGAGCCTGAGTCCAAAGGGTCTGGCCATGCCAGCGGTCGATCACCTCTCGAACAAGGGGTCGCTCAACGTCCTGCTGGATCGAACCTTGTCCGGGATTCCTCCAGGCCTGCCACCGGATCGGACGATGATCGGCCTGTTCATGAACTTCTGCAGGCTGACTGACAAGGCACTGCGGGAGTACGATGCCGCCCGCGCCGAGCTGCTGCTTTTCATCTCGCCGCACGACGGGCTGCGCACCAGCCCCTACTTGCGCGCGATCGACCACATGGAGAATTGCGTCGGCGCGGCTCACCGGGCGGTGCTGAACGCGCGAGCACTCCAAGCGAACAAGATCGGCCGAGCCGGGCCGCGCTTGACTCAATTGCAAGAGCAGCGGCTGGCCTTCCTGCGCAACGCTGTCGAGCACTCCGACGAGAAGTTGCTGGGCATGCAGAAGTTCAAGAACAGCCCGCCGTTCGACAAGCTCGACCCGTACTCACTCCGGCTGGCGAACACCTCAATGGTCATCGGCAAGAACGCGCTGCCGTACAAGGAACTCGTGTCCGCCATGACCAAGTGCCACAAGACCATCGAGATGATCCGGGGGGGTGCCTACGGCACCCCGGTCCGCTTCCTGCTGGCAGAGACTAGGGACTGTGATCCCCGGAAGCAGCTGCCGCGATGCCACCGCGATCGACGCTGCGGCGAGGCCCGCGAGCGCCGCCCAGGCTAAACTGACTGCATAACACGCATGAGGTCTACGATGCCATGCCCTTGGCCTCGAGGTGGAGCTGACCGGCGCCGTCGCCACTGCGACCAGCGACCCGGCGGCCGCACGGCTAGTCGCGGCAGCTGCCAGCAAAGCAGGCCTGCCGCTGGTCCCGGCGGTTAACGCCGAGGCCAGCGATGACGCATGCGCCTTCATGCGCCGGGTTCAGCGCCTTGGCGGGCTAGCCTGCTACCTCGCGCTCGGAGCAGGCGATTACGGCCCGCACCACTCCCCAGGCTTCGACATCGGTACCGGTCCCTGCACGGCGTGGCCCCGGCTACCGACGACTCTCCGTGACGGCCGCGGGCTCCAGTCCGATGACCGCCGCTGGCCAGATCCAGGTGGGCGCCCGCGCCGGTCGCCGAGGAAAATGACGGATCGGTGAGAAAAGCCCGACGACAGATCGATGAGACGGTCTGCATCAGCGCAGGTCAAAGCGATTCCAAGTGACAAGAAGGATGAGAACCTACAGGCTTGTTGTATGTTCTCATCATAGATGCCGCTTTCTCGAATAAGCTGATGCCGATCTGGCGCATGCGCCATATCGATAAGAATGATCATGGAGCTTTCCACCGGGCTATGGGAGGCTGCCTGTAGACGGCCATCTTTGTTACTCGGCGCGACCAATGGCTCGGACATAGTGTGCAATATCCGGCTAATTGCGCGCCTCGGCCGATAGCCAGTGCCTGCGCAAATGATTCATTACGCGGTCCTCGGCGTGACTCCGCAGGAGTAAAGGGCCTTGGTCTGGCAAGCTGCTCGGACATTCCTAGCTAACGGCCTTCTCGCTGCCAGCCACCTTCACCTGCTCCTGCTTGGACGGAGCCGCCTCGATCGGCGTCACTTTGCCCTTGCGCGGCGGGGCGCCGAAGAACGCCTCGAACTTCTCCGGAGTGCCGATCTCCTTGACGATCTTGTCGATCCACGCCGGGGTGTAGACGTACTGCCGGGTCGGCTCGTCGGGGATGCAGAACTCCGACACGGTGTCGCCGCCGTCGGGTGCCACCCACCTAGCAGGATGAAGCTTGAAGTGCTTCCACAGCCGGGTGTGCAGACCCACGTTGAAATCGAACGGAACCCGCTTCTGGACCTCGCTGGCGACCCGCTTGGGGAGCATGCACCCTGCGGACAACACCGGCACCTTCTTGACCTTCGTGATCACTGTGCCAGAGCGACCAGCCTCGATCATCACCTTGCGCTCGTCGTCGGTCAGCTCGTCCAGCTTCACGAACTCAATCGCCGCGTCTGCCTCCGACTTGGGGCCAAGCATCGGGACGAGCCGTAGGCGGAAGTCGTAACGCTGATCGTCGAGGACTTCAGAGTCCAGGCCAGCATCGAACTTGGCGAGGATGGTCTGTGCGGCTCGGAGAGCGCGCGCGGCCTTGATGGTGTCCTTGCGCTCCGGCGCTGTGATCGACTCCACGAACAGCGGGAAGCGCAGCCGGTCCGCGAGCGAATGCTCGACGCCGAACTTCGCTACCAACTCCTGCTCGAAGTTGATCACGAGCGCATGGGCGCGACCGCCAGCTGCGGCCTTAAGCGCGTGCTCGCACCGGTGCTCGACCTTGTTACGGAGCACGATGAACAGCTCCAAGTTGATCCGGACGGGATCGTTGGTGGCCGGGAAGCGCTCCTTGGCCGACCTGAGAACGTCCCAGAGCTTCGGCTCCCCATCAATCAAGATCGGGTTGCCGTCTTGGTCGTCCTTATAGCGATAATCGATCTTGTCCCGCTGGAACTCGGCTTGAAGCAGGTACAGCCAAGCACGGACCATGGTGCCGATGAAGTCGCCATAGTGCCCGGTCGAGCAGTTGTACTCATCGATGGCTTTGACGGCAAGGCGCTTAGCCTCGTTGAGCGTGTGCCGCCATCTCGGCCAAGCCATCGGGTCACCTCGCCTAATCGTGATGGATAGCAACACGGGACCGCGTGGTTCTATTTCGCGCGACGGGGCTTCGGCACCTGGCAGGCTCACGATGAGGTCGTTGCCGTGCTCTCGGTGATCGTCCACCCGAGCCACACGATCGAGAAGTCAGGGACTCCGCCAGAGGGCACCCGCGTCATCACGGAGCGCAAGCTCAAGGCGCTCAAGCTCGCGGTCCGGACCTATGCGAGGGCACTCGCCCAGGACGATCAATACCGGCTTCCCGCTTCCGTCGACCAGCAGTTCCGCCACCACAAGCTCACCGCCGGGAGCATCCTCAGCGAGTTCACCCGAGAACGGCCGCCGGGAGCCCAGGAAGCCGGGATGACAGCGTCGGCGATCAGCCGGCCAGCGGTGCCGTAGTCGCGATCGAAGTGCTCCGCTCGGCCGGAGGCGAGCCCGATGAGCAGATGGCTGCGAGTCTCCGCATCGTTGTAGGCAGAGACGGGCAGCTCTCTCGCGCGCCGTCCGTGGCAGAGCTAGAGTTCCTGAAGTACCTCAGGAAGAACGGGGGCTACGACCGGCGTAACGTGCGGATCAGCTAGGTCAACTGCTGGCCCCTGGGCCTTCGCGCATTCGCCAGCCGCTCGTCGGCCGGCGCCTCTAGCGTTGCGGGTCATGAGTTCCGTCCTGGCTAACCTGCTCAGCGGCATTATCGGCGCTGTCATCGGTGCCGTGATCAGCGGCCGTATTACGTGGAAGGTCACGAAGGATTCGACGACCCGCATGCTGGAAGGGCAGCGCGAGCAGCAGATCGAGGCGCGCAGGGAGGACCAGCGGCAGGCCGCCGAGCAGCGGGAAGACAATGCACTTGCTGCTCTGCTGCCGGTGTTGTCCGAGCTACAGGCGTCCGTCACCGGCATGATGAACGTGCACTACAACGTCAGGATGGGATTGGTCTCGCCCCCCGTCACGCGGGCTGACGCGGCCTACCGGGACATGTTGCAGGCTTCGACGGTGCAGCTGCCGCCCATCAGCGATCCCGAATTCCGTGAACGCTACGGGCAGCTGATGGCGCTGGTTGATGAACTGGCTGAGGGCAAGGTTCAGCCAGCTAACCACGAACGCGCAGGCGGCGACGTAATCAGCTACATCAAGCACATCCGCTACAGCGTGAAGAGACTTCGTCAACATCGGGCGCTCCCGCAGGGACCGGCTCCGCCCAGGCTCAACAGGGTCGGTGACATGGCGCAGTGGGCGCCGGTAGAGTCCGACCCCGAAGACGTGTAGCTGCCCGGCTGCGCAGCTAGCCCGCGGTGTTCTGGTGTCTCGGCCGGTACCAGACCGACCCGCAGCGATCGGTCCGGCAGCTCACCCGCAGATGGCCGGCGCCGCGTGTCCGCGGTCCCAGCGCCGGAGCGACGATCGCGTAGAGCTCGCCTCACAGGCCGGCGGCGAGCACGATTCCTGCGATATACGGTGTGGCCTTGAACTGCAGCGCCCTCAGTTGCCGGAAAGCGCGGCCCTGGATGGTAAGCGCCAGGAACAGCACCGGGATCACGGTGGCGGCGGTGGCGTAGAAGAGACCGTTGAATGCCGCTGGCTTCTGACTCGCGGCATGTGCCGCTAATGCGAGGGTGACCATGCCTGCCAGCATCGCGCAGCACCTGCGGGCGAGGCCGCGTTCTGCGCCGATCTGAACGCCCCGAGGATGATCTGGGCCGCTAGCCTGCGACTACCCCTCCCCGTGTCTGAGAGGGGACGGCCTTTAGCTGCGGTCCGGTTCGCGCAATACAACCTAGAGGCCGAAGTCATCGTCGGCCACGCCGGGCCCGGCATCTGGCTCCTGAGTTGACCTTGAGCCATCGGCAGGGGTGCTGCCGGTGACCTCGGCCGGAGGGCGTAGGGCCCGCACAACCGACGCAGCCGGGCGCCCCCGACTGCCAGGGTCAGAACAATCGCTCCGGTGAGCACGATCCCGGCCGCGCCGGGTGGCCGCCTGCCCAGGTACAGGGTGACAAGCGCGAAGATCTCACCGGCAACTCCGAAGAACAGGATGAGTACCGCTGCGATCAGCCCTGTAGCAAACAGGAACCCGACTATGGCGCCAACCGCTATCGCCTCCAGGGGGTTCTCTGAGATGGCCTGGTTGTAGCGCTCGAGGCGGCCCCGCCCGGCGTAAAGCAGGTCCGCGTACGTGCTTCCCTGCAGGACCACGGCGATGAACAGCAGCGGGATGACGGCGGCCGCCGTGGTGTAGAAGTCCGCATTGAATGTCGGCGCCGCATGGGAGTGGACTAGCGCGAGTTTCATGGCTGTCAGCATGCCGTGACGGCTTTTAGGCAGAGGCCGTTTTGCCACCTGACGCCCGGTAGCGCCCGTGCGGCGTAGCCTCGCCGCATAAGCGCGCGCCGGGTGCTCGCATAAGCCGGTCACACAGGTTCCCGGCGGCTCCTGCCAGCAGCAGGCCGAGTGCTGCCGCCCAGCCGGCCGAGCGCAGCCGGGGCACCTTGGTGACGGTCAGCACGGCGATGGTGAACAGCACCGTCGCGGCTGGCGCGAAGCCGAAGCCGGCACCGGAGTTCGGGGAGACACAGACGGTCAGGACCTGGCCAATCAGGCGAAACGGCGGTTTACCCTCGAGGGTCGCGACCACGAGCGCCTTCGTCACCTGATCAAGGCCGATGCC
>ODAK010004931.1_pt1 | contig 13621 bp, 11 predicted proteins | sample 1539591 | NCBI WGS metagenome assembly ODAK01 (sample SAMEA3539303, study PRJEB22396) | soil metagenome | biome: tundra; feature: field; material: soil | place: USA | collected 2010-05 | depth 0.15 m | reverse complement strand
TATCCATCAGCGCCGGCCGCGGAGATGTCATCCAGCGCATCGGGAGCGCATTCGTCGTCACTGTCTCATTCCCTTCGACCCACTTCGGGAAGATCTCCGCGGCGAGCTGCTTGTCCCGCACCGCTTTTTCAGGGATGTCGATCAGCCGCATGAACGGACGCGGATCGCCGAGGAAGTTGATGCGAAGCTGCAGCTTGTTCGGCCGCGGCGTCCAGGGCGACTGGAACGAAACGGCGACATTGATGTGCGCTCCCCCGTTGAACGAGCGCCGCGATCCGGACGGAATCGAGATCAGGCGCGGGAGAAACTCTTCGCCTGGAATCTCCGAGCCGATGTCGATCGTCACCGTTCGCGTGTCCGGATCGTAGTTGGCCAGAGGATTCAGATCCGCGATGAGGATCGGCCCGGACCGCTGGTTGGTGACGTCGTATTTGATGGCGAGAGTCATGCCCTGCGTCATCTCTTCGCCATAGATCTCGGCGTCGACGCGGACATCGTTCTCCGTGCCGACCATGCGCCGCGGCTCCTTCATGTCGATGTTGCCGGGTTTCTCAGAAGGCGCAGGTGGCGACGTCGAGGTGCAAGCCGCGGCAAGCAGGAGTGCCAACGCGCAGAGAGATCGTTTCATCAGCTCACCTCCGCAGGCAAATTACTACTGATCGTTTGCGGAAGTGGAAAACAAATGCCGAAATGAAAAGGGCCTCCCGCGAGGAAGGCCCAATGAGGTACCAACGAACTGATTGATCAGAGACCGCGTTTCTTCGCGCGGATGTTACGCCGGCTGCCTTTCGGCTTGCCACCGCCGCCACCGTACGCTCCGCCGCCACCACCACCGCCGTAGCCACCACCGCCACCGCCGTAGCCGCCGCCTCCACCGCCGCCGTAACCGCCACCTCCACCACCGCTGTAGCCGCCACCTCCACCACCGCGGCCAGCGCCAGCGCCACCGCCGAACGAACGGCCGCCGCCGGCGCCGCCAGCACGAGGCGGGCGATCCTCGGCGGCATTCACGCGAAGCGCGCGGCCACCGAGGTCATGTCCATTGAACTTTTCAATCGCCTTCGCCGCATCCTCATCGGACTCGAACTCGACGAAAGCAAACCCGCGGGGTCGACCCGACTCGCGATCGGTCGGAAGAAACACGTCTCGTACCGTTCCGACCTGCGCAAACAACGCTTCGACCTCGTCGCGCGTCGTGTTGAAGTCGAGATTCCCTACGAAAACCTTGGAAGCCATCAACATCTCCTCTTCTGCGGCTCGTGCCTGCCATCGATGGCTTCCGGCTTTCCGCGCGCCGAAGTGTATCGCGTTGCACGATACGTGCGTGGGAAAACTCGGATTTGCCGCGAAGCGCCTTGCTTCATCGCACACCTCCCCAACGAGGAGGTGACTCAGTCGATCTTCAACACTGCCAGAAAAGCCTCCTGCGGAATCTCGACTTTCCCCACCCGTTTCATCCGTTTCTTTCCCTCTTTCTGCTTCTCGAGGAGTTTGCGTTTGCGCGAGATGTCGCCGCCATAACATTTGGCGAGGACGTCTTTGCGCATCGCTTTCACAGTTTCGCGGGCGATGATTCGATTACCGATGGCTGCCTGCAAAGCGACTGCAAACATCTGGCGGGGGATGAACTCCTTCATCTTTTCGACGAGGAGCTTTCCGCGGGCGTATGCCTTCTCCTTGTGCACGATGAGAGAGAGAGCATCGAGCGGATCCCCGTTGATCAAAATGTCCATCTTCACCAGATCGCTTTCGCGGTAACCCACGAACTGGTAATCGAGCGAGGCGTATCCGCGTGAGATCGATTTCAGCTTGTCGAAGAAATCGAGGATCACCTCATTCAACGGCATCTCATACACGATCATGACTCTGTTGGCGCTTACGTACTCGAGCTTCTTTTGTACGCCTCGCCGATCCGTCGCAAGCGCGAGAATCGGGCCAACGAATTCATCGGTCGTGAGGATGGTCGCTTCGATCCACGGCTCCTCAATCGAGCTGATGTATGCGGGGTCGGGCATCTTCTGCGGATTCTCGATCCATAGCTCATCGCCGTCGGTCTTCTGGATGCGATAGCGGACGCCGGGCGCGGACGTGAGCAGTTCGAGATTGAACTCACGCTCCAGCCGCTCCTGAATGATCTCCATGTGAAGGAGTCCGAGAAAACCACAGCGGAAACCGAATCCGAGTGCGAGCGAGCTCTCCGGCTCGTAGCTGAACGACGCGTCGTTGAGTTTGAGCTTGCCGACGGCGTCGCGCAGGTTTTCGTAGTCGTCGGTGTTGATCGGGAAAATGCCGGCGAAGACCATCGGCTTCACTTCCTCGAACCCCGGAAGCATCGGCGGCGATGCGTTCGCCGTCGTGATCGTGTCGCCGATCTTGGCCTGCACGATGTCTTTGATGTTGCCGGAGAAGAAGCCGACTTCGCCGACGCCGAGGCTGTCGACAAGCTTGATCTTGGGCGTGAAGACACCCATCTCCGTCACTTCGTAGATGCGATCGGTCGAAAGGAATTTAATGCGCATCCCTTTGCGAATCTCGCCATCGACGACGCGCACCAGGCACATGACGCCGCGGTACGAGTCGTACCAGGAATCGAAGAGCAGCGCGCGCAGCGGACCGTTCGCATCGCCTTTCGGCGCGCCGATCTTCGTGACGATCTTCTCGAGAATCTCGTCGACGCCGATGCCCGATTTCGCGGAGGCGAGAACGGCGTCGTGAGCATCGAGTCCGATGACGTTTTCGATCTGCTCGCGCACTTTTTCCGGTTCTGCCGACGGCAGGTCGACTTTGTTGATGACCGAGAGGATGTCGAGATTGTTTGCGATGGCGAGATAGCTGTTCGCCAGCGTCTGCGCCTCGACGCCCTGCGTGGCATCGACGACGAGCACCGCGCCTTCGCACGCGGCCAGGCTGCGCGAGACTTCGTACGAAAAATCGACGTGACCCGGCGTGTCGATCAGGTTGAAGACGTAGTCCTGCCCGTCTTTTGCGCGGTAGTTGAGATTGACCGCGCGGGCTTTGATGGTGATGCCACGCTCGCGCTCGAGGTCCATATCATCGAGCATCTGCTCGTGCATTTCACGGCCTTCGACAGCGCCCGTCTTCTGCAGCAGACGGTCCGAGAGCGTCGTCTTGCCGTGGTCGATGTGAGCGATGATCGAGAAATTACGGATAAATTTGGGGTCTGGCATTGCGCGGCGTGCGGTCTAACACGAAGATCCGCGATTGTCATCCCTCAGTGCTGCAACGGCACCGCCCCTCGGAATACCTGAGATCCGTAAAACTCGTTCGACACGCCCGCGGACAGCTTGCCGTTCGCGCGAAGGGTGATCTGATGGAGTCCATCGTACGAGCGCAACGTTCCGGAAGGAATCACCGGCGTCGGGAAGGCTTTGACCGCTGTCATCAAAACAGACCGGGCCGGAACCGTGAGAGTCACGTCCGCTGATTCTTCGAGCTCGGCCCTGGCGACGTGCATTGCCACAGTCAAGATGAAATCGTTCGGGTTCACGATCACGATGTTCGCTTTGTCGGATGGATCGACCATGATGACGTTCGGGATCGTTGACTCCACTCCCGGCGCAATCCAGCTGGTTGCGACCTCCACGGGCTGCAACCGAAAGAGGAGGTCGCGACCGATCGGATCTGTAATGGAGTAGATATCAGCCATCACGAGCAGCGGCTGATCCGAAGTGAGAACCAGCGCGTGAAGGAAGAAACAGGCCTGCCCAAGGCCGGCCATCGTCTTAGGTGGAATCACCTGAATAAAGTCGGGTAGCAGGCATGAGTTGTCCCCAGAAGCTGGGTAGAACGCTTCATAGCGCAGCGTGGCAGACGTGGCATTTGGGTTTAGCGCGCTGATTTTCGTACCGTACTGACTGCGAAATCCGACTGCTTGTCCTGCGACCGGCACGATGTAGGTGTACTGTGCCGCCGCCTTCAAAGACAGGAGGAGGCAGAACAAGAGGCCGAGACAGGAACGCACGAGTATCTGCAATCGCGGAGAACGATAGGGCGGCGTCATTGAAGTTTTCCTTTCAGCCTCGCTACGCCAGCAGCTTCTCCACTATTACGACGTCGCGCCACACTTCGTTTAGCTTCCCATGCCGTTCGTAAACGCCCACCTCACGAAAGCCGAGGGAGCGCATCAGACCGCGGCTGGCAACGTTCTCGACGAAAACACGCGAGACGAGCTTCCAGAAACCAGCAGCACGAGCAGCGATGAACAGCGCTTCCATCGCCGCGCGGCCAGCACCTCGTCCTCGCGCGGCGCGGGCGGCGTAAACCGAGAACTCGGCGATGCCGGCGTAGCAATCGCGGGGACGGTAGGTCGATGTCGCGGCGAACGCGATCAGCTCACCGTCATCGTCCTCAACAACGACGACGGGGTGGCGTCCGCCCAGCCACTCCACCACATCACCCGCGGTGCGGTGGCGCGTCTCGAACGTTGCGACCCGGTCGTCGATCCCTTCGTTGTAGATGCGCGCGATCGCTGGTGCGTCGGACGCCGTGGCCGCGCGCGGCTTCATCTCACTTCAGCTCGAACTGCGCTACGACGCTCGCCTCGACCGACTGCATCCCTGCTTGCAGCGGAGGCGCGGGCCCCAGGCCGGTCATCGCTTCCTGCCCGGTGCCATCCAGCAGCGGAAACCTCGGGAACTGCTCCGTGGTGATTGTCAACAGGTCACCGACCGACTTTCCAGCCGCGCTGGCAAGCTTCTGCGCGCGGACTCGGGCATCCTTGTAGGCCGCCGCGAGCGCCCTGTCACGGACAGGACCCGGTTCGGCCAGAAAGAATCGCACGTTCCAGGCTTGGTTTGCGCCGGCGTCGATTGCGATCTGGAGTAGATCGCTGATGCTTGCCACAGCGCTACGCGTCACCGTGACGGAATTCTGAACTTCGTATATCCCGATCACGTGCCGTCCATTTTCAAAAGGCTGCGTGATCGAGAAGCTCGACGTGCTGATCTCATTCTCCGCTGCGCCGTGTGACTTCAGCGCGGCGATGACCCTCTGCATCTTGTCGTTGTTGGTGCGCAGGGCGCTCGTCACAGTCGTTGCGCGCGTCGAGACCCCGACCGTGAACTGGCCTCGATCGGCTTTCACGACGATGCGGGCACTCCCGCCGACCGTGATCGTGTACGGCGGCGCCTCAGCCGAGGCGGCCGCCGCAACGAAAAGCAGCACGAATGCTACCGATTGCTTCATTTCCCCGTCAGTTCCTTCACCAGCCCCGGCACTCCGTACACTTTGCGGAGCGCGTCGAGAATGCCGGCCGAATGCACGGCCACGGCACGGCCCTGGCGGTCGTCGAACTGGTAATCCCACGGCAGCGACTGGATGTTGCCGTCGAAGATGATGCCGACGAACTCGTTCTCGCGGTTGACGACCGGACTTCCGGAGTTGCCGCCGATGATGTCCGCGGTCATCACGAAGTTGTAGGGAGTCTTGTCGTTGTCGAGCAGAGTCTTCTTCTCCATCCACGACTTCGGCAGCTTGAACTCACCCTCGTTTCCGTGATCGGCAGCGTGCTCGAACGTGTCGCCGATCGTCGTCGACGATGCGACTTCCTTCCCGTTCTCACTGAAGCTCTTCACCGTGCCATAAGAGAGACGCAGCGTGAAGGTGGCGTCGGGATACGTATCGCCGCCGCTGGTCTTGAACTGCGCGTTTGCGATCTTCGCGTACGACTGACGCAGCACCTCGGCGATGTTGTCGTCGTACTGCTTGCGCAACTCGCGGGCGCGGGCGTCGACCATGCGTGCGACCTGAATCATCGGATCGGTCGATGCGTCTACCGCAGCTTTGCCGCCTTCGCCGAGCGTCTTGCGTACGGCGACGTCGCGAAGTTTCGTGGTGCGCACGAGCTCCGAGGCCCGCTCCTGCGGCGACTTGCCAGCGAGCACCTGCTGCACGAGCGGATCGTTCGGCGCGACCTCGAGCCAGTTCGACAGCGAATCGGCCAGCGTCACGGTCTCCAGATCCTCGTAGATCGGCGCTTCTGAATAGAGGCCCTGCTTGAGCGAGGGCATGTTCGATTCGCGGTACTCGCGCAGGCGTTCGCCGTTCGGCTTCGCCGACTCGTCAGCAAGCCGCAGCAGAGTCTTCGCCGTCTGGAAAAGCGAGCTGTTGAAGGCGAGGCCACCTTCCACGAAACGGAATTCGGTGTAGATCGGCCGGTACGCTGCGATGGCTGCGTCGACGTTCTGCCACGCGGCGCCATACGCGGCGCTGAGCTGCGGATCCGCCATCACCTTCTGCCGCAGCGTCGATTCTGAATCAGCTTTGATCTTCAGCACCGCCGGATCCTGCAGGCCGGCGATGCGCCCGAGGTAGGCCTTGCGTGAGTTCTTGACGCCGAAGAGCTCATCGTGCGCGCGGCGATCATTCTCGATACTGCGCTGCGCGTAGTTCGTGAGCAGGACCTCGCGGCGGCGAAGCAGCGTCAGCGTAAATGGATAGGCGACATCGCGAAAAAACTGCAGGTGCGTCAACGTGTTCAGCCGGCTGGTCGATCCGGGATGGCCGGAGACGAAGACGAGATCGCCATCCTTCGCGCCGCTCGCGCTCCACTTCAGGTAGTCGGCAGGATGCACCGGCTTGTCGTTTTCGTAAGCGCGGAAGAAGCAGACGTCGAGGTCGTATCGCGGATACTCGAAGTTGTCGGGATCGCCGCCGAAGAACGCGATGCCGACTTCCGGCGCGAAGACGAGCCGGACGTCGGTGTACTTCTTGTAGCGATAGAGGTGGTACTCGCCGCCCTGAAAGAGCGTGACCACATCGCTGCGGAGGCCGGACTTCTGCACTGACTCCTGCTCGATTGCGCTCATCACGCCGCGGCGCGCCGCCTGGGCGGCCGCAGTGGTCATGCCAGGCGTGACCGATGCATTGACGCGCGCGGTGACGTCCTCGATCGACTGCAGCACGTTCAGCTCGAGGTCGACGCACTTCACTTCGTCAGCCTGCGTCTTCGCGTAGTAACCGGTCGTGACGTAGTCGTGGCCCTTGGTGGAGATCTTGGCCAGACAATCCAGACCGACGTGGTGATTCGTCAGCGCCAGGCCATCAGCGGAGACGAACGAGCCGGAGCCGCCGCTGTTGAATCGGATCGAGGACTTCTGCAGATGATCGAGCCACACCTGCGTCGGCACGAAGTTGTATCGCTGCTTGAAGATTGCGTTGGGAGTTCGGTTGAAAAGCCACATCCCCTCGTCCGCGACCAGCGGAAGCGCGAGGAGCAGCACGAGGAATGCGAGAAAGGACTTGCGCATCAATATTGCCTCCAGTTCAGTTTGCGAGCGGGATTTTATGCACAAACGGGGTGAGGAGGCTGTGCGCGAGTCTGTAATATCAGGACATGGCTACGAACATCGCGACCATCTTCGTCCTCACCGCCAGTTCGCGACGAGCGTGAGCGGCGTCGGATCGGCTTCGCCGCCGTTAGCGATCACGCGGTTGTCCGCGGTCAGGTCGTAGTCCGAGGAGGAGACGGGGTTCACGTCGAGGCGGAACAACGCGCGCGCCGCGCCGATCTCGAACCCTCCTCCGCTTTTCACATCGACCTCGGTGAGTATGTTGTCGCTGGTCAGGTAATCGAGGTGCGCGCCGTCGGGAGACCAGCGTGAGGAATGGCCGCCGCCGGTCGTGACCTGCCATTTTCCGCCGCCACCGGCGAAGGGGACGACGTAGATCTCATCACGGCCGCTTTCACTCGATGTATAGGCGAGCCAGCGGCCATCCGGCGAAATGCGAGGGTCGTGCGTACCGAGCGCTCCGGCGAGGAGCGGATGTGCCTTCTCGCCAGGCACGAGAGGGACGGCCCAGATCTGTGGATTGACTCCTGGCCTGTTCCACAGCGTCGCCACAACCCAACGGCCGTCGAAGGAGACCGCACCGGGGTCAGCATCTCCGTCGAGACGCGCCACGAGCTGGCGCGGTCCGTTGCCATCCCCGCGGCGGCGATAGATGGCGGCCCGTTCCGAAGGCGTATCGCGGGAGGCGTAGATGATCTCGCTGCCATCAACGCTCCAGACAGGAGCCTCGTTCATCGAGCCTTCGAACGTGAGGCGTGTGCGGACGTTGCGGGCGATATCAATGATCCAGATTGCGGCCCGCGTCGACTCTCCGGCGTTGGTGACGAGGCGGTGGCCGTCGGGTGAGAGTTTCAGGTCGTAGTATCTGGCAACGTCGGCGAGTGCACCGAGGCTCGTGCCGTCGTGTCCGAACCAGATCAGATGCGTGCCGGCGATTGAACCGCCAGCCTGATAGATGAGCGTGCGGCCGGCGGCGTCAAACACTCCGTGCCACGTGGAGCTATCGAAATGAACGTTCTGCGCAACGATCGAGGGTGCTCCCGCCAATACGCCCCGGGCGACGTCGAACGGCTGAGCGACGAGCGTGCTCTCGCGCAGCATCAAAAGCCTGCCGTCCACGTATGCGACGTTTGCGAGCGTGTGGGTGACGACACGGTCACTCTTGCCGTCCAGTGATCGCACGTGGAGAGCAGTGGCGGGCGAATCGATAAGATCGTGGTTCGCGGCGAGGTAGAGAAACGATTTGCCGCCGGGGAGAAAGAGTGGCCAACGATGTGTCGTCATTCCGCCCGAAGGCGTGGTCAGCGCTACGGGCGTGCCGCCATTCGCTGCGACACGATAGAGACCGGCGCGCGTTTCCGGCGTGTAGACGATGACGTTCTCGTCGCCCCAGGTGCCGCCGCGCGCGTTGGGCGCATCGGCGATGACGGTCGGAACACCACCGCCGGCATCGACGGTCTTCAGTTTGCCGTGCGCGAAGAAGGCTAGAAAATGACTGTCGGGAGACCAGAACGGAAACATAGCGTCGTCGCTGTTATCGATCACGCGAGGATCGGCGGAGTCGAGCGCGCGCACCCAGAGGGTTCGCTGCCCATCGGGCGATACGGCGACAAAGGCGACGCGGCGGCCCTCCGGTGAAAGCACAGGCAAGCCGGCGTAATCACCGGTGAAGACGAAGCGCAGACCGCGCGGAGGAACGATGGAAGCCGTCAGCGGGCGGGAGAGCGACTCCATCTCGCGCTTCGACCAGATGGCCACGCCGATAGAAGCGCCGATCGCAACAAGCAACGCAAGTGCCCAGGCGGTGCGCTCGCCCCATACGCGCCGGCGCGCACGTGCCATCGGCAGCGGAGCGGAGGGACTGGACTGTTCGTCGCGAATCCAATGAAGCGCGAGCATCACATCGTGCGCGGTCTGGAACCGATCGTCAGCGTTCTTGGCCAGACACGTGCGGATAACGCGATCGAGCGCCATCGGGACCATCGGCCGCAACGTGGCAATCGCCGGCGGATCGCCGGCGATGATCTGCGCGATAGTACCGGCGCGGCTGGCCGACGAAAACGCACGCCGGCCGGTGAGCATCTCGTACATCAGGCAGCCGAAAGCAAAGATGTCGCTGCGCGCATCGGCCTGCCCGTACTCGATCAATTCGGGCGCCATGTAGCAGAACGTCCCGACGAGCACTCCCTCGGCAGTGATCTGGTCGTCGAGGTGAATGGCCGTGGAGCTCTGCGGCGAGATCGACGCGACGAGCGCGGCGTTCATCGCCTTGGCCAGACCGAAATCGAGAAGCTTCGCTCCAGAGCGCGTCAGGATGACGTTCCCGGGCTTGAGATCGCGATGGATGATCCCCGTTCGATGCGCCTTGTCGAGCGCATCCGCGATCTCGATTCCGTATCGCAGCACGTCCGCAATCGGCATCTGCCCGCGTGCGAGACGCTCCGTCAGCGGCTCGCCATCGAGGTACTCCATGACGAGGTAATCGACGTCGTGCTGGCTTCCGACGTCGAAGAGCATGCAGATGTTCGGGTGGTTCAGGCTGGAGATCGCCCGGGCTTCTCTTTCGAAGCGGGCTCGAAGCTGTGCGTCCTTCGCGAACTCGGCGGGGAGCACTTTGATCGCCACATCGCGCGAGAGCCGCGTGTCACTGGCGCGATAGACCTCTCCCATCCCACCCGAACCGATGGGGGCAGTGATCTCGTACGGACCGAGCCTGGTGCCGGGACGAAGGGACACGATGCTGGAGTTTAGCTGGAGATTGAGATGTGGGGGGTCGGAGATAAGTCGTCAACCGATCGTGTCTCGATGCCACCTTAGATGCGCCGTATCGGGCACGCCGGCGCTTGTTTCGTTCTACGACGCCCGACGCCCGACTCCCGACTCCCCTCAATCCCACTTCGTGCCGTTCATCTGCGCCACGATCTTCGCTACCTCGATGTAGTCGGCTCCTTCCCCGAGCTGGTTGAGTGATGCCGAAAAGAGATGCTGCGTCAGCGCAAGCATCGGCGTCGCCGCGTGCTGCTGGTGCGCGATCGAGGCGGCGATGCGGATGTCTTTGTCGTGATGCGCCAGCTTGAAGACGAGGGGCCATTTGTGATCGAGAAGGCGCATCGGCAGCAGGTTCTCCGAGGCGTTCGAGCGGCCGCTGCCGGCGTTGGTCACCGCAAGCGCGGTCTTCAGATCGATCCCGTACTGCTTCGCCAGCAGCAGGCACTCGGACGTGATCCAGACCGTGGCACCCATGATCGTGTTTGTCAGCACTTTGATGGCGTGACCCGATCCGACCGGACCGGCGTGGATGATGGTCTTGCCGCAGAGCTGGAGGATATCCTTCGCGCGCTCGAAGTCCGCCGCTTCGCCGCCGATCATGATCGTCAGCGTGGCGTTCTCGGCACCGACCGTCGCGCCCGTGACGGGAGCATCGACGAACTGCACACCTTTCTCAGCGAGGCGTGCCGCGGCGGGCTTGCTGGCGTTCGGGTCGCCGCTGGTGGCATCGATCCATAGCGTTCCCGGACGCAGCGACGGCAGAAGCTTGTCGATGATCTGATCGACCTCGACGCTGGTCGGCAACATCGTGATGATTGTTTCCGCGCCGGCGCAGTCGGTCAGGTTTTCAGCGACGGTCGTGCCGTGCTCGCGCGCGTGCCGCTCCGCTTTTTCGCGCGTGCGGTTCCAGACGAGGAGGTCGTGTTGTTTGGAAAGGTGGCGCGCCATCGGGAATCCCATGGCGCCAAGTCCGATGAATGCGATTTTCATGAGCGTATTCTAGCCAGCAGGTGGCGATTGACGGGCCGTCGTGTGTCCGGCAGGCCAGGATTCAAAATGTACATTCGGCAAATTTTGCCTCGATGCTTTCCAGAATCGATGCTCTCCGCTCACAAATTTTGATTCCGCCATCAAGAGATTTGACTCGGTCATCAAAAGTCTTGACTCGGCCATCAAAAGATTTGATGCAGTCATCAAAAGATTTGACTCCGCCATCAAAACATTTGACCCAGTCATCAAAAGATTTGACTCGGTCATCAAAAGATTTGATCCAGCCATCAAAAGATTTGATCCAGCCATCAAAAGATTTGACTCGGCCATCAAAAGATTTGACCCAGTCATCGAAAGATTTGACTCGACCAATCCCAAATGGTAAGTCCTAGGCAAAATTTTCCGAGTCGGGACAAACGTCATCGCCGGCGCCTGAAGAGCATCTTCGTCCGCGGACGTTCCGGTAGCGATGTCCTCATCATGTTCTGGGCTGGCCGTGCCGTCCGGCGTATCCTGTCCCGCACACATCGCCACCTGAAAGGAACGTCCGCGCTTCGCGGCGGGCGATCTGATGAAAGTCCGTACCGTCGTCGCTCTGCTGTTTCTGTGCTCCTCGGTTGCCGCCTTCGGGCAGCAGGGGGCATCGCACGGCTCGATGATCGGGCACTTCTTCGGTTACGGATTCCTGTTCCAGGTAGCGGCGCTCATCCATTGGGCGCGCAAACGCCCCGAGGCGTTCTGGATCTTCATCATCATCATCGGCGGCATGATCGGAGCGATTGCCTACTTCCTCATCGAAGGGCTGCCTGATTTTCGCAATGTTCAGAGAACGCTGCGAGGCCCATCGCGCCGGAAACGGATCGAGGTTCTGCGCGTGCTGGTGATCGAGAATCCGTCGCCCGGAAACTATGAGGAGCTCGGCGAGCTGCTGCTCGAGGACAAGCGTTATCGCGAGGCGCGCGATGCCTTCGACCGCGCCCTGGCCGTGCGCACCGATTCGATCGACCCTTTCTACCGGCGCGGCATCGCGGAGTTCGAGCTGCGTGAGGACGAGGCGGCAGTCAACGATCTTCGTCACGTCACCGCGGCGGACCCGAAATACGACTTCTCCCGAGCGGCCTGTTTGCTCGGCCAGTCACTGGCACGACTGGGCCGCACGGACGAGGCCACAGCCGTGTTCGACCGCTTCGCGCAAAGCGCTACGGGCGCCGAGCCCCTGGTCAGCGCCGCCGAGTTCTACGCCGCCCACGGCCGTCCTGCCGAAGCGCTCGAGATCGCTCAGAACATCGCCATGCGAGAGATGACCATGCCCGCGTACCAGAAGCGCCGCGATCGCGTCTGGCTTCGCAGAGCGAAGGCATTGGAGCGCACGCTGCGGAAGAAAGCGTGAGGCTTGATTCCGCTGAGCGTTGTTGTGTCATCCTGAGCCGCCGAAGCCGCCGCAAGATTCGCTGCTGTTGCCTCGGCAGGCATCGGCGGCGAAGGACGGTCGAAGGATCTCAAAATTAGTCGATCGTGTTTCGAGCCATCGTGATCAATCACATTCGCTCGAGATCGAACGAGCTCTCCGTATTTTGAGATGCTGCAATCAGCTTCTTCGATATGCGGTGATCAATTGCTTGCGAGTGAAAACTCCTCCTCAATATCTGCAAATCAGATCTTCAAAGGCGAAATGTCCAATTTAAGATCTGAGGCTCAGATCGTCGCAAACGAGAAGTCCTCTTTAAGATCTGACGCCCAGACCCTCGCAGGTGAAAAAGCCTTTTCAAGATGTGAAAAAGCCTCTTTAAGATCTGGCGCTCAGACCTTCACAGGCAAAAAAGCCTCCTCAAGATCTGACACTCAGATCTTCGCAGGTGAAAAAGCCTCTTCACGATCTGACGCTCAGATCTTCACAGGTGAAAAAGCCTCTTCAAGATCTGGGGCTCAGATCTTCGCAAGTGTAAAAGCCTCTTCAAGATCTGAGACTCAGATCTTCGCGGGTGAAAAAGCCTCCTCAAGATCTGGGGCTCAGATCTTCCCAGGTGAAAAAGCCTCCTCAATATCTGGCGCTCAGATCTTCGCCGGTGAAAAAGCCTCTTCAAGATCTAACGCCCAGGCCTTCGCAGGCGGAAAAGCCTTCTAAAGGTCTGCCGGTCAGATCTGAGTACCTGATTTCAGATCTGAAATAGCCGGAAGAGCTTCAGCGAATACCTTTGCCTGAACCGACAGCGTGCGCTCCACGTCTGCGACCGCGCCGTGACGCTCTCGATATTCGCCGGTGTACATTCGCTGCCCAGGTCGCGGGGATAGCGCAACCCCGCAACCCCGCAACCCCGCGATCTCGCAACTTCGCTACCCGCGACCCCGATAAGCATCACCTCGACAGGTAGCGGCCATCACCGGCCCGCGTGCGCAGCCAATTTACGATCCGAAGCCAAGCCGAAGGGAGTGAATATGGCACGTATCGATGGCGCAATTGGGCTGCGGTTAGATGCTCCGGGAGTCTTTTCTGAGTTCACCTTGCCGGCGCTGGAAGCCGGCGATGATGAAGTCGTCGTCGAAGTGGCGGG
>ODAK010004930.1_pt1 | contig 13622 bp, 14 predicted proteins | sample 1539591 | NCBI WGS metagenome assembly ODAK01 (sample SAMEA3539303, study PRJEB22396) | soil metagenome | biome: tundra; feature: field; material: soil | place: USA | collected 2010-05 | depth 0.15 m | reverse complement strand
AAGCTGCTGAATCGGCTCGGCTTTCCCGCCCTCGAGCTCGAGAGCGAGGTAATGGCTGAAAGCATCCGCCGAGCATTTTCCTTGGAAAGCCTGGCGGTTCGCATCGCTGACGGCGACGATGTGCCCCTTACCGCCCGACGGATCGTCGCGGACGCGACCATTGAAGGCCTCGAGGTAACGGTCGTCGTCGCTCCGCCGGCTGACCCCACCTCGGGGCAGCGGGCCGATACCGCCGCAACATACCGATTCTGGGCCGAGGAGGTTGAACGCATCGAACGCGGTGCGCATTTGCTAATCGTCACGTCCTGCATCTATGTGCCCTATCACGCGCTCGTGGCGCTCCAAAATGTGGGAGTGCCGTTGGGGGCGAGTGTCGAGACTATTGGCTTCGATGACAGCATCATCGATGGCAGCGCGGCTCCTCAAGTGTTCCGGGCCGTGAACTATCTGCAGGAAGTCCGGTCGACGCTACGTGCCGCCACAACCCTCGTTTCAACGCTTGGGTACGAATGAAAATGGAGTCTTCTAAGTCGATCGTTGTGGGCATCGACGGTGGCGGCAGCCACGTCAGCACAGTTGCCATTCTCGGTGATGAGATCATTTTCCGCGGCAACGGCGGCCCCGGTAATCCGCTCACTACCGACCAAGCCACCCTGGTTGAGAGCTACACGGACGCGCTGAGTGGCTGCCCTTCCCCGCATCGAGCTGGGGCCTGTGTTGCGGGCGCTGGCAGCATGGTCGGGCACGATTGCCTGACACGGATCCTCACCGACCTGCTGCCCGATACTTCCCTTGCAGTGGGCGCGGACTACCTCGCCGCATTACACGTGGCTTCTGGCCATGACATTTGGGTTGTGGCCGGTACTGGAAGTGTCGTGGCCAGCCTCAACAGCCGCGAAGTAGTGACGAGCGGTGGGCGGGGCTGGCTGTTGGGTGACCGCGGATCTGCGGCGCGACTCGGTCGCGTCTTAATCGAGACGTATGTGGAGGACCCGGATGTTGACGTCACACTGGCGGCCGAAGTCGATGCGGTCGCCGGAACACGGGAATGGCTGAGGATCGCCCGTCACGTCCAAAGTGACTCCTGTCCCGCTGCATGGTTGGGACAGTTCGCCCCGGTGCTCACCGCTAGGGCTGAATCTGGAGAAAGTTGGGCTCGCAGGCTGGTCGAGGCAGAGATGTCGGCACTAGCCTCGACCACAGCACGCCATGCGCGGCGGCACTTGACAGAGAAAAATGGTCCTCTCTCTGTGTGCTTGGTTGGCGGCGTATGGCGATCGAGCCTCACGCTAGAAGCATTTACCGTCAAACTCCAGCAGTTGCTCGGCACCGTCGAATTTGCCCGACCAGACATCGACGAAGCCGTCGGCGCCGCTCGATTCGCAGAAGACTCATCCTTGTGAGCGTCGATAGCGGCACCGAAGGTCGGAGCGCGGCGTCGATGCAACTGTCGGCGATGCGCATGGATGCGATCATCGCACTCATGACTCACGAAGAGCAGCGAGCACTCGACGCAGTAAGAGCTGTGATTCCGCAGCTTGCCGCTGCGGCGGAGAGTGTCGCCAGGGTTTACAAAAGTGGCGGCCGGACCATCTTCCTCGGTTCAGGCACGAGCGGTCGCTTGGCAGCCATGGAGATCGCTGAACTTCCCCCAACCTTTGGTGTCTCCGGTGATCGATTTGTGGCATTCGTTGCTGGCGGTCCCTCGGCCGGTTCAGCTGCGATCAGCCAAAGCGAGGATGATCTGAATGCCGCCCCGGCGGCGCTTGCCGGCGCTCGAATCGGTCGCGGCGACGCCGTGATCGGGTTGGCCGCGTCAGGCACGACGCCTTTTGTTGTAGCCGGGCTTCGCGCCGCTCGCCAGGTCGGTGCTTGGACCTGTGGCATCGCCAACAATCCCGCCACCCCAGTTCTCGCGTCTGCTGATATAGGGATCTTCCTCGATACGGGTCCGGAAGTTCTGACTGGATCCACTCGACTCAAGGCGGGAACGGCACAAAAGCTCGCCCTCAACCGCATCACGACCGCTGCGCTCGTCCGCAGTGGCACAGTCCAATCGAACTTGATGGTCAACGCGGCTGGCACTAACGCGAAGCTACGGCGCCGATGCATCCGCATTGTCAGAGATCTCACCGCGGCAAGCGAAACGGATGCAACTGCAGCACTCGAGGCCTCTAGTTGGAGAACGCGCGCTGCGATTGAGAAGATCGGCAATCAGGTGATGCAGGAGGCGAGACTGTCACAGCTCTCCCAGACTCCGGACCCGACTGGGGATCTGATCGAGACTGTCACAGCTCTCCCAGACTCCAGACCCGCGACTGGGATCTGATCGAGACAGTCATTCCTCGCTGAATCCGAAAGCCGCTCGTCTTTCTCTTTATCAACCGCTACAGCGACGACGCCACCTCAGCTCAGACTATGGACAGTGGGTGGTCGTCATTCGCAGCCGTAGGTGGTGAGTGGCGACGCTGGCGGACGGATTGCGCTGCAATCGATCAGTATCTTTGATCCTCATTGTAGGCGGGCTTCTTGCGCCGACAAGGAACGCCTGCAATCATGACGACGAACGCGACTGGGAGGACCGAGTATGACCAAGTGGGATGACATCTGCCGAGTGGCTTCGGCTTTCGGCGCGACAGAACTCAGCGCGACGGCATGGATGTTTGAGATGCACGGATCCGCCACAGCCATGCAGAAAGTATTTGTCTCCTACGAAGTAATGGAGCCTGATCTGGAATTTATTCAATTGAGGTCACCAATTGCGGGAATCGACGGCGCTGACTGCGATGCCATCCTTGGGGAGTATGGCCAACTCTTGGTGGGCTCGATGGGGTATGTCCCCACATGGAAGGAAGTCGGAACGGAAGTCGATGGCTGGTTGGCGCTCATCTCCACGATCCCTCTCGCGCTCCTTGATCTGTCCGATGAAGCCAACTTCCTGATCTACTGCAACTTGATCGCAAGGGCGGCAGAAGAGATTGGACAGTCAACCCAAGCAGGTGGAATCGCGGAGACCGCCGACAAGGATGGCAAAGCCTCGACGGGTGGAGCCTCTCGCGCATTCTCGTCTGCAGTGTCGCACTTAGACGCCGAATCAATGAAGAAGGGAGCCGCTAGAGCATTAGGTGCGTTGGAGGGGACTGGAATCGCAAAGATTGACCGCAAGACAGGGCGCGTCAAGGTTAGGAAGCTGGGAGTTGTGAAAGCGGCAATACGACCTGCAAAGACACTGCACAAGGCAATTGATGGGGCACGTCCGACTTGGTGAAGAAGTTCCCGAAGCCGAACGAAGATACGAGTCGCAATTCTTGATCCCGGTGTGAGAACGTCCGGTGAGGGAAGCTCGGGGCTCAGGAATCTCGTTGGGCCGGTCTGGCTCATCATCTGCCGTGACGTATAGGCAGTGCAGCGCCCCGTGCCGAATCCATGCACTAAGCTCCGGATCCAGCCCGTGGTCGACGGCCTGAGCCATGGCGAACGGCTCCGGATGTTCCAAAAATTGTTCCCATTCTCGAATTCGAGGCTGGTGCCAACGAACGGGAGCCAGAAAATGCTACCTCCCGAGCTGAATCATCGAGAACGGGGGCCGTCCCATCCCCTGCATGTGCCCCTTGGAGTGAGCTGAACCCAGGTGCATCATTATTCCGGCCCACGCCCCAGAATCTGATGGCCACTTGATCGAAGGAAAGCTATTGCAGTGAAGACAGAGCCACGTGTACTCCCCCTGGGCTTGAGCGCGGAGATCCGGGGGTAGCCACTCGGGCTCTTCCCCCCGGATAGCGACGACGTGCCTATTTGCACTTCCGCAACCTTCAACGTCGGCCCTGCCGCACATCTCGCACACCACGACCTTCGATTTCTTACTGAAGAGTGCCACTTTGACTCCCTCCCGCCCCTGTTGGTTCGCTGCAAAGACGAACTGTCTTGTGCCGCGATGGATTCTGGCACAGTGCAGCCTCTTCATCACGGTCCGCAATGCGAATCGCGGCCGCAATCGAGATCCGCGAGCGGATCGCCCACCAGTTCACGCTGGACCCAACCTTCTTGGACGTCTCCGATCAAGTTTCGGGTTGATCTTCGGGAGACAACTCTCATTGCCAATTCGTTGCCACTCACATCATGCTGCGGATGAGGAGAGCATTCTGGTCCTCTGCATTCCAGAACCAGGGCCTTCCCCCCAAAGCCCACTTCTCACTAATGGTGCTTCGACACTCAATCACCACTTGCGGAAGTGCGCGAACGCAGTTGTTGAAGTACTGCGGCGCATCGAGAAGAACTTCAATCGGATGCGTTTGTTGCATGATCAGTGCCCATCCCACCTCAGCATCATGCAGGAACACAGGGTACGCAGTGTTGCCCTGGTTGAAGTGGTTAGCTGCTTCCAGCGCAACAAGGCGGTCCTGTCTTATCTCGTTGAGAATCCCACCCGTGATCATCAGCTGGTTCTCATTTCCGCCTCCCATGACAGAGACAATCACATAATCGGTCTGGCCGAAGCCGATCGCGATACCCGCTCCAATGACTTGCGGGGCCAGGTCCAGGTACTTCAACCCGGACTGGTCGCAAAGCACCTTTATCCGGTCGAGTTGCTGGGCCGCAAGTATCACAAACTCATCCATGCTGACTTCCCTTCAATCCTGTGAACGCCGGTCAATTGGGGAGCGCCTCCGGTCCAAGCCGAGAGCATTTTGTGTTGACGTTCACTCTGCCGCGGAAGCCTTCACCACTGAGCTCGGATTCCTTGTCGACCGCGCCCGGGCCTGAGCGTCGCTGAGTCGGAAGCTGTCGCCCTTAGTCTCGCTATGCCTTGGCTGCGACCTATGGGCAACACTAACTCGAACTACCAAGTGACCACGCTCACGTAACTCTCCCCGGACCTGTTCACTGAACAATGGGGATCAGCCAGCGACGGGCTGGGGTCAGTTGACTTCACGATAGAAATCAGGAACCAAATCACAGGTGCTGTGTCTGTTTCCCTTGGAACGGTCTGATCGGACCCATTCCGGGGTGAAGCGTTCGGGCCAGGCCCCCACAGCAAGATGCGGCAACGGGGGCATTCGAACCTCGCAACTGGCGCCAGGGTGCGGCGTTTCGGGGACCCTTATCTAATAACCCCAGGCAACGGAGCGGACGACGGGAATCGAACCGGGACAGGCCGCGGACGATTCAAGCGCCCCTTTCACCTATCCCCGACATCGCCCAGAGCGATCACTTGGATTCGAACCTCGGACCTTCTCGGGGTGTCAATCCTCCTCGCCGTATCGAACTCATTTCTGGTGACTTCTAGAGGCTTGAGATTTCAGTCGAATGCAGCTCTGTCGGTCACATTGCGGTCACATGTTCCGCACTGCGATCGCACAGCCGAAAACCAAGTTCGCCTCAGCCATCCAGGCTCTTTCAAGGCTGGGCCAGCGCTGCTCTAAGTTGAGTTTCCACTTCCGGAAGAGCCACCTCCGCCCCGGGCCTTGCATCCGTCGCGAGCGTCCGCGATATATGCGAGCGCTCGATCGAAATGCGTTGCAATCCATCGTCTTCTCTCCTCAAGACGCACGTTAGAGAAGTCGAACTCTCCTTCAGTGAGTTCGCTCAGGATTTGGCTCTGCTGAATGCCTGGTGAACCAAGCCTGTCGAGTTCACTGCTTGTGAGCTCGATGCTCCGTAGCACTCATCGGTTCATCGACTAACTGCATGGAGCTCACGGACTCGGGGCTGACTAGAGCCTGGAGTAAGCGTTCTCAGCGAAGATAAGTCCAAGTACCGAGAAGATCGCGTGACCTGACCTCGAAAAAGCGATCTGGCTCGTACTCGATCTCATCACCACCAACTCCCTGAGCCGACAGGAGACCAGCGGGAAATGTCGCTCCGTCAAGAAACCGGACGCCGCTTGCCAGCAGTAGCTTCATCAACGGCTCGCTGCGAACATGCGTGCCGGACGTCTTTCCCTGCGCCGCGAATTCATACGCCAACAGCCAATCCGGGCCATACGGAGCGCCCGGCTCCTCGGCTCGTGCCAGCACAGTGGCGAATGACGGCATGGGAGGCACAATGAGAGCTGCGTCGTCGATTGCGTCCAAGACAAGCAGAGACAGGTTGTCAGACATCTCGATGACCGCGGACGCGCCTTCAGACGAGAGTTCGAGCCCGAACTGGTGGATCATGAATAGCGCCCATGAGACCACATATCCGTGTTCCAACCGGGAGTGAAATACTACAACTTCGTTCAAAGTACCAGACAGAACATCGGTATCGATTACCGCCCCAATACTTCTGAGGCGTTCCAATGCAATATACACAAACTTGCAGGAGGATGGATCAACTAGCAACGAAGCCATGAGAAATTCGACAAACGTCTTGCGAACCTGAGGGGAGGATAGCGAGCAGTCCTTAAACACCTGAAAAATCGCTTTTGTGATGACGGCTCCGTGTGGATGCTCTCCTGACAGCCTAAACACGAGACTGAAGAATCGAATGAGTGAGTCAAGCGATGCAGTGGCGTTCCTGCTGTCGAATTGAAACTGAGAGAGGGTAATAACCCAATCTGTTTCGACTTCGTGAGGCAACGCCAGTATCTCGGTCTTGTCGATATTGATCTGAAGCTCGAAGTGAGATGCCGCGAGTTCCCAAGCGAGCAGTGCATCTTCCGCCTCAGAGCGAGAGGAGGCGTAATATTCAAAGTCATCGATGAGCCTGAACCCTGGTAAGAGCGATCCGCTTGCAGACGACGATCGAAGATTCTGATCAAATCTATGGTCCATCGCTGAAAGTATGAGTTCTGCGACGGCAAGGGACGTGTCCGGACCGATGGGAATCCCCTTTGTCTGCCCCAACTGTCCCAGGCGAATCGCGGAATCGAGATCCGCTCCAGGAGATCGCAGCCCAAGCCGCCTCTGTTCCTTCGCAGACTCCTTAGAGGTCAGAGCCCACTCGAGACTATGGGTGTATAACGAGCCGTAACATTCACTCAAATCGCTCTTGAGTAGGAATCTTGCTCTGGTTCCCAATTCGGCTCGCTTGCCGGGCCGGTCGTTGAATTCCATGCGACTAGTGAGATAGCGACTGCCCGTACTAGGTGAGCCCGAGATCGGCGATGTGTTGATAATTCGGCTTGATGCATAGACTCTCTGACACTCAGTCCAGTTGTTGTATAAGGCGCGTGCCGCCGCTATAAATGCCCGAGGATGCGGTATCCCTAGCGGTCGTCGATACCCTCCGGGGCGACTCAGGTTGTACCTAACGGACTCTGTCTCTGTTCGTGAAACTGAAAGGTTGATCGCCTGCGTACAAACGTAGCGAAAGAGGCAGTTGAAAATATAGGCGGTGCTTCCTTGGGAAAGTATCCATATTCGCTCATATCACCTAGATCAATGGTCACTGCACTCCGTTTGGTTCTGACAGGAGACGGTCATCCAATCGACTGGATCATCTTGTCACGCGGGCATGAGTCCGGTCCGAGACCGTCGCCATAGAGGCCTATATCAACTTCGGCGCGAGGGTACGCGCATTGCTGCGGCTCTCACCGCTCACTTTCGACGGAATTAGGTCCCAACGCAGAATGCTTCTGGCCAACCATCGCCCCCAGTTGTCCACTCGACTGAGACTGGCACTAGGGGGCTCTTAAGCTCATCGCCCAAGGTCGAAGTGAGTTGTGCCTCGCCAGCAGAAATCGCTTCTTGTGCATTTGTCGCCTCAACTCGTACAAAGAGCTGCCGCCAGGTCGCGACTTTCGACTGGATGTCCTCCTCGCTCCCTCCTACGGACTGCAGTAGGGTGCCTGCCACGACCTTGTCGGGTACACTGCCGCCGAAACTCACTCGAAATTGTTCCATGTCAGAAGCCTAGGTCCAACCTAAGGCTGGTGTTGGAAGCGGATGCGGGACGGCCAATGCCCTATCTGGTCGTCGTCAGAATACGGTTGCCGAGTTGAAGCAGGCAGCATCGAAATCACTTTCAGTGAATTCGATGGCTTCTTAACTTCGAAGACGTTGTGGAACGTCGTGGGGCGCTGGTAGATATCGTCGTTCAAAGTATCCGAGGCAGCTCCGATGCTCGACGCGAGGACCCCGCTCGGGTCCGGGTTGCAAGTCTGTTGCACGCGGAGAGGACCGACGACGCGGGGTCTTGCGCACCCGTGCTCCTTCTGGGAGCGCCGATCTTGTGCGCGAAGTCCCGCTGCTATCGAATTGTCCAGCGCACAAAGCCAGCGGCGCTGTTGCGGCTCTTTGGATCAGCCGGTACTCGCTTGATGACCCCGCCAAGAAGCCGGTCCTGACGGTAAAGAACGGCGGACATCGTGTTCATTGGGGTCTTGCCTGTCGTAGGAATCAGCTTGAGCCGCTCACATGCTTCCACGATCTCGTTGAGGGTCAATGGGCGTTTGGCCTTCCGTAGAGTATGAACTGCTGCATTGAGGAAGGTCACGTCAGTTTTGATTCCTACGAGGCGACAAACTTTTCAACATTGACTGCGCCAGCCAACATACCATCCAAGGTGTCACCTTGCTTTATTCGATCATGTCGCAGCAGCAGATACTGCCAATCCTCTCCCGTGACAGACGAGACCGACTCGCACCACTGCGCAGCCCGTTTGGCCTTTTCGACAACAGCTGGATTCTTCTCCTCTATGCTTCGGGCGTCCTTGACCTCAAGCAGATACCTCTGGCCCACTGTCAGGACAATGAAGTCCGGCAAATAGCGGCCAGCGGGCGTCCTAATGGCCAACTTCCCTTCTGGAACTTTGAGCCATTCGGCCACTGCGGTGTCATCGTCCAGCGCATCCGCTAGCCACTTCTCTTGTTGGCTATCGAATCTAAATCCCTCATAGATGGTCTTCTTGTATTCACCGACTAGTGAGGTGCGAATAGCCTCGTTTGGCACTGATCGGTGATCTTGGAGCTTCGCTCCGACAGGCATGACGGTCTCGAACGGTTCGAAGCTAACGTTGCCAGAGGTGACTAAGTACGTAACTTTTGAGCTCTTCTTTATGTGGTCTGATATCTGAAGAAGCAGATCCGCTCGGGCGTAACGTCGCTTACCTTCCAGGTACCGCTCCCAGGTCTCTCGATCTGACGAACCGGTCGCTTCGGTGAGATACTGAGCCACCATTTTTGCAATCGCGGGAATGTCGTTCTGCTTCAACTCCGGAGTCAGATCGATGAGGCTCTGGGCAAGGTGGATGGTCTGGTCCGCTAGCGAGGTCGTTGTTGCCTCACCGAGATCGTCAGCCTGTTCTCCAGTGACGACATCTACACCCACCAATCGAGCAGCACTCTTATCGTCTGAAATCAACACCTTCGGCTTGAACGGTGTGAACTTGGCTGAGGTTCGGACGTCTGCCTCCACCTCCGGTACAGCGATCATTGACTTCAACTTTGTCAGTCCGACGGTGAGTCGCTCCTTGTCGACAATGCCGTCAGCATCTTCAGGCTCGATCTCGCCGAGTTGATCGCTCGACTCAACTATTCGCGCATAGTTGTCTCGACCCTTCTGATAGCAGATGACATTTAGCGTCGCGACATCTGGGTCGTCTAGCTCTTCACGATTGTTCACTCCAAATGGCAGACGCACACCACGGCCGATGGTCTGAGCCGTCAGGATGTTGGAAATGCTGGCCCGCAGAGGAATGATCGTGAAGATGTTCTTCACGTCCCAACCTTCCCGCAGCTTGTTGCAGTGGACAACAATCTCGACCGTCGAGGACTCTTCAAGCTCTACCAGACGCCGTTCTTCTTCGTCTTCACTCTTCGAATGAATCAGAAGAACCTTCCCGGCGTAGCCAAACTCCTTCTCCAAGCGCCTTTTTAGCTCCTCGGCCTTGCTAATTAGCTCGATATTGATCAGGACTAGGGGATGTATTCGCGGAATGCCCAGGTTGTCGGCGTACGTTTCCAACGTCAGCTTTGTGGCCTCATGAACCTTCAGTCCATCTCGAAGCTTCAAGTCATCGAGCTCCTCTTCGAATGACGCGTCATTCTGTCGATAAATCGGGCGCAGACGCTTAACCCAACCGTCAGCGATGGCTTGCTTGAGCGAATAGCTGTAGATCACGTTGCGGCGGAACACCGGCGTAGCCGTGAACTCGAGCCCCAGCATGGGCTGGAGACCGTTAATTGCAGCAAAATATTCCGGGCCACGATACCGGTGAGACTCGTCCATCAACACGACGAGGTCCTGCTTCGCTCGCAATGCTCCCGCAAAGGACTCGCCCAGCGTCTCTTGAAAGGTATGGAACTTGTAGCGCTGTTTTGTGGTGCCCTTCAGCAACTTCTGAATGTTGAAGATGTAGATCGTGATTGGATCATCGGTGACGAGTAGCGGCTCCCGGAACAGATAGTCGTCGCCGGATATCAGTCTGACACGGTCGCAACCCAGAATCCCTTTAAGGATGTAGTTAGGGCTGTCGGGAGCGAACTCTCTTAAAAGCTTCGAGTAGATGGTCTCGCCTGGCGCAATTATGAGGAAGTTGCTTGAGAGGCTGCTCCTCGATAAGTAGGTGATACATCCCGACAACAACTTCGTCTTCCCGATCCCAGTAGCCATGTCGAAGCAGAACGACGGGAACTGTGTGTCGAACTTGAGATTCCCTGGCAATGACGCCTCGATGTCGGATATCGACTCATTTAGGTCAATTGCTTGGAGGTTTGCGTGTAAGCGTCGTAGCGCGTGACGCTGCGGAGGGCGGAATGCAAACTCAGTTGCGACATCTCGAGGATCGATCAATGTCATCGCCTGGTACTCCTCGGCTGCGGCGGCTCGCCGCAGTATTGGCTTGCGAGCTCGCCGGGAATGCGCCTTAGCCGTAGATGCTCCGGCATCTGTACGTCACTGTCGTGGTTCAGGCAATAGACCGTGACAACTGAATCTATCGGCGCACTGCGCGAGAGCTGCTCCAAGTAGTCCCCCGTGACGAAATCCTCAGTTACGTGGGCAAACGCGCGATCGCCTCCGCGGCCATGAAGAACGGCATCACCCGTCGGAGTGAACCCCTCCCGGAGGCAAATTGCTGTGATTAGTAGCCCATTCGAGTACTTCGGGTTGAGAATGGGTAGGAAGAAAGTTGGCTCGTGGCTAATAAGGGGCTCTGCGAGCGTCATGTATCTGAAACCACCGCCGCCCGCAAACCCCTCAGCTCTGGAGACGCCACTGGTGTCTTTGCCGCTGACGACGCGCTTCATGCGTGTTAGCGCCAAGAGTTCACTCTGATCACCAATCTCGACCAAGATCCAGCGTCGTCCCATTTTGTGGGCAACGGCGCCAGTTGTTCCAGAACCGGCGAAGCTGTCCAATACAAGGTCACCCTTGCGGGATCCAAGGGCGATGATCCGTTGGAGAAGACGTTCGGGCTTCTTGTTCTTCTTAAAGTCGACGCCACCCTCTTTGGCTATGCCCTGCCAGGCGATGTCGTCCCAGAAATTCGTGAGCTTCTCTGCGAGAGAGGGTGCCTCTCCACTCTCGCCTTCCTGGATCTTGTCCCTGAGAAAGAGGATTCGCTGACCCTTGATGAAGTACATATTGCTGTGAGCGCTCCGCTCGAGCAAATAGATTCCGTCATCGCTCTTCGATTTGTCGATCAGAGCTCGCGCTGCATTGCTGACGGCGACGTAATTCGGTATCGCGAGGCGCACAACATTGTTTGCGTTTGCGAGCGCATAATCAATCATCGCCCTGTTGAACGTCGGACTACTCATGACCTTGCGGGCTTCTGCCGCAGACGCGAAGCCCTTGTCCGCTGCGGCAACCTCAGCCAAGTTTTCAAGCTTCCACTTTGAATGGTCCTTGTCGATGTTTCGTATGAACTTGTTGTATTGCTTGTCGTAATCTCCTCGGGTGACCAACTGAGGGTTGTAGACCCACTTCGAGCGCAAGCGGGCGTAACCGAATATGAAGTCAGTCACGTTGATGGGGCCGGGATTGATCGCCTTATGTCCCGTCGCCGCGCTTCGCTTGACGGTAACGGTAGCGATTCGGTTGGAACGGCCAAAGATCTCGTCCAGGAGAACATTGAGATAACCGACCTGAGTATCGTCGATCTCACACCAGAGCGACCCATCCTCCGCGAGGAGTTCACGAAGGAGTTCCAGGCGGTCACGCATCATCGTGAGCCAGATGGAATGTTCAAGACCATCGTCGTATTCCTCGAATGCCTGACCGGTGTTGAATGGCGGATCAATGTAGATCAACTTGATCTTGCCCGCGTAGTACCGCTTGAGAGTCTCAAGTGCCGTCAAGTTGTCACCGCGAATCAAGAGGTTCGATGCGTCATCCCACTCTCTGCCTTTTTCGCTACCTACCTGCAAGACGTCAACGAGCGCTCGTGGTTCGGGGGTACAAAGCACCTCCTCAAAGGTCGGGTGTGGGTTGCCGTTCTTGTCATATTCGTACAGAAGCCTGCCGTTCTTGTGTGGCCAGGTCAGCTCCAACCGAGTCCTAACGCCAGTTGTAGTCGTCGGCTCCAGTTCAACCACGGCTTGCGAGGGTGGGGACACGTCGGTCGCAGCAGCGACCTCACTCGCTGGTCCATTGCTCGAGCCATCGGTCGCCTGCGAGCGGACATTGGCGCGCGTGGACCTTGACCGCGACCGACCTGTTGTCACCTCTACCCTCTTTCGTTATGTGCCCAATCGTGAGCGAACAGGAGGTGAAGGGCCGTACCGCTCGATGACGGGTTCTTCGCCTGCGCCTCCAGTTGCCCTTCGAGATCCTACGACGGGCCACGAGCGAGATCTTGAATGGACCTTGCTCCGCCACACTCCTCGGCCTCTCGCGCCTCGCCCCAAGAATCGGGAGAGCGTTGCGACCTCTGATTACCGGCTGATTACCGAGGACTTGTTACATAGGCTCCAAGCGCTGATCGCGCGAAGACGCTGCGAGACTTGTAGACTTTCGCTCCTTATCCGAATCGGGACAAACTCTTCCCGCAAATCAGCGCCGCAACATCCGTTCGCTCACTCCCGACTCACGAGGGAGGAGTTCACGATCGATCGGGCGAGGGACGGGGACAAGGAGTAGCGGCCAGCGCGATGCCTCGTAGGAACCCAACCACGCGGCGTGCCACCGAATCACTTCGTTTTCCCCACCCAGCAACGCGAACCACACCATAGTTCTGTGAGCCCTAGACCCGTCGAGCGCCGGATGCCTCGTCGGGATCGGGCTGACGTCAATCGTGCGATCTCGTCGGCGATCGAAAAGATACGCCTCATTGACTCTGTACCGCTCTCGCGGGCTGTTGAGCGCGCGCGACGTGCATGGCGCGCTCGCCTGGAGTCCGACGATGCCATTCCACGGAGAATCGGTGCGAGCGCGCCCGACGAGGTCCTTGCGTTCACCCCTTGAGATTGCCCTCTAGGTCGATGTAGTGTTCCGACTTCCTCCTCCTGCCCTCACATCCCGGACCTCGCCAGAGCAATTCATTCGCCAATCCAGGATCAAACCCTTGCGGCGTTGACGCCTTCTGCCCACGCACCAATCTCAGCTTCGGGCGACTCGTCGACGTCCAATGGTTCTCCTTCCTGCGCAACGACGTTCAATCCAAGCAATTCGTTGAGTGCCGCAGCCAACAGCTCTCGACGGGCACTGCAGAAATCCGCGAATCTCGAGGCGGTCCAGAGACTTTCGTCGAGAGGTATC